>OFGX01001262.1_pt1 | contig 15630 bp, 12 predicted proteins | sample 1521831 | NCBI WGS metagenome assembly OFGX01 (sample SAMEA3504080, study PRJEB24116) | mouse gut metagenome | biome: mouse gut; feature: mouse-associated habitat; material: faeces | place: Denmark | collected 2011 | reverse complement strand
ATGCTTGTTGCTATTCCTAGTGATTATTCTTTTCCATCTGGACATACTACGTCTAGTTTTGCCTGTGCTACTACAGTATGTTTTTTCTTTCCTAAGACAGGTATAGTATTTATCCTATTTGCCCTTTTAATGGCTTTTTCTAGATTGTATCTGTTTGTTCATTATTTAAGCGATGTGACTTTTGGAATTATTTTAGGTATTAGTGTTGGTATTATTGTAATGATGTTCTAATAAAAACAGCATACTTTAAAAGTATGCTGTTAAAACATTATATATATCAATATCACTGCAATTAAATTTTTCACCCCATGTAAAAAGATTGGAGCAATAATGTTCTGTCTTTTTTCGTATGCATAAGAAAAAGCTAATCCAGCAGTCATATAAGGAATCAATTTTATCCACTCACTCATATCACCAGCTAAAATATAACTATAAACATGTAATAGTCCAAACAAAAATGCTGAAATTAAATGGGCCCAAAACACACTTTTTTGTCGAAGCGTATTAAATATTAGTCCTCTAAAAAACAATTCTTCAACAATCGGTGCTAAAATTACCGCCTGAAATGTCATTAATAACATATTTGACGATACTAATGTAACAACTAATGTCTGATTAGTTGCTTCACTAGTATTAGCTGGTAAAAGTAAATTAACAATAAATTCTCCTATATAACTAAATAAATAGGCTGAGCCAATACCAATAGTTAAAACCCAAATAACATTTTCCAATAATTCCTGTTTAAATATTTTCCAATTTTTTTTAATAAAATCTCTAAATATAATTAACAAAAAAACTGCTGTCGATAATGTAATCAGCACATTAAAATACGTATTAATAGTCTCTGATGTTAAATTATCATTAACATACATTATATATAGTTTAATTAAAAAATTAAAAATACTTGGTGCAAAATACAAATACCAAGGAAAAAGAAGTATTGTCCCAATTGCTTTTTGACGATTATTTAATTTTACTTTTGTTATTAAACTCAATTTAACACTCCTATACATTATTATTTTCTAAATTTATTTCTTCAAACAATACAGCAACACTAGTTTGCAGTTCAGCAGAAAATAAATAAACTGATAAAGCTGACATCAGTATCTCAATAACCAAAGGAATTGGTAAAAATGCCTGAACAACTGCAGTTATTACAATAGTTAAAATATACCAGCCTAAATAAGAAAGATATAACACAAACAATGTTCCTTTATATCCCTTCATTAAATGCGCAGAATAACTCATTGCCTTAACTCCATAAATTTTATTCTTTTCTAACACATATGGTGTTAACGCAAAAATTAAAGTATACATAACTCCAACAACAACCATAACAGTAAGCCCTAATACAACAATTCCACTTATAGAAGCAGCTGCCTGTATAAAAGCAGGATCTTGTAAATAAGCAGTAACATCGTTTGTATAAATACCAGCTTGTGAAAATAACATCCCTAAATTATTAAACACACTTTCATCAATCACTAACTTTGCAATTAAAAATAGTACTAAACAAATAAGTAGCATAATTACCATTAAAAATGCTGTTTGAAGAAAATAAGTAAAAAATAATTCTTTAAATCTCTTTAATCCAGCAAGTCCTTCATGTTCAACAGAAATTTCATCTTCTTGTTCATTCACTGCTTTTAAAGCTGTTACAATATTCCCATGAGAAAATGGTAACATTATTATTGATACCAGCAATGACAAAAATGGTATCATTACCCCTAATGTTTCACTAATATAATTTATTATAGTTGTCACTACACTGATAAATATAAAAACAACAATTATATTACTCCGATTTACCAAAACACTTTTTGCTTTAGTTTTAATATCACGAATATTCATCTATATTTACCTCCATGAGTATATTATATCAAAAAAGCAATCTAAAAGTAAAACTATTTAATATCCAAACTAGTTTTAATCGCTTGATTAATCAACTGCATCATTTTATCATCAATCAATCCAACTTTTTCTCTTATTCTCTGTTTATCTATAGTTCTTATCTGTTCTAATAAAATAACACTTTTTTTCTCCAAATAATTACTTTCAATTGTCACATGAGTCGGTAAAGGATTTTTGGTTAATCTAGATGAAATAGGTGCCACAATAATAGTTGTTGAATAACGATTTCCTTTATTATTTTGTAATACTACAACTGGTCGATATCCCCCTTGTTCACTTACTACTGGTGATAAATCAGCATAATAGATTTCCCCTCTATGTATCATATTCACAACTCCTTTATTGCAATATATGAAACAAATGAAATTTTATTACACAAAATGATTTAACTATATAAAAAATTTATGTTAATATGTTGGCTAAGGAGGTAACTATGATTAAAGCTATTATTTTTGATATGGATGGTTTAATGATTGATACTGAAAAGCTTGCATTTGAAGGATTTCAGTATGTTTTGGCTAAAAATGGATTAACAATGTCTTTAAACTTTTATAAAAAACTACTAGGTAAACCTATGGCTGGAATTGCTGAATTAATTTATAAAGAGTATGGTGAAAATTTTGATATTAAAAATACAATTAAAGAGGTTCATGATTATATGGATGAAATCTTTGAAAATAAAGGTGTTCCTTTAAAAAAGGGATTATTTGATTTATTAAAGTATCTAAAAGAACATGATTATAAAACAATTGTAGCAACTAGTTCACAACGTTATCATGTTGATTATATTTTTAAATTAGCTGGATTAAATCTATATTTTGATGATTCGATTTGTGGTGATGAAGTCATTAGAGGTAAACCTGATCCAGAAATATTTTTAAAAGCATGTCAAAAGCTTGATGTTAAACCATCTGAAACTCTAGTTCTTGAAGATTCTGAAGCTGGTATTAATGCTGCCTTTAATGCTGCAATTAAAGTTATTTGCATTCCTGATCTTAAATATCCAGAACCTGAATTTGCTAAAATGACATATAAAATTATGAATAATCTATTAGAAGTGCGTGATTTCTTAAACCAAGGTTAACTTGGTTTTTTTACAAGATATTTGGTGATATATACTACTATAAATTAAGAAAAACTATCTATTACATTTAAGATATTTTCTAAACAAAAAAGATGGAAAATTTCCATCTATAAATATAATTATATTTCCTAAGTGTGGTATTAATAAATACTGCACTTTTTATCTTCAATAATTATAAAACCAAAAGATAGCAGGAGCTTTTATGCTTAAATTATTATCTTCTTGAATTAATACATTGCTTTAAAATTTATCATTTTGCAAGTTTATTCAAAGCATCTTTAGCCGCTTTTTGCTCCGCTCTTTTTTTACTAGAACCAATTCCAACACCTAAAATCATATCATCCATTTTTACAGCCATTTCAAAAACTGGATTATTCGATGGACCCGTTGCAGATATTAAATCATAGGTAACAGTTTTTCTTTGATCAGCTTGAATTAATTCTTGAAGCCGTGTTTTAAAGTCAGTAATTTCATCATAATTTACATCTTCAACATGCTTATAAATCGTTATCTCAAGTATTTTTTCAACATATTCAGGTCCACAATCATAACAAACAGCTCCTATTAAAGCCTCAAAAATATCAGCTAATACACTATCTCGATCACGTCCACCATTATTTATTTCACCAGCACCTAAAAAAATCAATGTTCCTAAATTCAATTCTCTTGCAAAACGAGCTAATGATTCTTCTCGAACTAATTTAGCTCTTAATTTTGTTAATCGTCCTTCAGGCAGATCTGGGTACAAATCAAAAAGATGCCTAGAAACATGGTATTGTAATACTGCATCACCTAAAAATTCTAATCGTTCATAATCATGATTTTTTAATTTATTTTCATTTGCATATGAGGGATGTGTAAATGCTTCTTTAAAAATATCGATATTACTATAAGGTATCTCCATATTTTGTAAAAATTGTTCTAAATCCACTTTATTTCAATCCTTCTTTCATTTTATCCACCACATTACTTGAAACCATATCAAATGCTAAATTCATTGCATTCTCAAAAGCAATTGCATCACTTGAGCCATGTGCCTTAATTACTGGTTTAACAAATCCAATCATTAATGCGCCACCAGCGGCTTTAGTATCAAATTTATTCATTAATTGTTTTTTACAGTCCATACTTCATCCTCCTCCCTGTCTGCCCCGTGACCATTCTTCATACCATACCTTCTACCCCCACCTTTGCAACTCCTTCAATCGTTTTTAAAGCAACATTGCCTGTAAATCCATCAGTGACAACAACATCAACATCCCCATCTAAAATCTCCTTACCTTCAATATTGCCAATAAAATTAATTTCTTGCATACTTTCTAATAATTTATATGTTTCTTGATGAACTTCATCACCTTTATGATGCTCTGCACCAATATTTAATAACGCCACTTTAGGATTACTGACTTTACGTACATTCTTTGCATAAACACTTCCCATAATAGCAAATGATTTCAATTGCTCAGCTGTATTTTCAGAGTTTGCTCCAACATCAAGTAAAGCAACACCTCTATCATTATATGTTGGTAACATTGCCATTAAGCATGATTTTTCAATACCCTCTAGTCGTTTTAAAAATAACATCGCACTAGCATAATAAGCCCCTGTATTACCACATGATAAAACAGCATCAACCTCATCATTTTTTGCTAACATCATTGTTTTAACCATACTTGACTCTTTTTTTCTACGAATAGCTAGAATATTTTCTGTCATTTCTAAAACTTCTTGTGCATCAATTATTGTGACTTGTGAATATGACTCTAAAGCTAATAATTCCTCTTTTTTTCCTACCACATATAATTCATCTGTTTTATTTTTACTTAGAAATGAGCGACAAGCTTCAACAACTATCGCACTTCCTAAATCACCACTCATAGCATCAATTCCTAATTTCATATTATTATCACCTCATATTAGTTCATATTATATCATAAAAATTAATCAATATATTTATTATTATTAATTAATTGTTCTTCAATCTCACTGATTAATTTTAAATAAACAGTATCATTAGATTTACTTTCTAATAATTCTTTAGCATCTTTTCTAGATACCTCTAAAATATTTATATCTTTAAAAATATCACCGATTATAAGCGATGGTAACCCACTTTGTTGATTACCTAAAATATCGCCAGGTCCTCTCACTTTCAAATCATAATAAGACACCTCAAAACCATCATGACAACTTTTTAAAAATTCCAATCGTTCAATCGCTTCTTTACTTGATGAATTACTTAATAAATAACAATAACCTTGTTCATTTCCTCGACCAACTCGTCCTCTTAATTGATGTAGCTGGCTTAAACCAAAGCGCTCAGCATTATAAATAACCATCCAATTAGCATTACTTACATCAACTCCAACTTCAATTACAGTCGTTGAAACCAAGATTTGAATTTGGTTATTTTTAAAGTCTTCCATTATATGCTCTTTTACTTCATCATCCATTTTACCATGAAGCAAACCTACTTCATAATTCCCTTTAAAATATGCTTTCATCCCTTCATAAATACTAGTCGCATCCCTACTACTAATTACTTCACTTTCTGCAACTAATGGGCATACTACATAACATTGACCTCCACTAGCTAAATATTTTTTTAGATTATTTAAAATAGGCTTCATACTATGAGATTTTATTACATCAGTTATTACCTGTTTTCTTCCTGTAGGCATCGTTTTAATTGTTGATACATCCATATCACCATATAAACTAATTGCCAATGTTCTAGGAATCGGTGTAGCTGACATTACCATAAAATCAACTTGCTGTCCTTTTTCTTTTAACGCCTTACGCTGATTTACACCAAAACGATGCTGTTCGTCAGTAATAACTAAACCTAATTTTTGATAACTAACTTTATCTTGAAATAAAGCATGTGTCCCTACTACAATATTAATTTTACCACTATCCAAATCCTGATAAATATTTTGTTTTTCCTTATTAGATAAACGTCCTGTTAATAATGCTAAATTAATACCAGTTTCTTTAAATAAAATATTTAAAGATTTAAAATGCTGAGAAGCTAGAATTTCAGTAGGTGCCATCATTGCTCCTTGAAACCCTGCTAAATAATTTGCATATAAACCTATAGCTCCAACAACTGTTTTACCGCTACCAACATCTCCCTGAATAAAACGATACATTATTGTATCCTTTTTTAAATCATTAATTATTTCATCAACTGCTGCATTTTGATCAGGAGTTAACCTGAATGGCAACTGATTAATAAATTGTGTTAATATCTGTTGATCAAATTGTTTTTTTACCCCAATATTTTTTTTACGAGATAATTTTATATATTGCATTGTTAATTGAAATTTTAAAAATTCTTCATATTTTAAATATCTTAATGCCTCTTCTATATCATCATTATTGCATGGAAAATGAATTAAGTTTAAAGCTAATTCCTTATGTATCAAATGATGTTTAATCAATAATGAAGCTGGCACTTCATCTTGAATATGACCTTGATAAAATTTCAAAGCTTTCATAACATAATTTTGAAAAGACTTTTGAGTTATTCCCTCTTTTAAAGAATAAATAGGAGTAATACCAGTTATCTCTTTAAGTGCTTTTAATCTAATATCACTTGCTGTAATACTGTTATTAGCATTATTATATTTACCAATTATAGTTAGAAGCATTCCTTTAACCATATTTTTCTTCAAAAAATGACGATTAAAAATTATTACTTTATATATTTCTTGCTGATATAAAATCTGAAATGTCAATCTCGATAAACGTCCTTTAAAAAAAACTTTAGGTTCATCAATTAAAACACCTTCAATAATAACTTTTTCATTATTTATTAAAGATGTTGCTTCTATACAATCATAACGATATGGAAAATGAAGAATCAAATCTTTCAAACAATAGATTCCCATATTATTTAATAACTTAATTCTATTTTCATTTATTCTTAATTGTTGTAAAGGAATTTGCTTAGCCATAATATCACCACGACTATTGTATATTATTTGTTGAAAAATATCCACTCCTAACTATTAATTACACTATTAACAGGTATTATTTCATAAAAAAAGCTATTCAAATAGAATAACTTAACTGACTATCAATTCAATTGCACGATTTAAAACAGCTTTCCCATCCATTTTTGAAAAATCTATATCATTAATTTCCTCAACTGGAATAGATGTTTTAACAATAGATTTTACCTTTTCAAGGTCACTTGTATTTTGTGATGCAACCAAAATACAATCAGCATCAGCCCAAGATAATTCAATTGCACTAATCGCTACTGCCCAAACCATAACATCTAAAGTTTGCTTAGCAGCTTCTTTTTTCATCGCATCTACAAGCATACTTGTAGTTAAACCTGATGTACAACAAAGTAAAATTTTATACATAACATACCTCCATAAATATTTTGCTGATTATTTATGAAACGATTTTATCACAATGATATAAAAATTACTACATTTTTCATAATCCAAAAAGCATTTATTCCATTAATCCAGCTAAAACAAATCTACTAACTATATAAGCATAAAGATACATGCAATATTATATATCTTTACAACATTAAATTTCTTTTTTCATTATACATAATTATAAATCAACATCCAAAAACTTAATATAATTAATGTCTATCTTCTCACTTACACACTATTTATAGCTTTTGCATAACTCTAATATCATTGAAAACAATTACTAACAATGTTTCTATTTAAAAAACGTTCACATTTATTAGTACAATAATAAAAATATCTATCTTCATTTCATATCTTAATGATTTCAATATTATGTTCACTTATAAATTGATCTACAATTCCTTCTGTAGTATATAAATTTCCTTTTACATCTAATAAAATCATATTAAACTTTTTGCTATTCTTTTTCCAATAATCAACTGCCTTATCTTTGCCCATTATAAATAATGCCGTTGATAAACTATCCGCTAAAGTACCATCTCCACTTATGATTGTAACTGATTTTAAATCAGTATCCGCTGGATAACCTGTTAATGGATCAATAATATGATGGTATATAAATCCATCTTGCTCAAAATAACGCTCATATCCTCCAGATGTAATTACAGCACAGTCTTCAGCTTGTAATACTCCTAAATAATCAGTACTATCAGGATCTTTAATTGCAACTTGCCACATCTTATTATTACTTTTTTTTCCTAAAACCTGAACATTTCCTCCTAGATTAACTAACCCTTTTGAAATATTGTGTTTACGAAAAATATCCATAATCTTAGACGAAGTATACCCTTTTGCAATTCCTCCTAAATCAATCTTCGTTCCAGGATTTTCAAAAGTAACAGTTGATTTTTGCTCATTTATCTTTATTGTAGAAGAATTAACTAATGATAATAACTGATTTAATGTATTACTATCTGGTATAACATAATTTTTATCAATAAATCCCCAGGCTTTCATAATTGGATAGATAGTAATATCGAATTTACCATCTGTCTCTGTCCACAACTTTAAGGATTGCTCTAATAGATATTTAGTATCCTTAGATAATTTACCACCACCATTTTGGTTTAATAAAAAAATCTCACTTTGTTTATTTTCTACAGATAATAACTCATCTAAACGCTCAATCTCCGCTATTGCCTCTGTTACCGCATTTTGAGCCTCATTACCATATGCTGTAACCGTCATATAGGTGTCCATCGCAAATATACTTTCACTAACAGACTTACTCGTAACTACCCCATCACTACATCCACTAAAAATTAAACATCCTAAAACAAAACCTATAATCATCAACCTTCTCTTAAGCATACTTCCTCCTTGGAAACAATTCCTTTTTCGTAATCCTACCACTCCCCTTTGTAAGAGTCAAGAAGCAGCACTTATAAGAAATATTATAATAATTATTCTTTTTCTAAATCAAGTAAAAAAGAACTGTTGTAGGTTCTCTACTAACAGTTCTTTTAATCACTATTCTTCAATTTTCTTTCTTCTTAATGTTACTACCGCTGCTCCTGCTAATAACATTACAACACCTAATTGACTCATATTACTTGAATCTCCTGTCTTGATGGCATTTTCTTTTCCATCTAATACTTCTGGTGTCTTTTCTTCTAATGCTTCTATACTTCCTTTTAAGCTCTCTATTGCTCTTTCTACTGTTGCATAGTCTGCTTTTGGATCTGTCAGTACTTCACTTGCTTTTTCTACTTCTTTTTGTAGTGCCTGCCAGCTTTTTGCTGTATAGTCTGCTGCATTTAATCCATTTGCCTTATTGATTAATTCCTGTAATAAATCTTTATTTGGTTTCAATCTTAATTCTAGGAATGCTTTAATTAATTCTGTATATGCTTCATTTACTTCTTCCTGCATTGCATTTTCATTAGCTAATACATCTTTTGCTTCATCTAATACTGGAAGCATTGCATTCCATGATACCTCACTGTAATCAGCTCGATTTAAACCTTCTATTTGAGTTACTAATTTATCTAAATCAGTTTTATTTCCCTTGAAGAATTCCAACATATGCATTGCATTTGCTAGACGATCAAATGCTGTATCAGCTTGTTCTTGAGTTGCGTTAGCATCATCTAAAACTGCTTTAGCATTAGCTAATGATGCTTTAAATTCATTAACAACCGCAGGCACAACATTTTCCAAGTCTTTATCAGTAACCTTATCAGCTACTTCAACTGCTATTTGTAAAGCTAGTTTATTAGCCTGATCTTCAACATCAATCTTTTCAAGTGCATTGATTGCATCATTAAGAACTTCAATTACTTGATCCACCTCTTGTTGAGTTGCATCTTCTTTTTCAAAAATACTTTGAGCATTTATTAAACTTGTCTGTAAATTTTGATAACTTTCAGCAGTATAATCATCAGAATTTATAAGTAAGACTCTATTAATAACTTCCTCTAAATCGCTTTTATCTATCAATACTCTTTCTAACTTTAAAATTGACTCTCTTAAATCCCAAGTTACAATATCAGCATCTTTTTGAGATATTTCACCTTGTGTTAATAATTCTTTTGCTTGGTTTAGTATTTCTAAATAAACATCATAACTTTCTTTAGTATACAGATTTGCATCAATAACTTCATTTACAAGTTTTTCTAATTCTGCTTTATTTGCTAAAACATCTAGTGACAAATATGCTTGTCGTAACTGTTCAACAGCTTCATCTATCTCTCTTTGTGTACTTTCTTCTTTGTTACAAATAACTTGAGCCTGTTGTTTAAAATTCAAATAATTTTGATAACTATTGATAGTATAAAAACTTTGGTCTATCTCTCGAACTAACTCACTCTCTAAAACTTTTTTATCAATGATAGGCTGTGAATTAATAATGATTTCATTTAACCGCCACCATGCTGCATCATTATCTTGAGTAGCTAAAACCTTTATTCCTAACACATTAGTTGCCTCTGTTAACGTAATAGTTTGATCACCTGTATCCTGTAATACTTGCAATGTTTCAAATGTTTTACCATCTTTTGTTATCTGAAGTTCACCATATTTTAAAATATCACGATCAGAAACTAACCTAATTGTTTCTAATAAGAGAGGCTCTCTAAACATAATTAAAACATAATCCCCTGCTTTTTGATAATTTCCTTTCCAATATGTTGTTGAAGTATCAAAGTCAAAAGCATATTGAGCATTATATACATATCCAGTTTTAGGATCCTGATATGGTGATCCACTAGCTGTAACAATTGCAAATTTTTTCATATATAATTGATTTTTTGCTTCTTCTATTTGTGTAACAGCTAAGTTTATTCTGCTTTGTGATGTATAAATATCATTATAAATAGATTGACCGATTCGTTTTGCTAGAACATAATTATCTAAAGCTTTACTGTCATATAAAGTATCATCAATACTTTCTTTAAGTAATTCTTTTAATCTTGTTTTATCTGTTTTTTCAATATCTGTAATACCATTATATAACTGCTCTACTTGTTGATTAATAATTGATATTAAAGATTTTATTTCTTCATATGTTCCTTTTTGTAAAGCCAAATTTAACTCATTAATATTATCATTCAACAATTCTCTAAAAACACGATTTAATTCAGTTTCTTCAACATCATTTAATGCCTTATTTGCTTGAATAATAATATCATTAATTTCTGTTTCCGTAATTCCATATACTTCAAATTCAGTAAAGTTTCCGGAATAATATCCATTACCAGCCCAAGTAGCACAGAACATTTTCGTTTGTTCATATTTTACATATCTTGCTCTTGTCACCTGATTTAATTTATGTATATCTATCCCACTACTTCCACCATCAATATTTTCCTGAATATCAATACATTGCCAATTTTCTTTATCACTAGATATATATAACTTATAAGATCCAGGTTTTTCTTTAAAATGAATCTTAATATTCTCTAATAAACACACTTCATCAAGATCAATCTCTACCCAAGCAAAATCATCTCTATTAAGTGAAATTCTAGTATTATAATCTCCATCTGTAGCATTTTGTGGATCAAACTGTGGATGCACTAAAGTTCCATCTTCATTATAGCCACCTTCAACACCACTAACTGTTACAACTTTATTTAACGCCAGATTTGATGATTCGCTAACCAAAGATGTTTTGATTTGATTAAAGACAGTCATTGATTTTAAATATCCCTTGATTCCTGAACCAATTTTTTCAACTGGTAAAACAAATGTACTACTAGCCTGTTTATTTGCACTTACTTTATAATACTGACCATTTCCAACTAAAACATTATCAATATATAGCTGTAAATCTGTATTACTACAAGTTAAGCGATAATTAACCATCGTATTTTCAACAATATCATAATCAAATAAATAAACATATCCTTTTCTTTGATATCCTATTTTACCAGTATTATCATAATTATAATACATCACCCCATCTTTACCACTAAATATAACTGCATTAGCTGGAGTAGATGAAGATATCATCATTTCAAAATCCACTGTATATGGATACCCAATTGAATCAAATGGTAGTGAAACATAACCTTTTCCATCTAATAATAATGCATTTTGGTTTAAATCTACTTTTAATTCTTTAACTATAGCATCATAACCATTTCCAGATAAATCTTTAACAGTTCCTTGATCAACATCTTTAAAGTCATAATCAGCTATTACTTCACCATTTGATCTTATATAACGAGCTGGATTAGCATTTGGGGCAAATTGACCAAATTTTTCTACTCTCTCCATAAACTCTTCACCTGTTTGTCCAGCTGTCTTTTCACCATACCAGTTTTTTTCAGCCATTATCATAATTTGATCACGATGTCGATCAAAGATATCAAACTCAGATGCTCCCACTTTGATATCATTCCATAAAGCCGCCTCTGATCCTAACATTAAAGGATGACCAGGTTTAACAATCTCATCATTAGAAATCTTTCCTGCCTCCCATGTATCATATAAATTTTTAATATTTAAATAGTTTTGATAACCTGCTGCTGGAACAATATATAAATATCCATCAATATTATTAATCATAGGATATTCACCTTCAAGCATTAATTTAAGATTAGCAAAACTTCTTGCCCAAAAATGAAATACTGCTTCATTAGATACAGGGGTTGTTCCTCCATAACTACTGCCTTCAACATTTAATCCTGACCATAATCTTGGCTGAATATTTTTTGAATTTACATATTTTATCAATTCATCCATATATGCTCGCATTTGTTCATTATGACCTGATGGATATTCATCTGTCCCAATATTAAACTTTTGATTTTGAAATACTGGATCTTCTCCATCCAAAAACTCATCAAATAATGATTTTATAAACGCAACAGCCTGTGGGTTAGATAAATCAATGTGACTTCCATCAAGCATAATTGAAGGATCAACATAATTTATTGAATGACAATGAGCTGGTGTATCAATCTCAGTTACAACATCAACACCATATTGATAAACTTCTTTTTGATACTTTTTATAATCTTCTTGTAAATATACTTCTTCCTCTGGTATCCCAGAATTAATTGCTGGATACTTCTTGCTTTCTACTCTAAATGCTGTTGATTGTTCTCCGCCATCATCATTTATATGTACATGAATCTCGTTTAACTTATAAAATGCTGCATATTTAGTAATTTCTTCTAAATAATCTAATGGCATATAAAATCTTGCAACATCTAACATTGTAGATCTAACTTGATATTGAGGATAATCTCTCATTAACCCTTTTGGTAATAACATATTTTGATTATCCATCAACATTTGTGATAATGTTGCTCCAGCATATAATAAACCTTTTTGCTCTGGCGCCTTTACTGTTACATAATCATCAATATCTATAGTATAGCCTTCTATACCAACTGATAAATTCTTATCTAATTCAAATAAAATATCCCCTGATTCTACTTGTTTAGTAACGATTTTAGCATCTGATTGTGTCATTTCTTCAATATAAAGCAATATTTTAGATGCTGTATCTTTCAAAGAATCATCTTTTATAATTATATTCCCACTAAATTTAAAAGTCCCTTGATTTCCTTTCCACTCACGAATACCTGGTAAAACTCTAGGTCGGTTTATCTGACCATCATCGTATTGACCATTTACTTTAACTATAATTGGATCATCCATATGTAGACTTTCTTTTGTATCAATGTTTTCTACTTGATAATATAAATATACAATCATATCTTCTAATGGTTGTGTTATTTGACCATCTTTACTAATAACCGCACTATTACTTGTCCCATATAATGAAATAGTGTACTGATCATTTTCTACTTCTGGCAAGATTATCTTTTTACCATCTGAAGATAATGCTGGTGTTTGATCTTTTACATTATTATATATTTCCATCAGCTGCTTATCAGAACTTATTTTTTCTACTCCTAATGATGTCCCAGTATTATCTACCCTTTCAATAAAAAGAGGTTCTTTTTCAGCTGCTGATATATTTATCATAATCATTGAACATAATACACTCATACACAATAACATCACAAATATTTTCTTCATTTTTTCCTCCAATCTATGATATTGATTTATCATAAATACAAAAGAACAACTATAGTTAAAACCTTTTAATCATTACTAAGCTTATCAGATATACATAATTATCAATCCATTATCCTCCTCCTTTTCCAATAAACTAAAACAAGACCTAAAAGAGCGCATAATAGCATTCTTTTATGGTCTTGCCTAATTAAATAGTAACAACCCTTATATTATAATAATACTCCCCGAATCATCTAAAAACAAACATTTTTTACTATTTATCAATAATTTTATTTTTACGATACTGAAGAAAATCATTAAAAAACATTCGAATTACGCAAATTAAAGGAACTCCTAAAAACATCCCTATAAATCCAAATAAACTACCAAACACTGTAATTGAACAAATAATCCAAAATGGTGAAATACCAACACTATCACCTAAAATACGTGGTCCTAAAATCAAACCATCAAACTGCTGTAAAGCAAAAATAAACACTCCACAAGTTAATGCTGGCATAAATCCCTCTATCAACAAAACAATGAAAACAACTGGGATTCCACCTATAAATGGTCCAAAATACGGAATCATATTAGTAACCAAAATCACAAAAGCCAATAATGGAAAGAACGGTAACCCCATTAAACCAAAACCAACTAATGCAATTAATCCAATAATTAGTGAATCAATAAATTTGCCATAAATAAATTTACCAAATATTCGATGTGATTTGTATGCATATTCATGAATTAAATCAAGATTCTCTTTTTGCACAAATGATAGCATAAAACGGTCAAATATAACTGCTAATTTTTCAGCTTCAATTAAAATATACGGACAAAAAATCAATCCCATTAAAATCGTTAACAAAGTACTTCCTGTTTTACCAGCTAATGCAATCAACTCTACAAAATCTTTACTACTAAAACTTTTCAACGAATTAACAAAAGTCTTTTCAAATCGGATAATTGTTTGAGCTATATTAGGGTCATTAAAAGTTTTATTAATTGAACTTTCAAATCCTTTGACATATGTATCTATGTTTCTAATAAACTCAACTGCATAATCCATTACCATTGGAATCAGTCGTGTAAGTAATAGAGTAACTAATAAGATTACAACTAAACTCACTAATAAAACACTAATAATTCGTTTATGTTTGTTTAAAAATTTATTTTCAATATTTTCAAATAATCTCGATACAATCTGAACTAATGGTTCTAAAAAATAAGCTAAAATCCCTCCAATTATAATTGGAAAAAAAGCATTCAATAAAATAGAAAACCATGATATATCAAAGGTTTTATAAATTACAATTAAAATTATGCCTACTATCAATAAACTACTATACTGTTTTAATCTATTTCCTTGCATCATTAATCTCCTTGAATCACTATTTTAATTATACCACAATTCTTCTTATAATATCTATTTTTATTCCATAACTCTATAAGTTGATTTATATACGTTATACTCATAGCTTCATATATTTCATTAGTTATTAAATCATATAAATGATACTCATCATTAATAGTCACCAAAGTTAGCTTATATTCGTCTAAATTTTCCAAAATAAAACCTCCTTTTTAGCATTCTATGCACCAAAAGAGGTATTATTACAAAAAAACAAGACCAAACTAAATGATAATAATGTTCCACCTGCAACATCACTAAAATAATGAACCCCAAGATATACTCGA
>OFGX01001257.1_pt1 | contig 15660 bp, 6 predicted proteins | sample 1521831 | NCBI WGS metagenome assembly OFGX01 (sample SAMEA3504080, study PRJEB24116) | mouse gut metagenome | biome: mouse gut; feature: mouse-associated habitat; material: faeces | place: Denmark | collected 2011 | reverse complement strand
AACGGCTACGGGGATGAGGGGTAGCCGCAAAAATACCGACGGCGAAATTGGAGGGCTTCCCCCAAAACGAAGGAAGCCCTCCCGGCAGCTTTTGCGACCGATGCGAACACCTTGCTTCCGGGCAATCTCCCCTTCTGTCCAATCAAGCGTCTCCCTAGCAAATCATACGTGATAAGCGGGCGCCCGCGCTATAATGCAGCCATGGAACATCTCGATAGAACAACGAGACAGGCTGTCTCTTATTTGGCAATCGGCGCCGGCACGGCGCTTATCGAGCTTGTAGCCTTTCAAACGCTCTGGTGCCTCACGCCGCTGGGGACAACACCCTCAAACGTAATCGCCGTAGCACTCGCCACGGTCTTCAATTTCTGCCTCAATGGGTCAGTTACTTTTCAAAAAGTCAGCAACTTGCCTCGAAGCATAGTGATGTATGCGAGCCTACTTATCTTCAACACCGCTTTCTCCAGCATAGCCATCACATGGTTGATATCTTGTCAAATTCCTGCCTTCCTTGCCAAGCTGGCAACAATGGCCTGCATTGTGACATGGAACTTCTTTCTGTACAGGAAAGTAGTATTTATCTAGCCTCTGACAGGTTGGATCATTTTTCCTTTAGAATATCAACTGTTGAAATCATCGAGCAAGAGAGGATTGCCGTGCTAACTACCTCCTTCATTGTGCCCTGCTATAACGAGGAGGACAATATCGAACGGCTCTACCTCTCCTTTGCCGAATCCTTCAATTCCTCCCCTTTCAATTGGCAGCTCGTTTTCATAGACGACGGAAGCACTGACGACACCTGGAAACATATCGAGGCCCTTTGTCGCGAGCACTCCGAAGTAGAAGGCGTGCAGCTTACTCGAAATTTCGGGAAAGAGGCCGCTATCTGGGCTGGGCTGAACAACACCCGGGCGGATATCATCGGCATCATTGATGCCGACCTGCAGCAGCAGCCGTTAGATGCCATGCAGATGTGCAAGATCCTAGCAGAAAACCCTGAGTACGACTGTGTCGCTGCTTTCCAGAAAAGCAGACTCGAGCATGGTCCGCTGAAAAGCATCAAGCATGCCTTCTATGGGGCCTTCTCGAAGCTTTCCGGATTGGACACCTTGCAAAATGCCAGCGATTTCCGCGTCTTTCGCAAAAACGTAGCCGATGCCATTCTGCAACTACCAGAATGCTTTCGCTTTTCGAAAGGCATTTTCGCATGGATAGGGTTCAACACCTGTCCCTATCCTTACACCCCCGCCAATCGCTTGACAGGACAATCGAAATGGTCGATCGTCGGCCTCACAAAGTATGCAATTGACGGTATGCTTGCGTTTTCCGTAACGCCCTTGCGCTTAGCCACAGTGCTAGGCCTCGTTGCGGCCATCTGTGCTGTGGCTTATTTCCTGATCGTACTTATCCAGACCCTTATCCACGGAGTTGATGTGCCAGGCTATGCCACACTCATAAGTGTGGTTTTGCTTCTCGGAGGGGCGCAGCTTATCTGCATGGGAATTATGGGAGAGTATCTTGCCCGAACCTACCTCCAGGGAAAACAGCGGCCCATCTACCTCGTTAAAACAACCATCCGCTCGCACTCCTCGCAAGAGTCTTCTGCGAGCTAGTCTTTCGGCAAACGTCCCTGCCGTTCTCGGTTGCTTCGGTTGGTCGCATGCGTTCTCGCGAAGCGCTCGCACAGCGATGCTCGCTGTCTTTCCGCCCTGGCGAATGCTCATCGCCGAACGAGTCGCTGTAGGCCATTCCCAGGAAGAGGCCGAACTGCGGGAACATAATTGCCTCCATCAAGCCGCAGATAAAACAAGCGCCGAGATAGAGCGAGTAGAGGGCAGATCTCCTCTCATTGCGAGCCCTCCAGAGACGCAAGCATACCAAGCCAATGAGGCCGCATCCCAGCAAAAGCCCCGCCAGGCCGCCCCACACCAGCAAATCTAGAATAGCATTATGGGCCGACCAACACTGGCCGCTCCACAGAGAGCCTAAGGGAGAAGTTCCTCCGCGATAGTATCCAAGCAGCAGATGACTAGGATCCATCGCCTTAAAAGCGGCATCCCAAATGAGGGTCCTACCAGAGAAATCCAGCGTCTTCCCCATCATGGACTCAATAAGAAGACCAAAAACACCCTGTGCCCGCACCACAACAAAAGCGAGAAAAGCTGCAAGGTAGAGACCGGCATAGACGAATGCCGTCAGCGCGCACCGCAGCTTCCGTCCGATAACAAAGAAATATCCCGCCGTAACGAATAGCAGCGCCACAAGTGCCGTCGCCGATGGCATGAGCAGCGACTGGGCCGCAGCAACCGCATAGATGACGACGCTACGAACAGAAATGTAGCAACCCTGCGACTCATCAAGTAGAAGCGACGCAAAAATCGCTGCAATATAAAATCGATTGAAGCCATTTCGATTTCCAAAAAGTGTCGAGATCTCCGAAAAATGAAACACTGAAGACTCAGCAGGAATGATTAAGATTACCACCAGATTAACCACGGAATAGGCTCCGTAAATAAGCAAAATCCCCCATAGCAACTCTTTGCGACGACGTGGCATCATCGCGCACGCCAAAAGAGCAGCCGCCACAAAGGGCCGTGTCGCCCGAACGCCGTCGGAGAACGTCGCACCGCCCACAAGAGCCGTCAAAATTCCGAACAGGGCATAAGCGATGGCCACGATGGAGAAAACGCCTCCCCTCCCGCGCAGCGCAAACACCGCGATCGCGACGACGATGCTCGCATACTGTCCGTAGCGAAACACCGCCCGAACAAAAGGATCGCCATAAGCCGAGACAATACTAGGCGGGGTCAGAAACAGCAGGCAGACAGCCACAGCCGCTATCAGCGCCTTCTCCCCCACCACCCGTGCCAGCACACTGCTCTTCACTATCTGCGATATACCGCCAACCACAAAACTCCTCCCACTTCCAAACCAGCGCGCCCCAACATCAAACCGAAGAATATCACTTTATCCGCCGCACAAGGCACCTCGGCCTCATCCTCCAATTTTCTCGGCACGCCGGCGGCATATGCAAACAAGCACGAACGAAACGATCCCCGCCGCAGTGAGAACAGCCCCCAATCGCAACCCCGGCGTCTCGTATACGAACTCGATCTCATGCTTGCCCCGACTAAGGCAGGCCCCGATGTACATCTCGTTCACCTTGAGAAGGGGCACTTCCACGCCATCAATGCGAGCTTCCCATCCCGTGCTGTACGGAACAGAGACACAGAGGATCCTCTCATCGGGAACCGTAATTGTTCCAGCCACCTTATTCCCGCCCACGCGGACGCTTTCCAGGCTGTAGCGGCTTAGCGACTCAACAAGCTCCTCATACTTCCCCATTGACTGACAGACCACCCTGAGATCCTCGAACCGATACACGCCAGGACGAGGGAAGCTAATGGAAATGGCCGTCCCGCCCTCCTCCGAATAACCCAGGTTTACCAGGAAGTCATCCTGCCCGTCGTTCCATTGATAGTACGAGTTCTTGTAATTCAGGGTCTTTGAAACCCCACCTACGCTTACCGACAGAGGGAAAAGCTCGGAAGACGCATTCCAGTGGGATTCCTGGCCTGCCTCCAACTCTATCGCGTTGCGCTCAATGAGCGGGAGGGTGTCAAACTCCGCACGCGGGTAGAACTGCTCGTCATCGTCGAGATACATGTCAAGCGCCGACAGCGGTTCGACTTCGATTCCTTCAGCTATAAGATAGGTCTCGCTTTCTGCGGCACCTTCGAAATTCAAGGTAATGGAGGCGTTCTTCTCGCTTACAAAAAACTCCGTCTCCTCGAGCTGCCGCACCCCCGCGCCAAGTGCGCAGGTATAGGGAACCGCCTGCTGCTGGGTCGAGACTGCCTCCACCTCCACCCGACTCAACGCAGGCCCAATCTGATCATCTGCGAGCACGGCAGCCTGCAGCATAGCCTCCTGCCGCTGCTCAATAGGCAATGCCGCATACCGAGATTCGCTCATGCATTTATCGAACGTATAGCCGAAAGGCAACGCATATTCGTTCTCGTACACGCCGTAACGCTCAGCACGGTCGTCGACGAGCCTCTTCTGCTCCTTATCCAACTGGGACCCCGTCGCCTTCTGAAGCGCGGTCTTCAAGCGCTTTACCTCTTGACGGTTTGCAACTACTTCGTCCACTTTAGCAAATCCGAACGGTACCGGCCCGACGGGTTCACCGTCCCCCTTAAGCAGAGTCACATAGTACTTAGTGCACGCAAGCGCCTCCAAATAACTTCTCTGATCGAGGCCGCTATAAGCGTGCGCCTGCATATCGGGAATACCCTGAGCCAGAAGGTACGAGGACACCTCGCCATTAGCGAGACTCCAGTAGTATTGCGTCGTCGAGAGACCGAGCCGGAGGGAGGCGTTCTTAACAGCAACCGTCCCTTGGTCGCACCGCAGAGGCTCATCCCCCTCCAACGCTTTAATTTGGCTCAAAGGAGTAGCATCGATCGCTTCTTTCCCACGTCCAGCATCAATAAACTGCGACACATAGTTGCCTTCGTCTGGCGCATAGAGGTAATGGCCGTTAACGTAGATACCTACCACTACCGCAATCGTCATCAGAACCGAAAAGAGAGTGGGAGACAGTAAAACGGGCGTTGCCCCGCCAGCCCTCACGCAAACCAATAATGCGGCGACGAACAAGATACAGCATGAGACGAAAGCTGCCTCGGGAGCACGCCCGATAGACGCAAAGGCCGTTTCGGACAGAACACCTTCCGCAAGATAGACGACGAGGACGTAAAGTACGCAACCCGCAACACAGAAGAGCGCCTCCCTCCTTGTAGGTTGCAAAAGATGGGGCCATGCTACGACAAACGCATAGGCAGCCGCCAAAGCGCAAGCCCACGACCACCGATTGGTTACATAGGAGAACCCATTCAGGGCGCTTCCCGCATCGGGCAGAAGCAAAACAAGGGCACACGCCACGAGGGCCACCTTTATGAGCCGATGTCCGCGGCGTGCCCAAAGTGCAAAAACACCCAACAAGGTCGGAGCGGAGAAACCGAGCACAGCCCACATGTCGGGTTCCGACACAGAGATAATCGACCCCGCCAGCCTCCCATAATACGAAGCCGAGTAGAAAAAGTCGTGAGTAAGATCGGCGCCGAGACGGTCGCTCCCCACCACAAATATAAGAACAGGTACAAGCACGACGGCGGCCATGCAAACCCCGATGAGGCCGCTTGCCACAAACCGCAGCAACGTCCGCAGGAAAAAGCGGGCGAAAGGCTGCGGCCTCCAAAAAATCACCCTCGCCAGAACGTAAAAAACAACAAGCACGACTAGCATGTAGAAGAAATAGAAATTACTGACCACCGAAATGAACACCATCACGATGAACAGCCGCGGGTCGTTGCTTTTTAGGATCTTCTCCGCACCCACCAAAAGCAACGGAAAATAAATGAGCGGATTCACGAAGTACGGATGTCTGACGGCTCCGAAAAGCGTCCAACCGCAAAAGGCATATATCAACGCTCCGCATAAAAGAGCAACTCGCGAATTGCGACCCATGCAACGACAATACGCCACAAAAGCGAGGCCGCTTAGATAAATACGCACAACGACGAGACCTCCATAAAGGTACTCGGTCATACTCGACGGTACGATTGCGCTTATCAGATTGAGAGGATCCCCCAATGCATAGTAGTGAATCGTCGCGATTACGTCGCTGCCGTAACCGGCGCCGAATTCCCAAAGCGGTATTGCAAAATTGCCATTAGCTGCGCTGCGAACGATCTCGCGCAGCCAATCTCCGAGATACATGAGGGCGTTGTAGTGCTGACTTAGACCATCGGCACTCCAGATAAAGCTTTTGCCATTAACGGCGAACGGCAAGAAGCACAAGAGGGCCGTCAGAGAAAACAGCAGTGTATACGCCACGAAAAACGTCGTGCGCGGGTATCGGTCAGCAAACGAGACGAGTTTACGCGCCATCTCCTTCCATCTCAAATTCACCGAACGCTCCCGGGTCCAATCTGCGGCTTCTTGTCCGCCTTATCCGCAAGCCTCATGAGCCAGCTATTGACCGGCTGCATCGCTTTATGGAGCACGTAGGCCCCCACTATCGTCAGCAGAACTTCGACAATGCAATACTCGACCTGAATCCAATTCGAGCGGCCGCTGAAAAAGTACTCCCCCGCATACCAGACCACAAGTGACCGCGAGGCAACATTAACGATATACATCTCAAGAGAAATGCGCCCAAAGAAGGCAAGCGCCTTCTGGTCGGCGGCACACTCAAAAGCCTTCAAAATCACAGGGACCAGCATGCAGAGGAGAACCGCCGTGCATGTATAGAAGTACCTTCGCGCAAGATTAGCGCCGCCAAACTGCGTAAGAGGGGCCAGCGACATGCACCACAAAAGAAGAGCCACCGCCACCAGGCAGAGCACGTAGCACCCCCTCATAGGAGCCCGCATCTTAACAAGCTTTCCCGCATAAATGCCCGCCACAAAGGCAGGGAAGCGCGTGAGCATGAGCTCAGTATTCGAGAGAAAGTCCTCATTAAACACGCCAAGAGCTACAGTAACGGCAATGTCGCACCCTATCACCACACACATACGCATAAACGAACGGTCGGACCCGTCAATGAAACGATGCAGCAGAGGATAGAACAGATAGAAGATTATGATTGCGTAGATATACCAGAATTGACGATATCCTTCAGTCAAGAATGAGATGTTGAACAGATCAGGCAGAAACCGACTACCGTCTTCGAATTGCACGAAATCCTGCAGCGCGTAGAAGGGAATAGCAACCACCAGAAACGTCGGCAGGATGCGAAGAACCCTTCTCTTGTAGAAACGCCCGAGATTGCTATTTTTAGAGAAGGCAAAATAAAGACCCATGCTCGAGAGGAATAGAAAAGCATCTACGCCCGCGCTGAAACGAGCGAATAGCCCGAGTGCCGAGTGAACCAATGTGTCACGCATTGTCGACTCGTACAAATGGAAGACGACAATACCGACAATTGCGATGCCGAACAAAACTTCGCGGTAATCGCTGAGGGAACCCCATGACGCCCGCAAAGAGCGATCGGCCCCGACGTTGCTATTCGCCATTGCAGATTTCCTCCACCCGATCAACCAGCCTCTTCGTTGATTCCCCATCGCAGTATGCGAAGAGCAGTTTGCGCATACGCTCGACATCGGAGAAGTCGTAGCTTTCGATTTTAGCTAACTCGGCAGCCAGATCCTCGGCAGACTTTACAAGCGGACCGATAACGAGTTTCTCATACTGGTCATTCGGGACGATACCGTCCAAATCGATGGAGGGAGCCCGCAGCTCCTTCTCGTAGTCGAAAGCCGAGGAATACACGGGCTTTCCAGCAATCACACTCTCGAAATAGGTGTCGCGATAATCTCCGACAATCGCGTCAGAGGCAATGATCAACTCCCTCAGGTTCATCTGCTTCTCGGTAATCACCTCGGCAAACCCAGGCAGGCCATCCAAGTTGACGAAGTCGCCAGCTTGACCCTTGTTGTAATTGAAAACAAGGCACCATTGGTCGCCGATAAGTCGGGACAGCACGCCGAAATCTATGAGATCCGCCCAGACGTCGCAGGTATTCCGCTTGCGCAACTTGGGCATATACAGAACTATCCGTTTCCCCTCGCAATCAGGGAAAAGCCGCTCAAGCTTGCGCCGCGCCTCTGCTTGCGGCATATCGAAGTACAGGTCGGTAACGCACGAGCCCAGAATATCGCATTTAGTTTCCGCGGACAGTGCGTAGCTCTCCAGCATGCGCTTCGCCAACGACGGCGAGGCGAGCTGGATGGCGGCAAAATCGTTGCCAGCAAACGCCCGCTCGTAGCGACGCTTCCATTTCAAGAAGGAGTGGGCCGCAAGGCCCTTCCGATGCAGGGAGAACGGAGCGCGGGCCGCAAGGATCAGCTTTGTCTCCTCGCGGAAACCAACATCAGCGAAACGAGCTATGGGCTTGTCCACGAGAACAACTCGGGCCGAGGCGAGCTGTGCAGCCGCATCCGCAATACTCGTTGCGTCCAATGGCAAAACCCGTACATCAACGCCACGAGCCACCAGCTCACTGTAAGCGCGATGCAGCCCCTTCGTTTTCAGACTCTTGCCGTCGTGGACAATGAGCGCCACGGGCTCGACAGCATTTGACGCGCACGCCTCATCGTACGCGTCGCGCCATTGCGCCGCCAATACGGCCATCTCTTCGTATTTCTCGCGGTACTCGCCATTGCGCTCGCGCTCGGCCTCCGAGAGCACACGACCGCTTGCGAAATCGTCGCCAGGCAAAATCTGATAAAGCTCGCAATAGCGCCGGCGAACATCCGGGGCGGCGCGCGTAACAGACATGGTAATGCTGGAGGTGAGCGTCATATTTCCGCGCTCAGCTTCTTTCGCCTCAAGAGCATCAACCATATCGTTCGTCAACGCCGGGGCGAATTCGCGCTTCTTTCCGTAAAGAAGAACGGAATCCATGAGTTGTCCGATTCTGTCGGCAAAATCTGTATTATCGCGATTAGCCGTATAGAACTCGAGGGCAAAATCAAAAAGCTGATGATCTGTCGCCTCGCCATCTTCCAAACCCAACGCCGCATATCGGCGGGCGAACTCCGGAAGAAGCCGACTCATGGAATCGAACAGGTTCTGGTTGCAGGGAATATCCCTGATGACCGGCCGCAGCACCCCACCAACTTCCTCATAGGACTCAACGCTGCGATACGGCATATTGGCAAAAATCGCCTCGATGAAGAACAGACGCGTGTGGTTAACAGTGAAGTTGTGCCGCACAGAACAGCCGTCAGTGGGAAGGATGCTCCTCGCATAATAATACGGCACTACCGCCTGGTCATCGCCGATAGCGTCCTGCCAAAGCCGCACATGGCAATCCTGGTTATAACCGCGCCCGTTGAATTCCACGAAGGCAAACCGCTCAGCGGGATCCACCTCTTGCAGTAAATATGCCTCTGCGCTTTTCCTGCCCTCAGCCGCAACGCCCAGCAAGTACTCGTTATACTCCGCAGAATCGCGGAACGACTGCACGAGCGCCGCAAACGAAGCCTTGTCGGAAAACTCAATCGAATCAGGATCGATCGCGGGGAAGAACTGGCGGAACCGATTCTCGTCGAGGCTCATGGCCGCAAAAAGCTTTTCTTTCGATGTAACGCTTTTGAAATTTCCGTAGTCCCCCCAGAAGCCTTCGTCGACCTCATCGATGTAAGAGGGAATGCGCCAGGTGCGCCGCGACGCGTAAATATACTTCGTCTTAAAGGGAAGATTCCTCTGCTCGATAATGGCATCCGCAATACGCTTCAGATGATGGCCGTCGCGGGATACGAAGTAAAGCGTCTGATAACCGCGCCGCTCGGCATCTCGCAGCACCCAGTCGATATAGGGAACGAAGCACAGCGACAAAAACGAAATGGTGAACTCATCCCACTCGAACGTGTTGTCCATGCAAAGTCGGGCTTGCATGGCGGCAACAAGGTACGAATCGTATGTTCTTAGCGCATCGACCTGCGCCTGCTGGCAGTCGTTATAGGACGGTTTGGCAACACGGCGCGATGAGATCTGAAAACTTCGGGCCTTCTTGACGTCAGCCTTCTCGTTGTCGCCGTAGTGAACCCATTTCCCAAAATCGTAGTATGGCTCAAAACTTTTGTAGACCTCGAAATACAGCTTCGAAGATGCCTTGAGAACACCGTATTCGTTGGACAGGAACAGGGGGAGCTGCGCCAGAACCGGATCGGCCTTGGCGAGCATCTGCGTGATAACCGCTCGCGGCAAGTACATATCGCTAATAAGCACTACGAACTCGCCTTCGGCCAAGAGCGACTTCAGAAATTCGATGCGCTCGGTAAGGGGAATCGTATTGTCTATCTCAAGCTCGATCTCCCAATCGGCGAGCAGCTTCATTTGCTCGTCCGAGAGCCCGTACACCGTCCCAATACGCTGGATGATTTGCGCAAAACCAACCTCGACGTGCTCGCTTTGCCGCACATCGGTGCTCTTGGCAAAATACTCGCGCTCGCACAACTCGGCCCAATGGCGAATATTCGGGTAATCCCTTGTCAATGCTGCGGGAAATCCGCCTTCGGCGGCCATACGCTCTTGCACTCCATAGAACACACCTACGGGGTCGAGCACTTTGCGCGAAATGAGCGTGTCGAAAATATCGAAGCTGTAGAGCGTCGGATAGGAACGCTTCTTCGGCTCGAACTCGAGCACTGCCTGCACAATATGCTCGAAGTCTTGCTCTCCCTGCGAATACGACCAGTAATATTCATTAATGCGCGCAATGTCGGCCGATTCATCCCTACTGGAATATTCGCCCATGGCGGCAATCAGCTCATCGAAGCTCTTGCACACCGCGCCCAGCGTTCGGTCGAAGTAGCCGACCTGCCCCGCATCGTGCGTATCAACAGATTTTGCGTACTCATCGTAATCGAACACGTAGCGAATATAGTGCGGTACGCCGGCAGCACAGAAATCGGCAGTGATGGACGAGTAGTCCACAATCGCCAGATCTATATCGCTGATAATCTCGTAGAGATCATCAGCATTATCCCAAAACAGAAGGTTGCGGGAATCCCCATAGCGCCTCTTGGCGTTGAGGAATGAGGTCTCGTCTTCAATCAAGGGGTGCATTTTGAGGATAAGCAGGATGTTCTGCTCACGGCAGAATCGCTCCAGTCGTTCCACATCGGGAATAGCCCGCGAAAACACCTCTCCCTCTCCCGCCCGGAAGGTCGGGGCATAGACTGCAATTCGAGTTTTACCGGAAAGCCCCTTTTTCTTGCGTACATCATGATCAAATGTGGCAAGCGGCTCGCAATAGCGTTGGTACAGATTCCGGGGATATCCGGCGCGCAGAAAATTGTCGTCGTCGTTGACGCCCATGTCGAAAACGAATTCGCTCTCGATTGCCGGACAAGACGCGCCGACCATCTGCTGATCGTGGTAAAACGCATTACGCGCAACGTACTTTTGAGCAAGCGATATCGAGAGATCGTTCTCGAACTGCCTGCGTTCAACGCGCTTGAGGCCGCCCACGCCATGCCAGAGGTTGATGTACTTCACATTTTCGAAGCCATCTGGAATACGAGATTTCACCTGCTCGGTAACAAGAACGCCAGTCCTGTTAATGAGAAACTGCGCCTCGGGCGCAGACTCATCGAACGCTTCGAATCCGAGAGCCCGAACCTGAGCGATGGTATCCTCGCTGCCGCACAGCCAATAAGCCTTAATGTCGGGGCGATACTTGTTGATGTAGGCGAAGAGGTACTTGGGATTCCCGCGAAAGTCCTGACTTGCATGACCCGCCATAAAGCACCATACGTGATCGCGATCATAGCCCTCGACCCATTCATAAATGCGACGGGCTATGGCCTCATTCCAAGCATCCGAGCTATTCCCGAGAGAACCCCCCGAATTCAACCGCCCCTTTTTCCTGAAGAGCGTAGCCAGCTTCATGGTGCCACCAATCTATACGCCTCGAACACAACCAGTTTTTCTTGCTATCGTATCACGGATTCCCTTCCGTCCGAAAATGCCACCAAAAACACGTGAGCACATGACCATATCGCGTTGCCGACCCCCGCCCCAACGCCCTCTACAGGCCAAAACGAAGATATGTAAAGCGCGCACGAGCTGAACTCCCTCTGGCACAACCATCAACAACGCCAACAGAACTCCGTATTGCGTCATGCAATACGGCATACGCAAGATTCGACTATTTCTCTGATCAGCTCCTGGCCCTGCCATAGATGCGGAGCGTATCCTTATGTGCTCTAAAACTTGAAATCCAGCCAAGGCTCTGAATAGCTGCCAAAAGCAGCACCATCTCCGAAGTCTTTTTTACCTGAGGGCGTTTTCCGCTCCCGACCGACAGCCCAACTTGATTGAGGTCCTCGTCAGACGACACCTCAACAATATCCATAAAAGAAGCGAGATCCATATTTCTTACATTGTAGGCAAGAACGACCTTGAAGGCAGCCGCCCTCCCAACGTTGCGGCTCGAAAGTTCAATGAGAAGGTCTGCTGGATACCTCTGCGATTCCCGAATTGAACCTTCAGCCAAGCTCGCCTCAACAATATCCGCAATAGCCTCTTTGACCGCTCTGTCCTGGTTGTCATAATTCCTTATCGCCCAGGATAGGTCGTTAGGGTCAAAGTGTTCCTTGAGAATTTTTAGCAAAATGCGATCAGAAACAGTGACATCTTGCACAGAAATTGGCGCATTCGCATAGTCCAAGCAGTCGATCTTATCTTCGTCAGTCACACCTGACCACGAGAGCAAATGCTCCAATTCGCCCGGCATCGGGCTGCAACCCTCCGACAGACAAATGGCGTACTCCTGCGGATTAGCTCCAATGAAATAAGGGGCAAATTCCGGATAGTTCCCTCTAATAAAACTCAGATTATGCTCGTTCAAAACAAGATAGGACGACTCAACCAAAGTTCCCATATTTTCCTCGGCAACGCCCAACAATTCAAAATTCATGCAGCGATGCCCCACAGCAGAGAGAGCGTCCTTCAGCACGCGCTGATTGATACCATCGGACAGGAGGAGAGCGTCTATCGCCTTTTTGGCCTCCCGCTCATCATAAGATCTCATGATATTGAAATTAAACTTGGCGGCATTATTCACGAAACACCTAACCTGATCGGACAGGGCCCCCTCCGCCCGCGCAGCAAGCCACATTAAATTATCCGCACTCCTCATCACAAGCCCTCGTTCGAGCAGCAGCGGCTCTATTCCTTGATCGTTCACCATTCGGAGGTCGAAAGACATTCTACCCAACTTCGCAATAAAGGCCTTTTTCAATTCTTCACGAACCGTCGAGGACTGCAAAAACGGCAAAGCGGCTTCCGCGGTGCAATCAATTACATCAGTCTGCTCAATTACCAAGGCTACGAATTCATCCATATTAGCCGCTATTCTAGCTGACAGTGGAGCGACTGGCTCTCGGTGCAGCATGTTGAGATAATGCGCCCAATGGACTTGAGCGTCATAATATTCGCCCATAAGAAACTCTATGTTGCGTGCATTAAACGCGAACAACCCTCTTTCCACTACGGCGTCAACTGCAGATCTATCGGACTTGAAATTCCTCATGTCAAGAAAAACAACACCTGCAGCAGAAAGACATTCGAGAGCGTTCTCAAATCTCTCCGGTTCAGTCGCCAAACGGCGCACAAAAGACGCCCTGTCACAGAGCATCTGTTGCAGAGCCTCTCGACGAGAAAACAGCTCAAAAAGCTCGGGCTCCGAGCCCCATAACACCCAGCGTATAAAGTCCAGCGCTGCGTCGTCAGATGCGCCATCTCCAACGACCGCCCTCTCCATTAAGCCATTGTCGCTCTCCACATTTGCCCGAACAGCAAGACGTGTCACCAGCCTGGTCGCACGCTCAAGTACGCCCTCGTCCCCAGCCTTGCCATGCGGTTGCCCAGAAATCCAGTTGAAAAATCCTGATATAAAATCGAATCGCAAATCCGCAGCAATACGCCTCGCCATGCAACAAAGCGCCGTTTCGTTGTTGGTGTCGAGCACCCTCTCCATCAGCCTGTAGTTTAAGGCCGAAGCCTTTGCGAAATCAACTTCAGTTAGTTCCGCGATGACCTCATCAGGGTTTTTCAATGGTAGGTCAAACGCCGGCAATTTCCCATCTACGACGTATCTAATGAATTTCTTATCGTCCTTCGCTAAATAACCTTCATGAAAATAGGAGACGTAGTCGTGGTAGTTCTCATCAATGAGGCCATTTTCTATCAAACTATACAGCGCATGACAGCCGAACTTAACCTCCTCTGCAGCCCGACGCTTCAGATCGGCATCAGTGCACCCGGGAACCTCCGCTAAAGCTTCATCGCGAGCGCATTGGTCAAACGTCGACTTCGCAATATCGCCACTCAGATACAAGCTCTCAGCAAGAAGCTTGCTTACCTTACCCGACACCTCCTCGCTCTCTCCCATCATGCCTTTCACTGACACACTCTGCAGATACTCTGCCGGATCACAAGAATCCAGCCAGCGTAACTCTTTCTGGCATTCGGCCACACGGCTCTTAATAGATGCAAGATCTTTCGCCTCCCCCTCTTCCAGGTCTCCCATTAGCCGCTCAACCTCATCGCGAAGGCTCCTCTTCTTTTCGCCAATCGAGAGAGAGGCAATCCCCCTTATATTCCGATCGAACAGCACGTTCAAAGCCCCACAACCCCGGCAGAGACGATCGTAATCGCGAGGATACAAATTCTTGTATAGGATAAAAGAAATGAGTTTCTCCTGGTTCAGATAAGTACTCTCTCCTATCCTCCCCGAATAAACCAAGAACTCATTGCAGATATTCTGCAATGTTCTCATGTCGTCAACGAAAAGACTGATCAGCGCAAGCACTTTTCTTTCTACAGCACGATTGCTTGAAACCAGTCGCCGAGATAGCAAATCAAGGGAATTTTTGTTATCGACATAGGGGACAACAGGAATGATCAGATCAAAAAACTTCGTACGTTCCCGGCCTTCAAACAGCCCGTCTCTCACAAGGTAAAAGAAACGGTAGGGAATCTTATCCTTATTCCGAGCATTCAAGAGATCATTCACTTTATGCAATTGCTCGAATATTTGCACATTACCGTACCGATCCAAATCTTCGAAAGCAAAATTGAGGCAGCCCGAATTCTCGAAAAGGTATAAAACCTCCCTGAGGTGCCTATCGAAAAAGGAATCTTCCTCATCATCAAAAACCTCAAAGCTGTAGCTATGTGCTGAAACTCTTTTGACCAAACCCATTCTTCTCTGAGTCATCAGCAGCTTGTAGAGAAGCAATCCACCGAAAAGAGCGGCCAAAGCCGCCGCCAGCAAACTAATCCATCCATAATCCATTTGGACAATAAGTTCTTGAGGGACGGGAACGGAGCGAGTGGCGATAGCTGTCAGAAATAGAACCAGCACCATCAAAGTAGCGTAGAAAGCCATTGAAAGCCTATTGGCCCGAATGGGACGGTGAAAGCGTGACTGTGCGACGCTCTTTGGGTCTAACTTGAGAACAAGTTGCCCTATGATTTCCCCTTCCAGATGTTTTGTTGAGCGCTCCCGCTCGTCTAGACACTCACCCGCAACATCGTCTCGCACCCCATGAAAGTGTGCCAGGGAGATGGTCTCGACCCTAATCGCTCCGGATGAACCGGCAGACCGGCGGTTGAAGTACGATCGAAAAACCGTACTCTTGCCCGCGCCATATGGACCCATAAGCGCAATATTGCGCACCTCTGGCATGTCAAATGCAGAATCGAGCGCTTCAGCGTAGATACCAATATCCGCGGTTTCATTTGGGGTAAGCGGCTCCATCCTCAAGTCATAAAGCCCTTCTCCCTCCCGCGCGGCAGTTCCACTTTTCTTACCGGCCTCTCCCATCCCAAGCGCCTCCTTCGCCAAATCCTATGCAGTTCACCTTCCGTATTATCCGCCCCAATCCAGCAAAACAGTCCTACCATCGGAGTTCAAAGGACCACCACTATTGCAAAGTCCACAATTACTCAACATCCCCAGTCACCATAAGGCTAGTTTAATAGGAACACTACCGTAAGTCATTGGTAGTGTGCCGAACGTTGGTGTAATTGCCTAGAACCTGGCTCCTATTCTAGCCCATCGCCTATGCCGCCCTC
>OFGX01001253.1_pt1 | contig 15686 bp, 17 predicted proteins | sample 1521831 | NCBI WGS metagenome assembly OFGX01 (sample SAMEA3504080, study PRJEB24116) | mouse gut metagenome | biome: mouse gut; feature: mouse-associated habitat; material: faeces | place: Denmark | collected 2011 | reverse complement strand
GCTTCCGCTTACTCTATTCTCCCCAGCATAGCTGGGGGATTAGGGTTTTCATTTATCCATGGATTGCCCCATATCCATGAACTGCTCCCTATCCATGGATTGCTCTCTATCCAAGGCTGCTCCCTATCCAGGGATTGCTCTCCATCCATGGACTGCTCCCTATCCATGGACTGCTCCCTATCCATGGACTGCTCCCTATCCATGGACTGCTCTCTATCCAGGGATTGCTCTCTATCCAGGGATTGCTCTCTATCCATTATATCGTCCTACACTCCCGAATAAATAAGGCTGGCTTCTGTATGCCGGAACTTTCCGCCTACCCCTCCTGTGTCTTCAGATATTTCCGCAAAATAGGGGCATCCTGCAGTTCGGCCCTCTCAAAATTTCCATAAAACCTGTCCGCTTCTTCGTTTGTTGCCCGAATCAGATAATACTGGTCTATGTTATTTCGCTCGCAGTCTTTTTCAAGCTCCGCAAAGAGCATCTGCGCAATCCCCCTATGTCTGTAAGCCTTCAGCACATAGACCCAGTCCACATAGGCCATCCTGTAGCCGTCCTGTATACAGCCATAGAAATGATATTCTATCCTTCCGACTACTTTCCCATCTTCTTTTGCCAAAACAGATGTCGTTCTGGCGAAGAAAGAATCCGAGACCCTGTTCCTTATCCCCTGTTCATCAACTCTTTCAGCCGTCATCTTTTCAGGCTCTTCCTTCATCGCAGCCTTCAAATATGCAATATATTCTTCTACATTATTCTGATTCAGACGTTCAAATGTCATTCTTTCCCTCCACTCTCCATGCCTGTATCGCATTCCCTGCCATTCTCCGAAAGTTTTGGAAATCCGTCGCGAAAGACCAAAACCACGGAGCCCGTCATCCCATCAGCGATTCCAGATACACCGCAATCCCATCCTCGTCATTGCTGCCAATCACAAAATCCGCAGCCGCCTTCACCTCATCTATGGCATTCCCCATGGCGATTCCTCTCCCGCACAGCCTAAGCATCCCCACATCCGCGTAGTCGTCCCCAAAGGCCATGACCTCCTCCGCTCCAATCCCACAGGCAGCACAGGCTTTCAGAATCGCTTCTTCCTTTGTGACTCCCTTTTTAGTGAACTTATACCAATATCCATCGGAAAACCGTATACAGTCGCAGTCCTCCAGCATTTCCCGCAGCCGCCTGGCATCACCATCATCAAGTATCTCCACGCACATTTTCAGGGCACATTGCCCGAAATCCCGGAAATCCGTATATATGCTGTCTCCCCAGCTCTTATCCAGCTTTTTAGGGTTGTCCCTATAATTCCAGTAATGGGCGTCTACGGTGTCGATGGTTATTTCGCAGTCCATGCCGCATACGCTTCTGGCCGCCGCGATTATCTGTCTCGTCCGCTCCGGGGTAAACTCGGCCCTGTATATGTATTCGCCCCGGTACCTAATCAGCGCCCCGCCACTGGCAATCAGGATGTCGGGGCGCAGTTCTTTTATGAACGGCAGGGCGTTCCCCTCCCCTCTGGAGGTGGACACGCCAATCATCATGCCCTTCTCTCTGCACTTTTGCAGGGCCTGCAGAGTCCTCCCCGTTATCCTTTTGTCACTGCAAAGCAATGTACCGTCCAAGTCGAACAAAAGCAGCCTGTATGTTTCCATGATTCGCACCTTTCCTCTTATACCGGATGCGGAGAATCCTTCCGGCAGATTTTGCCGCGCCGCCGTCGGTCAGCGAAAATCACCCCTCTGTACCGCAGCTCCTCTCACCGGCCGTAAAACCGATTTGCATATTGCGTCATTATGTCGTCATATTCCGGGTAGGCATACCGGAAATGGCCGGCCAGAGATAAGGCGCTCTCCCGAAAGAGTTCGTGGCACAGGAACAGCGCCTCCCATACAGCTCCACAGGAATCGTTCCGATATGTGGACAGCACCCTCTTCCAGGTCTCCTCCGGCAGATATTTCCCCAGGAACTTGTAATTCTTCCCCACGCTGAATCCGAAACCGTACTCCGTCCCCACCTGCCAGGAAAGCATCCGCAGCAGCTCGTCCCGCATGAGCTGCAGATGGTCTATGGCAAAGAGAATCTCATTCCTGCACAGGCCCTTTACCACATAAGAGGTAAGCATCCAGAACTCATTGCAGCAGTCATCGAAGCTGCGTGGGCCGGGCTTTTTAATCCAGTACTCTTCATCCGTGGGCACTATGCCAGCAAGACCCCGCTCTGTCTTGTCCAACAGCACCGTCCGCAGCCTGTCCTGCTCCAGATACCCGGCAATCTGCGACTCCTCCAGAATCGTCAGGTCTATCTTTACATAGTCCTCAAAAATCATCAGGTAGGAATACCCCTCCTCTTCCGGCGGATACAGTTCCATATCCTCCGGCTTCTGCATCATGATGATTTTTCCGAATCGCGAGAGCCACCCATCGTCACCGGTCAGCTGCCCGGGATTGGTGACGAAATAAGTGACGTCGAAGTCCTGAAAAGAGTCCATGGGTATGTTCCGATTGACCCGCGAGCCCTCCATGCCGACTATACGGATATTATCGTTCTGTCTGGCAAAATCCAAAATCGCATCCATGACTTCTTCCGGTGTACGCATCGGCTTACCTCCTCCATTTCCTTTCTTTCCGTTTCCAGCGTCAGAACACCCTCTGGTTGATAAACTGAGCCACTGCTTTCCCGTCCGGCTCCAATATCACTTTTGAGACAGAGCCGCCGGCACCGCGAAAGCGTCTCCTTGCAATATCCCTGAAAGAGTCGCCCATCAGCATGGACTGCAGAAAGCTCAGCGCAGTGCCGTGGGAGACGATCAGTATCTTTTCCTCATCATTGGATAGGATTTCCTGGTAAAAAGGATACAGCCGGTTCCATAGGTCGCGGTCGGACTCCGCATCCTCAAAGGGTCTGTAATCCGGATCGTACCCCTCCCCTTCCGGCTCCTTGTTGGCATCATACCACTCATGGGGCTGTCCGTTTCCCCTTCCCGCGTTCACCTCGCGGATAACCGGCGTCACCACAGGCTGCAGCCCCAGCGTCCCGCCGATTTCCTGAGCCGTCTGCAGCGCCCTCTTCAAGTCGGAAGCATACATGACATATTCCCTGTCGCAGCCCTCCTGTAACAGCCACCTTCCCACCTCATACGCCTGTCTCTTCCCGCGCAGGGTAAGCTCCCAGTCGCCCCATGCCCCTATCATGCCGTTGACATGGTGCTGGGACTCCGTATGCTGCACCATGATGATGGTCTTGCGCTTTTTCCTACGGAAGAACTCTCTTATGATCTCTTCCGCACACTCCCGCCCGAACCAGCCCTCGCCCGAATCCTCCCTGGGATAAAGGCGGTGCATGTCTTCTTTCTCCTCCTCCGTCAGTTCAGAAAAATCGATTACATCTCTGTCTTCAAGCACTCCCACCAGCTTATGGTCGCCATCGCCACGCTTGAAGACACCGATGATTCTGATGCGATCCTCATCACCTAACCTGTACTCCTTCTGCGTCATGACATAGACATCCAGGTGCTCACAGGGCGGCGTCCCGGACTCCTTTATCCAGCCATAGGGCTGGCGGACATTCCTCTCGTAGGAAAGGCTTTTCACATCCTTTTCCACAAAAGAATCCGTCTGGGGAATATATTTCATCCGGTTGGGGTACTGATAAGTCTGTTCTATCTTTACCGTATATACCCACGGGCGATGAATTTCGCCGCAATGTTTCAGAAGTCTTTCGCTCGTGGGTCTGGATGCCTGGCACGTTTTGTGGTTGTCAGTATAAATCATAGAAAACTCCTCGCTATTTCTATCTCCTGCAGGTTCATCTCGCCGCCGTCTTCCATGCGCCAGACATTTTCCAGAACCGTTTCCATGTAAAAAAGTTTCCGGATGTCCGCCTCCGGATAGCCTGTGTGTCCGGCAAGCAGCCCAATGGCCTCCTGGATGTGCTCCCTGTCGGGGCTGGCATGATCTGTGTCCAGCTCATTCAACAGGAATCTGGGCACGTCCAGGACGGCCGGGCCTATGACTCCTTTGGGGTCTATCATGGCATAGCTTCCGTCGGTTCGCAGCAGCAGATTGTCATGATGCAGATCGCCGTGGAGGAGCATCCTGTCCAGATATTTCCCGAACATCTCCCCGCAGAATCCCCGCGCCTGGGATGCCATATCCGCCACTTCCTCCGCCACATGGTTCTGCACGCAGTATTCGCAGATTCGCTCCAGCCAGTCCAGGTATGTCTCCCCCTCCTCCGCTGGCCTGTGTATCTCCCGGAACACCTGGGCAAAGATGCGAACACGCTTTTCCAGGGACGGTTCTCTCCGCAGCACTGTCCCCGGGAAAATGCGTTCCTCCAGAAGGAGTCCGGCGCTTTCGTCGTAATCATATACCTTACAACTATGACTGCCGCACAGCCCCGCCAGCATCCGGTACTCGGATTTCAGCTGTGACGTATTCTCATCGATTTTCAGTATGACAGAGCCGAACTGTTCCGACTCCGCTGAGAAGACTGCCTTTGTGGGGTGCCGGTAAATCTCTTCGCAGCGGTTCAGTCCCCACCTTTTTACCGCTCTGTTTCGCCTGGTATCCATTTTCGTCTCCTTTTTCTGTGTTCTAAAACCTCTTTTCCGCAATCACTCTTTTTTGTTTCTGCTGTAAAACAAAATCTGTAACTGTCCTGAAAAAGTCGGCTTCTTCTTCCGATTCCGCGCTGGAAATAATCTCATGAGAATCATGAAAGTTAATTTCATTGCACAGATGATATAATTCATGTAATACTTCCGTTTTTGACATATTTTTACTTTTCTGCTTTCTCCTTTCCAAAACCTTCCTACCGATCATCAACACAGTGGTCGCAATGCGGAATTCTGCCTGTGAACGCATCCAGTCTCGCCCTTACCTCCTCTTCCTCTAACAGGAAATCCCCCATCTTTTGATGATACCTGTGCCGTTCCAGGCCCAGTATGTGTTTCCCGGGATTTCGGAAGTCATATTGTTGGGCAAAGAAATCCAAAAAGTCGGGCGAATCCTCCGAGCTCCCGTACACTCCAATGATATAGAGTTTTTCCACTATCTCCTCATACTGGCTCTCATTGTGTAGAAAATAGTCCTGGCAGCGCTCATTCAGGATGAAGTACAGCGCAGAGGGGTTGCCGCAGTACATGGGGACAATATAAAATATCCTGTCTACCGTGGAAAGCTTATCGAAAAATGAGTATATTCCGTCGCCGCGGTATCTGCATCGCCCCCACATGCACTCATAGTTGCAGTCGGCGCAGGGCCGGGTCGAAATCTCTCTCATGAAAAATACCAAATCGTCTTCTGCGGAAATGTACCTTGCAATCCTATCGCAGTTCCCATCTTTCCTTCCGCTAAAACTGACTGCCATATTCATATCTGTGCCGCCTTTCTCCCCAACTATGGTGTCCCTTTCTTTCAATAGTATATGTCAATTATACATAAAGCCCCGGCTGTTTACAATAAGATTCCCATGAGATTTTTGTCGGTTCGTACCTGTCGCAGAACTTATCCTGTTTCAGTGCTTTCATCAGGAAAAATGAAAAGGCCAGATAAAGCAATCGCCCCATCTGGCCGAAGTCCCATCTCCCACATCAGATTAAGTTCTACAACTTCAGTTTCCTATTCACATCAGCAATCTTTGCCTTATAAACAGGTTTGATTTGTATCAACCATTGTTGCGCTTCGTTCAACGCTGCACAAATGGAATCAAGGCGCACAGAATAATGAAGACTATATCGGCTTTCCGCCTCCCATGTGGTATACATTTTTGCATTTTTCACAATTTTCTTTGGTACATAGATTCCATTTGGTATACAGTATGTCTTGATAAGCCTGTCCAAATCATGTGTTATAATCTGCGGAAACTTATCACTGCCCTTGTTATAATTGACATTATTATAAATTTCGTATTTAATAATGAACTCTAATGCCTGTTGAGCATGATATGACGCACCATTTTTCATGTCTTTATTTTTTGTAACCAAAAATGCATTTAACGCTTGTTTTGACATGATTATGTTACTTAACGCCTTTGACAAATAATCCTTGTACAAATTCTATGCCCCTTTTCTTTCATACAACAGTTTTCCCTTGCAAATAATATCTCTGCATACAAAATCCTTGCTATTTTTGATTTCATCCATAGAGTTGAACTGTAAAATATCATAATCCTGATTCAAATCTATGTTATACAGCCTTTTTGTGAACTCATTGTATGATTTGTTTTGAAACAGCTTTGACCTAGTTACATTGCTGATAATCGCTATATCAATATCCGACCTGTCTGTACACCTTTCCTCCACAGTTGAGCCAAATACATAGATATAATCGATTTTGTCGCAGATACGTGCCAATGATATTATACTTTTTATAATTTCCGCCTTTATATCTGCAACCTCGATTTTCATGCCGTTGCCGTTGTCTATTGCCACTAATTTACACATATTTAACTCACCTGCCTTTCCCATAATTATCTTTACGGAGGCAAACACAGCTTCCTATAAGCAATATTATACTCCTTATGTTTAAAAAAACAACCTACCATTACCCAAATTCAAGAAAAATCGCTTCCTATCCAGTTCACACATGGGCCCGCAAAATAGCAAGGGGCGCTTCCGCTACCAGGAAGCCGGCCTTGCTGCCACCATCTCCCACAAAGATACATTCGCTTGAAGCGACTCCCAGCAGATTGGCGACCTTTTCATAAATGCGGATATCCGGTTTCTGCAGTCACGTCTCATATGATAATCTCACCTGGTCGAAGCAGCAATAGATCCGGCTTGGTCTGATTGCTTTCACTTCTTCCGAAGAGCAGTTGCTGACAATGGCCACCCCATCCCCATCGCTTTGAAATGCTCCAGCCCCTAATAACGCCTCCGAGTCGACATACTCGAAGCATCGGGATTTCGTGCTCTCCCTCTTATGGGTAACCTCAGCCAAAAACAGGGCCGCCCAAAATCGGGAAACCCTGCTTTTAGATACGGATTCGTCAAAAATCTCCGCTTCGATGATCCATCCTATGTAACTTAGAAATCTACCTCTGTTCCATAATAAATGCAAGTGAACAGCTTTTCCATGGTAGCAGGGTCGATAGGACGGGGGTTGGAGCCCGTGCAGGCATCGCCTACCGCAAGTTCGGAAATCCTTGCGATCTTCTCCTTGAATTCCTCTTCGATGATGCCGAATTCCTTTAAGGTCTTCGGAATGGAAAGCTGTACGTTAAAGTCGTCGATCTTCTCGCAAAGGCTGTTAATCAGCGCTTTCTCGGAAGTCCCTGCAAGTCCCATCCTGCGCGCGATTTCTGCATAGCGCTTTGCAGCGACAGGGTCTTTTGCATTGTACTTGATGACATAGGGCAGATACATCGCATTCGCACAGCCATGGGTGATATGTCCGGTGGAGAAGGCCGCCCCGGTCTTGTGCGCCATGGAGTGAACGATGCCGAGCAGCGCGTTGGAGAAGGCCATTCCCGCAAGGCACTGTGCGTAGTGCATCTGCTCTCTCGCTTCCATATTTCCACGGTAGGATGCCGGAAGGTAATCAAATACCATCTCGATTGCCTGCAGAGCCAGCGGATCGGTAAACGGGCAGTTCAGTGTGGAAACGTATGCCTCGATTGCATGGGTCAGCGCGTCCATACCGGTATACGCCACCTGCTTCGCGGGAAGTCCCGCTACCAGATCCGGATCTACGATTGCAACATCGGGTGTGATGTTGAAATCTGCCAGAGGATATTTCACGCCGGTCTGATAGTTGGTGATAACGGAAAATGCGGTCACTTCCGTCGCCGTTCCTGAGGTGGAAGGGATCGCCGCGAATTTCGCCTTCTGTCTCAGCTCGGGGAAGTTGAAGGGGATGCACAGATCTTCAAATGTAGTTTCCGGATACTCATAGAACGCCCACATGGCCTTTGCCGCGTCAATCGGGGAACCGCCGCCCATGGACACGATCCAGTCAGGCTCAAAAGCGCGCATCGCTTCTGCCCCCTTCATAACTGTCTCAACGGAAGGATCCGGCTCAACGCCTTCAAAAATTTCTACTTCCATTCCGGCTTCCTTCAGATAGCCCACTGCCCTGTCTAAAAAACCCTGGCGCTTCATGGAACCGCCGCCGACCACTAAGATGGCCTTCTTTCCTTTCAGATTTTTCAATTCTTTCAGGCAACCTTTTCCGTGGTAAATGTCTCTTGGTAACGTAAATCTGCTCATGATACCTAATCTCCTTTTTTATTTGTCCGTACAAATCCCAGCTTCCTGATACCCTTTTATTATACCTCTGATAAAAAATTAACACAATCCCCTTTTTGCACTTTTGCAAAAATAAAACCCAGCGCAGCCTTAGTTAAAAATCGCTCCCCTTTTCCTAAAAATCAATCTCCCCACAGCTCCTGTCCCAAAACGATATGCCCATATTTATCTCTGCCGACGACTCCGAATCCAAATCGTTCATACAACTTCAACGCCACTTCGTTCCCTTCCACCACGGAGACCACCACAGCCGCCGCGTCCCCTAATGGCTTCCTTCTCACGTAATCCAGAAACAGCCCGATCGCCCGGGTGCCATATCCCTTTTTCTGATGTGCCTTATCCACTAATATCCGGAACAGCTCATATACCATCTTCTCTTCTAAACCGGGATACACTTCCCCTTTTACATACCGTATCTCCACCAATCCAACCGGATTCCCGCCATAGCACAAGGCATAAGTCACCGTGATTTCATCTTCAAATAAATCACTGAACGATTCCGCCAGGGAATCCACAAAAGGCATCACATAATCCTCCTGGCTTTCCAGCAGCTGCATTGCGATTATCTTCCCGGCATGTTCCATGCTTATCTTCTCAAAATGGATTCCACCTTCATCGCCAATGATATTTTCAGGATATTTTCTTGCTTCCTTTATCTTCCCAGCAAATTCATCGACGGCAGCATATGGTATCTCTTCAAATTCGCTCTCCGGCAGCGCCGTCTCACAGCAAGGCAGTTTCCTGGACGCCGCCACTTCCCCTTCGGTCGTCTCCCTGTCAAAGCCGGCATTTGAGAACAATCTATCCGCCGCCAGATTGGATGCCTTATAAGCCGCGGTTACCGTTCCCTGGCCAAACCGGATAGAAAGCCACTTCATCACCTCTGACAGAATCTTCGTCCCGTATCCTTTGTTCTGCTCCGGTTCATGCACAATCAGCTTGCATATCTCATATCTTTCCCCATTGCGGTTTACCTGGACATATCCCACTACTTTACTGTCTTCATATACCAGGAACGGTATCGGAAGATATGCTTCATTCACGACAGCGACATAATTATTCACCATATCAAATATGTGATGCTTCACATATTCCCATTGCTCATATTTAGCGGAAACCTCAAATATGTCCTCGAAATTTTTGTCTGTTACATTGATGAACTTCATCTTTTCCTGACTCCTCTGGTCTATAGATATTCATTTAGGAATTACTGATACAACTTCTTTAGAGAAAAGCCCGGAAATACAAGGAAAACAGCTTTAAACTCGCATCAGTCATTTGTAGACACTTCCTTAATGTCACGGGAGGGATTCCTTATGATTGTCCCGTTCTATGAATATGGCCACAACCAGCTGTCCGCCTCTTCCGGCCATCAGCTCCACTTCCCGCTCCATCTGCACAATTGTCCGGAAATGATCCTGATTCGCGCCGGTTCCATGAGGGCTCAGATAGGCGACCGGGAATACACGCTCCAGGCCGGGGATCTGGCCATCATCCTGCCCAACATAACCCACTCTTACCATACGCTGACCTCACCGGAGGAGACCTTGCTCGACCTGATCATCTGCGGCCACAATCCCCAGTCCGCCCTGCCCCGTCAGCTGTCGGGCCGCATATTGACCGAGCCGGTCAAACCGATTGCTTCCTATCATCCCGATGTGGCCTACGCTTTCAGCGCCCTGCTGTCGGAGGCAGGCAACACGGACAGCGCCCCCATCGTTTCCGCTTATCTTCAGATACTCTGGCACCGTCTCCTGCCTTCACTGGATACCGCGGATGCCATGACGCCCACCACGTCCAACCTGGCCGCCACCCTGATCACCTATGTGACAGAGCGGTTCCGCTCCCCGCTCTCCCTGGATTCCCTGTCCAGAGAACTGGGCGTGTCCCGCTTCCACATCTCCCGCATCTTCACCCAGGTGCTCCACACCGGCTTCTATGAATATGTCAATGCCCTGCGGATCAATTATGCAAAGGAACTGCTGCTGGACAGCGAATACAAGATTCTGGATATCGCGGAGATGTCAGGTTTCCAAAGCCAGCAGACCTTCAACCGCATTTTCCGCGACTTCTGCGGCATGCCCCCTTCCGCATACAGAAAGCAGCATTGAAAACAGGTGCCTCCGCCTGCTAAGCCAGGCTCGCGATTTCAGAATCCCGGAAATCCTCTGCGCGATGGGCAGAAGGAAACAGAGCGGATACATGCATGCAGCCTATGTCCGCTCTGCTTTTCTTTGTTCTGCCTCAGTTACCCGCCAGGAGCACTACATAACCGCTATGCTTTTCAGGGATACCTCGCCTCTGGCAGCCGTTATCTTGACCACAAGTCTGTCTATCTTGTCCCCGCTGTCATCCAGCAGCCTGTTCTGATCCGCAAAGGGGTCTGTCAGGGCGCAGATTCTCCGGTTCCCGATTGTAGTGCCCTGGAAAAGCGGGAACTGGCCTCCGCTGGCGGAGACGGCTTCTATGCGGAAAGTCTCCACCCTCTGCCCCGCGGCAATGTCCTCCCGCAGCTCCACGTACTTGATCCTGGAGACAGGACTGGCAAGGGTCACCACATATTCCGGCTGGGTAGGACGGCTTGTATCTTTCTTCTCTACCACAGCCTCCAGGGGATGGCCCAGCTCCTGGTCCAGCAGCTCCCGCAGCTCCTTCAGGCGTGCCACGTCCCGCTGGTCCAGCAGGCCGTCCCGGTTGGGCGGTATGTTCAGGTTCAGGCAGGCATTGCCCCCCACAGAGCTTAAGTAAATCTGGAAAAGCTTCTTCAGGGACTTCGGCTCCTCCTCCTGATGCCAGAACCAGCCAGGACGGATGGAAGTGTCTATCTCTGCCGGCGTGAACGCCAGGCCCCTGGAGTAAAGGATATTGGGCATGCTGCCCACATAGCTGTCCGTATTGTACAGATAGGACAGGTCGCCCTCTTCCGCCAGAGGACCTGGGCCTGTCTGCACCTCGCTGTATGGACACAGTTCTCCGGGCACCACGCACCACTCGGCAAAACGGCCGATTCCCGCCTCGTTGCCGCACCAGCGCACATCAGGCCCCTTGTCAAAGAAGACCACTGCCTCCGGCTGGTGCTTCCTGATCAGGGCGACGTAACGGTCGAAATCATATTCCTGCTTCTTTCCGTTGGGCCCCTCGCCGCAGGCGCCGTCGAACCAGACGCAGAACAGCTTTCCGTAGCCCGTGAGCAGCTCCTCCAGCTGATTGCAATAGTAGTCATTGTACTCCGGCGTGCCGTAATAGGCGCTGTTCCTGTCCCAGGGGGAAAGGTAGACCCCGAAGCGCAGGCCCTCTTCCGCGCAGGCTTTGGCGGCCTCGCCCACCACGTCCCTGGCGACAGGGGAATTCTTCACGCTGTGCTCCGTGTACCTGGATGGCCACAGGCAGAATCCGTCATGGTGCTTTGCCGTCAGCACCATCCCCTTCATCCCGGCCTCTTTCAGGGTCTTCGCCCACTGTCGGCAGTCCAGCTTCACAGGGTTGAAGACGGACTCCGGCTCTGTGCCCTGGCCCCACTCCCTGTCCGTGAAGGTATTCACCCCGAAATGAATGAACGCGTAGAAGTTCGTGTCGAACCACGCGAGCTGCCGCCCGGAGGGCACCACATTTGCCGCCTCCTTCAAGAAATCGATCATTTCCAATTGCCTCCTGTCATGTCTTGCATTCTATATTGCAGATCTAAGTTCTCAGTCTATCTCATGAACAGGAAAAACGCAATGTTTTTTCCAATCAAAAATATGGAGATTACGGCCTGTCTGTCATTTCCACGCTATTAGACATCAGCCCGATGCAGATACACATACCCGTCAACAGCAGATCCGAGAATCAGGAACACCGCCGACAGGCCGCACCGCAGAAAGTCCAGGCTGAAGATCCTGCCGGACACCAGGAAGCCGGCAAGAGATTCTTCATGATGTTTGCATATTCTTTTCCTCCTCGAGGTGGAAATAATTTCCGAGTTCTACTGTAAATTACAGTACTTCCTCCACGTCCCCCGCAGATACCGCCCCGCGAAGCAGCAGACCCGGAAGATCCAGTCCACCGCCATGGCAATCCACACGCCTACGGCTCCCATCCCCATATGGACGCCGAACACAAGGCTCAGCCCGATGCGGAAAGTGACCATGGAAAAAATCGCGGTTGTCATGGTGTATTTTACGTCATTGCAGGCCCGGAGCATATTGGGCAGCACAAAGGACGCGGGCCAGAGCAGAATCGCAAGGCCGTCATGTATCATCACAAGGACATAAGCCAGCTCCGTGGCCTCCGCCCCCAGGCCGTAAAGCCCCAGAATCGGGTGCAGGAACAGCAGGATCAGGCTGTTCATCACCGCCGTGGCGGCGTATGTGATCAGCAGCAGCTTTTTCGTATAGTATTTCACCTGCGCCAGATCCCCCGCCCCCACACATTGGCCTATCACAGTGATCATGGCCAGGTTCATGCCCTGCCCGATGATACAGCCCATGCTGTCCAGGCTGTTCGCCACGCCGTTGGCGGCAATCTGCACCGTGCCGAAGCCCGCTATGATGCTCACCACGATTACGCGGCCCAGCTGGAAAATGCCGTTTTCGATGCCGCTTGGAATGCCGATGTAGAGGATTTTCCGGATGACAGGCCATTCGAACCGAAACCGCTCCCTGCCCAGATGTATCAGGTGATCAGGGTTCCTTAAAAGGACATAGAGACAAAGCCCCGCCACCGCCCTGGAGATCAGAGACGGCACCGCCACGCCTGCCACGCCCATTTTCAGGCCGAAGACGCAGATGGCATTGCCTCCCACATTGATGATGTTCATGAGCATGGACACCTTCAGGGTAATCTGAGAATTCCCCATGGAGCGGAACAGCGCCGCGCAGGCATTATAGACCGCCAGGAACGGAAAGGAAAGCGCCGAGATGATCAGATAGACGATGGCATTCCGCATCACGTCCTCCTCTATCTTTCCGAAAAACAGATTCAAAATGAACCTATGGCCGATGATCACCAGCAGGGAGACCAGCACCGTTATCAGAGCGTTGATCCAGAGGAGCTGCTTCGCCGACCGGCAGGCCTCCTCCGGTTTGTTCGCCCCCACGAACTGGCTGGCGACCACCGCGCCCCCGGTGGCCAGAGCCGCCAACACAGCGATGACCAGGTTGTTGAACATGTCCACCAGCGACACCCCGGACACCGCAGCCTCGCCCACGGATGAGATCATCATCGTATCCGCCATGCCTACCGTGATGGCGAGAGCCTGTTCCATGATCAGCGGGACAATCAGTTTTTTCAAATCCTTGTTGGTGAATATCATAGATACCTTTTTCCTCCGTGCTGCCTTTGTTCGTCATTATGTCGAGTATAGCATCCATCCACCTTATCGTCAATGATGTCCGCGGCAGGCCTGGTCAGATTTTGCCAGCCGGATGATACCTGCGAGGAGAATTTATTTCTTAGCTTTGCAAACTTACTCCTTGACGCTGCGTCCGGGAAAAGGTTATGATAGAGAGAACAGATATAAAGCTTGGAAAAACTGCCTTGGAGCTTATCTGAAATGTACGGATCGTACAAATAAGAAGGAGAAAAACATATGGAACGGTACTATCAGAAAGAAATCGAGACCGCGGACCGGGAGCAGATCCTGGCATGGCAGAACGAGCGCCTGGTCAGACAGGTGCGCCATGTGTGGGACAATGTGCCCTACTACCGTGCAAAAATGGAGGAAAAAGGCCTCTCCCCTGAGGACATCAAGAGCGTGGAGGATCTGCGCAAGCTGCCTTTCCTGACCAAGGACGACCTGCGAGACGCCTATCCTTACGGCCTGCTGGCCAGGCCCCTGAAAGACTGCGTCCGCATCCAGTCCACATCGGGCACCACAGGGCGCAGGGTGGTGGCATTTTACACCCAGCATGACATCGACCTGTGGGAGGATTGCTGCGCCCGCGCCATCATGGCTGCCGGAGGCACCGAGGAGGATGTGTGCCACGTGAGCTACGGCTACGGCCTTTTCACCGGCGGTCCCGGCCTGAACGGAGGCAGCCATAAAGTAGGCTGTCTGACTCTCCCCATGTCGTCGGGCAACACGGACCGCCAGCTGCAGTTCATGGTGGACCTGGGTTCTACCATCCTCTGCTGCACTCCTTCTTACGCCGCTTTTCTGGCTGAGAGCATCCACGAGCGGGGACTGCGGGACAAAATCAAGCTGAAAGCCGGAATCTTCGGAGCCGAGGCCTGGAGCGAGGAGATGCGCCAGGACATCCAGAACAAGCTGGGCATCAAGGCCTACGATATCTACGGGCTCACGGAGACCAGCGGCCCCGGCGTCGCTTTCGAGTGCAGCCAGCAGACGGGCATGCACATCAATGAAGACCACTTCATCGCCGAGATCATCGACCCGGATACCGGGGAAGTCCTTCCCGAGGGCAGCAAGGGCGAGCTGGTGTTCACTTCCATCACCAAAGAAGCTTTCCCCCTTCTGCGCTACCGCACCAGGGACATCTGCGTGCTCACCAGGGAGAAATGCTCCTGCGGCCGCACCCATGTGAAGATGAGCAAGCCTATGGGCAGAAGCGACGACATGCTTATCGTCAAGGGTGTCAATGTCTTCCCGTCCCAGATTGAGACTGTGCTCCTGGAGCAGGGATATCCGGCCAATTATCAGATCATCGTGGACCGCGTCAACAACTCCGATACGCTGGAGGTGATGGTGGAGATGTCGCCGGAGCACTTTTCCGATAACCTGGGCGAGATCACGAATATGGAAAAAGCCCTGGTGGCGGCCCTCAAGGCCATGCTGGGCATCTACGCCAAGGTGCGCCTGGTGGCTCCTAAGTCCATCGCCAGGAGCGAGGGCAAGGCAGTGCGCGTCATTGACAAGCGGAAAATTTAAGAGAGGGAGGACAAAGATATGACCATATCTCAGATTTCGGTATTTCTGGAAAACAAAGCGGGACAGCTGGCGGATATCACGGGGATTCTGTCGGAGAAGCAGGTGAACATGCGGGCGATCAGCATCGCGGAGACCGCGGATTACGGCATCCTGCGGCTTATCGTGGACGATGCGCCGAAAGCCTCCTCCATTCTCCTGGAGCAGGGCTTCATCCTGACCATGACGCCTGTGGTGGGCGTGGAGGTTCCGGATACGCCCGGCGGCTTGAGCAAGGTGCTCGGCATCATTTCCCGGGCGGGAATCGATATTGAATACATGTACTCTGTCTTTGGGCAGAAAGACGGACAGGCATGTATGATATTCCGTGTAGCGGATGCGGACGGGCTGACGGCGCTTCTCGCGGAGAACGGCATCGCCACCATCGCCGGAGAGGATCTGGGCGTGCATTAAGCAAAGACAAAGTCGGGAGGGCATCCGGGGATTTCCCCAGGTGCCCTCCTCTGCTTCGTTTTCGGCTATTTAGGAATTGTCGGAAAATAACTGCTGCAATTGCTTCAGGCAAAAGCCCGG
>OFGX01001249.1_pt1 | contig 15706 bp, 15 predicted proteins | sample 1521831 | NCBI WGS metagenome assembly OFGX01 (sample SAMEA3504080, study PRJEB24116) | mouse gut metagenome | biome: mouse gut; feature: mouse-associated habitat; material: faeces | place: Denmark | collected 2011 | reverse complement strand
CGAGGTAGCCATAGTTCCCGTTATCCTTTGCTTGAGCAGCCTTTTCTTGACTAGCAAGCTCTGCATTGACATCCCCAGTAGTAGGATTAGTAGTTTTAACTACCGGTACATTATCAGCCGACGTATCAGCTTTTACATTCGTATTTCCCAATACTAATCCCGCTGAAACTGCCGCAACGGCTAACGCCATTGCGCACCAATTTTTACCATCTTTGTATAATTTATAGTGTTTCTTTATTTCCATTGTTATCTCCCATAACTCCCTACAAAAAAGCCACTTAATGTTAATTAACAATAAGCAGCTTTTTTATTACTTAGAACCATTCCGGATTAAATCCAATGGGTTTAACCAAGTACCATTATTGTTAAATGAGTTAGCCAAAGCAATATTAAAGTTGTGTTGACGAGTAACACCAATGTGAAGGTGAGATGTGTCACGACGACCAATTACATCTCCAACGTTGATTTGTTGTCCCACTTGAACTTGAATATTGTTCCGGTTAGAGAATGCTTCTTGATAAACAGTAAGATATTCACCGGTATCAACTAATACATACCAGTCTAAACCAGCTGTATAACCAATCTGAGTAACTTTTCCACCATGAATAGCATGAACTTCTGCACCTGGATGGTCAATTGAACCAAAATCTAGACCATCATGGAATCCATTCATACGGAATTGGCCACCAGCGTTTACCCCAAATAATTGAGCACCAGAGAAGCGTCCTTCACCAGCACTAGGGAATGGCCAGCCCCACTTATCATTTTCCACTGCAAGCCCATTACTACCGAAATCATATGACTTGCCGTCCACCGTATGGATACCAGTGAACATAGCACCAGTAGATGGATCAAAGTAGTAATTATTATTGTTAATATTTGCCCAACCTGTTTGTTTAGCACCTGTCCGTGGATCATAGTAATAAGTAGAACCATTTTCATTTTGGAATTCAGAATGAACAGATACTAAATCAGAATAATAATCAACATAATTACCTTCACCATTAGCTTGGTTAGAGAATCGGTGAATCAAACGAACCGCTTTATGATTAATTTGATCATTAAGATTTACAACAGTTTCAAACCCTGACTTATCACTATTCTCAAGCCATGGATAAACCTTTTGAACATCATCTCGAGTAATATTCTTTGTATTCACAGCCTGACGAGCTAGTTCATGACCATTTTGGTCTAAAACAATAATAAATTGGTAATCTTTTCCATTAGCTTGGGTACTTGCATGCCAACCAGCAACCTTAATTTGGTTATCAGTTACATCAACAGTATCGAAATAACCAGTATTAGTAGCATATTTGCTAGTGTATTGATCACTGTAATTACTGTTTCCATCTTCTGAACTAGTAAAACGTAAAACAAAGGAAAGTTCACCGTTCAAACTAGTTGGATCAACGTTCAAGTCTGTACTAAAGCCGCTCTTACGACTGTTGTAAATACTTGGATAAACAGCTGCTACATCTGAACGATCGGTTAATGTTACTTTGCTTCGTGTAACTTCCTTGCCATTATTAAGTAAAATTACGTAAGCATTAGGACGATTAATAGCAAAATCACTTGCCATCCATCCTGTTACGTGAAAACCATTATTATCATTTTGAGTAAATGAATCAATACTATACCGAGCTTGATCAAACTTGAGATCGTTGAACCAATAATCTACATAGTGACCAGCATCACCATTACCGTTTGCAGAAGTAGAATAACGGCTAACAAGTGAGTATTCGTGACCAGGAATAATAGTGTCAGCATTGAAAGTACCACTAAAGCCGGATTGATTAGCCGTTTGAATGTTCTTAAAAGCATTTGCAACATCTGTACGATCAATTTGGGTAGCATTAATAACGCCAGCTTGCTTTTTAGCTGTTTGGTCAAATAGAATCAAGAAATGATTAGGTGCAATGGTAGAAGCATCATTTGCATGCCACCCATTAACTACTAATTGTCCATTGCTAAAGTTAGCACTATCAAGGTATCCTTGATTTTCACGACTAGTTGGTGCAAACCAGTAATCTACTCGGTCACCTTCACCATTTTCAGCATTACTATAACGACTAATTACTTGTAATTGGTCACTTGCATCAAAGGATAATTTTGACAAGTCAAATGTAACGTTAAAACCAGACTTACCGGCATTATTAACATTTGAATATGCTTTTTGAACATCTGGACGTTGACTAGCCGTTTCATCTACTAACTGGCGGCTAAGTTCGCGACCCTTAGTTGTGTCATAAAGAATTACATAGTGGTAATCTTTGTTATTTGCTTGGTTAGTTGCATTCCAACCACTAACATGTAATTGGTCATTTTCAGTATGCATATCGTCTAACCAAGCATAGTTACCTTGGTCAAAAGTAAATGCTGGATACCAATAATCAACATGATTACCTTCACCGTTAGTAGCATCGCTATACCGGCTGATTACACTAATAGAGTGGTTAGTATAATCTTCATTAGTTGTATTTAACTTAATAGTCGAGTTAAAGCCGGAATTATCAGCATTGGTTGCATCTGGATAGGCTTTGGCAACATCCGGTCGACTAACATTTTCAACTTGTTGACGACCCAATTCTGCGTTAACCGTATTATCATACGCAATTACGTAATGGTAGGGCTTGTCTGCAGCTTGGTTAGTTGCTTGCCAACCACTAACTTGCAACTCGTTGTTTGATAAACTAACTGAATCTAAATAACCATAATTGTTGGGATTTTGTGGTTGAGTTGCTTCTTTATGTTGTACTTCTTGATTATTGTCCTGCGTTGGAACAACATTATAATTTTCTGTATTTTGAGTAGTTTCACTAGCTTGTGGACTAACTGCTACTCCGTTATATGTATTTGGTGTTTGTACATCAACTGTGGATGTATTTGGTTGTTCATTAGTTGTTTGTTGAGGAGTAACTGGTTGTTGAACATCAGTTGTTTGATCATCAGCAGCAGCATTCCCACTTAACAGGAATAAAGCTCCTCCACATACAGTAAGAGTAGATAAAACTTTTGATTTTAAATGACTAGGTTTAAAAATAAGCTTGTCCTCCATAAAATTAAAACCGAATTGTAACTTAAATACTTAATTTTCTCACGACTAATATCATACTGTTTGTGCTTTATTGTTGCAAATCTCAAAAAGAGTCTACAAAAGCAAGTAATGATAGCTTTTGTAGACTCTTGTAATTATTAAGATATATACTTTTAACCTAATTGTAATAATTTAAAACGATCAAATCTCACTCACTTTTTCTCTTTAACAATATAAATAGGTCGTTTTTTCGTTTGCATGTAAATTTTTCCAATATAACGTCCAACTATTCCTAGGCACAGTAATTGAATTCCACCTAAGAATAAAATTATACAAACCATTGATGCCCATCCAAAAGCACTACTAGCAGGCTCAAGCATTTTACGAATTAAAACGACAATTATTCCGATTATAGAAATAAATGCTGTCAATCCTCCAGCCCAGGTTGCAAGTGCTAATGGCGCTTCAGAAAAATCTGTAATACCATCAATCGCGTATTTAAACAATTTCCAAGTCGACCAGTCAGTTGTTCCGGCAACCCGCTCGACATTTTTGTAAGGAAGGTACTTGGTCTTAAACCCAACCCAGTTAAAAATTCCCTTTGAGAACCGGTTATATTCAGTTAACGATAACACCGCATCCACCATCTGACGCGTCATCATCCGGTAGTCACGGGCTCCAGAGACAATTTTGGTATCAGAAATCTTATTGATAACATTATAGAATTGGTTAGAAAGGAAAGACTTAAATTTCGCCTCACCTTTTCGATCTGTTCGCCGCATCCCTACACAATCATATTCGCCCGTGGAAATATCCTTATACATCTCAGGTAGATATTCTGGCGGATCCTGTAAATCAACATCCATAACAACAATATAGTCTCCTGTTGCCGCTTGAAGCCCTGCATAAAGCCCCGCTTCTTTTCCAAAATTTCGGGAAAAAGAAACATAATGAACACGTTCTGGATCCTGTTCATGTAATTTACGTAATTCAGCTAAAGTATCATCACTGGATCCATCATTAACAAACCAATACTCAGTTTCTACTGGCATCTGTTTAACCACTTGTTCAACGGCAGGATAAAAAAGTGGGATAGCTTCCTGCTCATTATAACAAGGAACAACTATTGATAATTTTGGCATTTTGACTCTCCTTTAATAGTGTCCAACAATTTTTCTCTTTAAGAAATTACCACCTTTTACAAGCCAATTTGTATGTTCCATAAAAACATAATCTACTTCAGTTGTTTTATATTCTGGATGCCTTTCTAACCAAACATCTAATAATGGTTCACTTAAAAAGCCATAAACTCTTTGTTCATAAGTTGAATAGGTACTAATATCAATTTGCTTTTCAACGTTTTTCAATACATCAAACATCCATTTACAATATTCGTTTAATGGTTCTCGTTTCATTATAAACATATTGAACATATGAGCCCATGTACGTTTCATTACCTTATTATAAGCGTCTTCATACTCAGGATATTTATCTTTAATAACATTTGTCATAATGTCCAAAGGTTTATTTTCATGCGAATGACGATAATGCGATTCTATTGTTTCAATATAATATCGTCGTTTTTCCGGCAAAATAATATCATTATTTTTTAAAAGCCTTTCTGCATCTTGATATGAGAGAACTTTATTTAGTGACTTTTGATGGTTTAAGCTTAAATATCGTCGATAATGAACAAGCCCCATCGCATCTAAGTCTAAATTTTTCCATCCCCAATAAATAGCCGTTAGTTCATTATAATAAGGATTCATGGCAGACATGTTATCACCAGTATTATCCCCTTGAAAACTATGATTAACATCTGGTCGTAATTCTTTACCAACAAAAACCGGTAAATATAACTTGTCATCTGGCATTTGATAGTTTTTATGTGCTGCTACTAATACTTTAATCTCCACAAGTCTGCTCCTTTTAATATGCCCCGTTAGGCTTAATCATTATTTTAACAGTTTCAAGCATAATTTTTACATCTAATAAAATTGACCGCTGTTGAATATATGTTAAATCTAATCTTACCATTTCAGCAAAGTCAACATCATTTCTTCCACCAACTTGCCACATACCTGTAGCCCCAGGCTTCACCATCAATCTTTGTTTATCATAGTTTGAGTATTCTTTTACTTCACTAACCAATGGTGGACGAGGCCCCACAATGCTCATTGAACCTTCTATAACATTCACTAACTGAGGTAATTCGTCAAGACTATATTTCCTTAATGCTCTTCCAACTTTAGTAATACGTGGATCGTTCTTTATTTTAAACATTGCTCCGCTAATTTCATTTTCATCTTTTAGTCTATCTAATAATTCATCAGCATTTACAACCATTGAACGAAACTTATACATTCTGAACCGTTGGCCATCTTTTCCTACACGACTTTGTGAATAAAAAACTGGTCCCTCTGGATCATTTACCTTAATACAAATAGCAATAATTAAAAATAGAGGACTTAATAGTATTAAAGCTATACAAGAAGCAACAATATCAAAAGTTCTTTTTACAGTTCGATAAAAATATTGATGATTAAGCTTTTCCTCATTAATGTATATTTTCTTATTTTTCATAATTAACTGTCTCTTTTTTCTAAATAAATTAATATAAACATTAAAATAATACCAGTAATTCCCAATCTTGGAAAGTTATTATTATAAATCTTGCGCATCTAGCCAGCTCTGCACGTCATCCAGATCAAATCCTTTGCGATACATTGTCTGCTTAAAATGCTGCTCACGCTCGTATCCTTGATAACGGCGAACACGACGCCATTGCTTCGCTGCTTCTTTTGCTAAAAGGTCGTTTTCCTGTTCCAGATCAGGTTGCGGAACAACTTCATCCTTAATCATTTCGTACACACTACTAGAAAATCCTTTTGTCATGAGTCCCTGTTGTACTTTTTGTTCTCGTCGCCGCTCTGGCTGGTTTCGATAACGGCGAAATAACTTTCCAGCTAACTTCTTTGCCAATTCTGCTTGAACTTCGGGAGTAAATTGCGTTAAAGCATCATCAATATCGTTTTCGCCAATCCCTTTTTGTCGTAAGTGTTGACGAATTACCCCAGGTCCCTTCAAGTCCGTATTAATCATCGTGCGGACATAAGAATCCGCATAGGTATGATCATCAATTAACTGTTGACCGCGTAGCTTTTTCAAGATTGGCTCAACAAACTCTTCTGGCGTATCAATTTCTTTTAGCTTCTTAACGATGTCGCTTTCCGTCCGCATCTGATAAGAAAGGTAATCAAGCATTCGGGAATAAGCCTTTGCTTGCTGGTCAGCAGTCGCAATGGCCGCAATTTGCTTTTCATCTAGCTCGGTTCCCTTCATCAAACGGAACTGAATCAAAACACTTTCTGCAACCGGAAAAGCATACTTACCATCAAGGTATATGTTATATCGACCCTTCCGTTTTTGTGCCTCAATTTTCGAAATTTTTGCCATTTTTAAATTTCTCCTTAACATTCTCAATTTTTAATCGTTTATAAAGGTGTAAGCAGTGGCCGCTACTTAACAAATCAAATTAAACAAAGGAAGTTTTTATCATGCAAATGGTTCGTAATTTCAAGTCCGCTAAAATTCAACTCACCCTCACTAACAGTGAACATCCCAAGGGCGTTAAACATCCCTTTAACAACATTATTGAGGATGTCACTAATGAGCAGGTAGCACAATTTAGTGCGGCAATTGAAATACTTACTGCTGAAAAATGCCTTGATACAGACATTATCGTTACTAGTCAAGTCGCATTGAACAACTAATTTCAAGGAGGAAACTAACTTATGCGTACATTAAGCTTAACTTTCAAGGGTAGTCTTGGTAAAAAGCATTCATTAAAGTTAAACTATGCCAGTGGTGATCTCGATGCCGAAACCGTTCGGAAGGCAATGCAAGAAATTGCACAAACCCACCTTTTTACTAAAGAAGGTGAAGATATTTATCAGCAACCTCTTTCTGCAAAATACATTGATACTGTTTCTACCGTTATCTTTAACGACGAGCAAAAGTAATTAAATATCGAGTTCTAAAGATCTTCAACATTTAGAGGCTAGGAAAATTCCCTAGCCTCCATTTTTGTTTGTACTCTTTCTTTCTACCAGTTGCCAAAAGTGTTTCTTGGCGTGCAATTCACCTTCATGGCATTCTTGCAAAGCAGCATTGAGAGCCGCCCCCAGCATGATAATATAACCCGAAAAGTCAAGCCATACCATCATCGCAATAAAAGCTCCAATCGTCTTATAGGAAATTACCCCATGACTAAATAATAAGGTATAGAACGAGAATAAACGTGATAATCCCATCCACAACAAAGAAGCCAAGAATGAACCAGCAAGTGCATAGCGCAACCGAACTTTCGCATTAGGAACAAAGTAATACAAAAGAGTAAGAGCAATAAACAAGACGCCAAATGTTACCGGCCACCTCAATGAGCTAAAGATAGCAATGTAATCACGCCGGAAATTAAAAATTGGCTGAATACTCTTAAGAACCTGCTCCCCAAAACCATATAAAATAATAATGATAAAGATAATTACTAAGACGACAATCATCCAAACAAAAGAGACGATTCGGTTCATCACTGGATTTTGATTTTCAGCGATTCCATACGCATGATTAACGCTGCGTTGAAAAGCGGCAATTCCCTGACTGGTCGACCAGAGAGCAATCAAGGCCCCGGTTGTCAGAACACCACCACTCCCCCGTCGTAAGAAATCATAGATCAACGGTTGGATAAAATCATAGACCGATTCAGGAATTGCAGTTGAGAGGTAGGCTAAAATCGTCTTAGCGTCAATTCCAATCATCGGTAATAAATTTCCTACTACCATCACGGCAGGAAAAATAGATAGCAAGGTATAGTAAGCTAGAACAGCAGCAGAACTTGAAATCTGGGCCATTGTAATATGTTGGATTAATAACGCAATAAATGTCTTACCTTTGCCCGGTTCCTTGTCCATAATAACCTCCAAAATTAATTTATAAAGACAATTATAACAAACTGAACACCTGACAAATATTACAGAATAGATAAAAAAGCCTCATCACCAAACTAATGGTGCTGAGGTTTTTATCAATTACCCTTCAACATGGTGACGCTTTGCGGAGATTTGATAGAAGACCAACGCAACAATTGCAAAGAAGATTGGTCCAGCAAGTGTCCAGAAAGCTGTTTGATAATCTTTTTGTAATAGTGGTTGAACAAACGTAAAGACGATTCCGACAATTAAAATCAATTCAACGAAACATACTAATACATCTGTCCAGAAACGGTTCTTAAAGACGACGAATGGCCGGTCAAGATCCTTCTTTGCCTTAAAGAATGGGAAAGCCCCGATCAAGAAAATATATGGGAAACAAGTTGAAACGTTCGCCATATCAGTCAAAATCAAGTAGAACTGTTGAGCAGCATTGCCCCCAAAGGCAACCAAGAAAACAATAATTGAAACAATAATTGCTTGAAGCCACATTGCATTTGCAGGCATCCCCGCCTTATTAAGTTTCGTAAGCTTCTTTGGCCATAAGTCTGGATTAGAACCAAGAATAAAGGCCTTGATTGGGGAGTAAAGCAGAATAAACAACGCACCCAAGAAGCCAAGAGTCTGTGCAAAGGCAACGATCCGCGTCATGATAAGTCCAAAAGTAAGGGCAGCCCCGTGCGACCATCCAAGCGCATCTCCCATGGTAACCCCTAATTGATTAAAGACAACATAGGTAACATTACCAAGGTTAACACTGCTCTTAGTCAAAGTTTGTTGATAATTCACTGACCAACCGAGCATAAAAATCATTAAAACATAAGTACCAATCGTAAAGATACTTGCAATGATCAATCCACGAGGGAATGTCTTTTCAGGATTTTTCATACTATCAGTAACCGATCCTAATGATTCCATTCCACCGTAAGCAAAAATAGCATAAACAACAAATGAAATAATAGCAATTGGTGTCTGGAATTGTGGATTAGGTGATGTAATAAAAGTTGAAGCACCATGAATTGGTTGCTTCAAGATTCCCTTATCGGCGACTAAAACAATAACGCTGACAATAACAAAGATAATGTTAACAACAATTGTAAAAATACCACCAAGTGAACCAACTTTAGCAATGGCGGTCATTCCCCGTGAACTACACCAAGTTGTCCCGAGAATCAACAGAATCCCCAGGACCCCAATCAATTGAGTCGATGTCAGGCCAAATGCGTGCCATTGTTGAGTGGTATCCTTACCAAAAAGTAAGGCAGAAAAAGTAATCCAAATCCGTGATGCTGTTGATACCATCCATACAATCCAAGATGCTAACCATACGAAAGTACCAACAAAGGCGATTCGTTCACCAACTGACCCGGCAAGCCAGGAATAAATGCCCCCTTTAGCATCCTTAAATGTGGAACCGTACTCTGCCATCATCAAGCCACAGGGAAAGAAGAAACAAATCCCTGCTAATGCGTACCAAATAATACTACCGTAACCCATTTGTAAGTAGGCGTTTGAAACATTCCCAAAACCAAAAATGGCGGTAATGATCATCGTCACTAGTCCAAAGGTAGTAATCATCTTTTTATTACTACTTTGTTCGTCCAAAATAATGCCTCCAAAGCTTTAAAATTCTTAAATAAAAATAAGAAATTATTTAATAATTATTAGTATAGTCGTCTTTTAAAAAAATAAAAGTCTTTTACATAATTTCACATTACTTTTATACTACTTTTTTGTATTTTTATACTAATTTAGAAATCTTTATTCGTGTATTTGTATATTTTACTATAATTGATGTATACTATTTTTATCGCTTAATAATCATTTTCACATTTAATCTTAATGATATTGATGGCGTTTTCTGGCGTCGCTATAATTGGGTTAAGAAAATTTATGTGATTTTCACTCTAATATATAAGATCGTGAGGTGGAGTAAATGAGTGAGAAAAAAGGTATTAATACGACGGAACTAACCCTTTTAATTGTGGGATCAACAATTGGTTCGGGAGTATTTGGAATTACCAGTGATTTAGCTACCGCGGCGGCTCCTGGACCAGCAATCATTGCCTGGATAATAGTAGGGATCGGCGTCTTGACTTTAGTCCTCTCCCTAACTAATCTTTCGCAAAAGCGGCCAGACCTTGATTCAGGGATTTTCAGCTATGCCGCAGCTGCTTTTGGTCCGCTGGGCGAATTTACTTCTGGTTGGGCATACTGGCTTTCCGCGTGGCTCGGCAATATTGCTTTTGCGACGATTATGATGAGCGCCCTTGGAACGTTTTTTCCCAGCCTATTTGCCAATGGTCAAAACTTATTCTCAATTATTGTTGCAATTATTTTAACCTGGGTTTTGACATTCTTGGTAAATCGAGGGATCGAATCAGCGGCCTTCATCAATTCAATTGGGACAATCTGCAAGATTATTCCATTAGTCGTCTTTGTTATCTGTGTGATTCTTGGTTTTAAGGCTAAAATCTTTACTGCTGATTTCTGGGGCAATGTAACACAGAATCTCAGTTCAAAAATCGAAACCGGTTCAATCTATGACCAAGTAAAGGCCTCAATTATGGTAATGATGTGGCTATTTGTCGGCGTTGAAGGTGCCTCGGTTCTTTCCAGTCGTGCCAAAACACGGACTGATGCTGAACGGGCTTCCATCTTCGGCCTGGTAAGCTTGCTTGTTATCTACATTGTGGTTTCTATTCTGCCATACGGGGTCATGACCCGGGCCCAGTTAGCAGCTGGTGGTCAACCGGCGCTTGGTGCTATCATGCAACACCTGGTTGGAACATGGGGTGCCGCCCTGATCAGTATTGGATTGATCATCTCAGTATTAGTTTCGTGGCTCTCGTGGACAATGCTGCCAGCTGAATCATTAATGCTAATGGCTGATGATGAAACCCTTCCAACATCATGGGGTGAAGTAAATGATAAAAAAGCACCAACACGGGCATTAGTAATCACCGGGGTTCTTCAATCGATCTTCCTCTTCTCTTTGCTTTTCACTACCTATGCCTACAATTTTGCATATACGCTTTGTACGGCTGCCATTTTGATCTGTTACCTCCTTGTTGGTATTTACCAGATGATGTATAGTTGGCAGCACCAAGAATGGGGACAATTTGTCATTGGACTAATCGCCACCCTCTTTGAGCTGATGGCGATGGTTCTCTCTGGCTGGAAAGAAATAATGGTCGTTTCAGTTGGTTTTATTCCTGGATTCTTCTTTTACGTCCAAGCATGCAAGGAATTCCATCACCCAATCACAGTAAAGGAAAAATGGGCAATGGGGATTATCGCTGTCTTTGCGGTTATTTCCCTAGTACTAGTAATTAACGGAACAATTTCAATTAATTAAAGGAGGAAAAAGATCATGGTAGAAATAGCACATTTTGGTGTTGAAGCATGGCTAAATAAGTGGGAAAAGAGCGCGACTTATGATATTTCGCAAAGTACAATTGCCTCTTTGAGTATGCACGATCTCTTAAATTTAGATGGTAACAATGGCGAAGAGTTTTATGAGATGCTTGATAAGCAGCAAATGAACTACGGGTGGATTGAAGGATCACCCGAGTTCAAAGAAGAAGTTGCTAAACTATATCACCATGTTGATCCGGAAAATATCTTGCAAACAAATGGTGCCACAGGAGCAAATATTTTAGCCCTCTATGCCTTGATCAATCCCGGCGACCATGTAATTGCAGAATACCCTTCTTACCAACAACTCTACGACATTCCTAAATCATTAGGTGCAGATGTTGATTACTGGCATATTCATGAAGAAGATGACTGGTACCCACGAATCGATGACCTAAAAGCGCTGGTTAAACCTAATACTAAAATGATTTGTCTAAACAACGCGAATAATCCAACAGGAACGGTTCTTGATAAAGAGTTTCTCGAACAAGTTGTTGAAATTGCTAAGTCAGTCGATGCTTATGTTCTTGTTGATGAAGTCTACTTGCCCCTCGATCACCCCGAAAAATTTGCGCAGATTATTGATCTTTACGATAAGGGAATCTCTACTAATTCTCTTTCGAAGACCTATTCAGTGCCCGGGGTTCGGATCGGTTGGACGGCGACTAACGCTGAAGTTGCCGATGTTTTCCGTAAGTTCCGTGATTACACCATGATCTGTGGAGGAGTCTTTAACGACCAGCTAGCTACCTATGTTTTACGGCACCGTAATCAAGTTCTCGCTCGGAACCGGAAATTAGTTCTTGGCAACCTCGCCATTTATAAGGATTGGATTGACCACGAAGACCGAGCAAGTGTCATCATGCCACAAGCAGTCTCCACTTCCTTCCCAAAGCTTGATGTGCCGGTTGATATCCATACCTTCTGTGAAAACTTACTTCATGACGAAGGAGTTCTCCTCGTTCCCGGAGATGCTTTTGATACTCCGGGTCACGTTCGCCTCGGCTACTGTGCACCAGAGGCAACCCTAAAAGAAGGCTTAAAGCGGCTTTCAAAGTATATGCATCAATATGATTAGTGTTATAAAAAAGAGGCTGAGAAAAACTTCTATTTTTTCAACAGCCTCTTTTTTATACGAATGTTGTTACGATATCGTGGAAATTAACTTTTTTAATTTTCAAACTGCTTAGCAACCTTCTCTGCGATCTCACGGTAATGGTCTAAGTACTTAGCATAATTATCATCGTACATGTAATCAGCATCTGCTTCTGGATCTTGAGACGTCAAAATCTTCGGACCATCATTCGTAATAACTAAGGTATGCTCGTATTGACAACTCCAACCACCATCAGCAGTCTTGGCAAGCCAACCACTTGGATCACTGGTATCAGCTTCCCAAGTACCAGTGTTAATCATTGGTTCAACAGTAATGGTCATCCCATTACGAAGACGAATTCCTTGACCGTGTTCGCCGTAGTGAGGCACCATTGGATCTTCATGCATTGTTGGTTGAATACCGTGACCAACAAATTCACGGACATCCCCATAGCCATTCTCATCTTCTGTGTAGTGTTGAATAACTGCACCAATATCACCAATCCGGTTACCAGGAACACATTGGTCAATTCCCATAAACAGCGACTTCTTAGTAACATCCATTAACTTTTGGATTTCAGGAGAAACTTCTCCTACCGCATAGCTCCAGCAAGAATCACTGAAAGCACCATCAACACTGACAACCGTATCAACTTTTACTAAGTCGCCCTTCTTTAAAATTAACTTCTTACGAGGGAACCCGTGACAAATTTCATCATTTACACTAACACAGGTAGCGTACTTGTACCCTTCAAAACCAATTTGTTCAGCTTTAGCCCCAGCAGCTTTGAAGTACTTCCGAGCGAATTCTTCAATCTTCCAACTTGAGATACCCGGCTTAATAATTTTACGAAGGCCAAGGTGCATTGCCGCTAAGGCTGCCCCGGCCTTTTCCATTGCATCGATTTCTCGAGGTGATTTTAAACTAATCATTTTCGCGATCTCCTTATTTACAATCTAACATAAATAGTATACCACTTGTCTGCCCTGATATCGCAAACCGTGCTATACTATATGAACGTTATAGATTTAATGGAGGTTATAAAATGGCAAAAGCACTTGTAGTATACGCAACCATTACAGGTAATAATGAAGACGTTGCGGATATCATTACTGACGCTCTTGAAGATTTAGGAGTAGAAGTCGATGAAGTTGAAATGACAATGGCTGATCCAGCTGACTTTGAAGAAGCTGATATTTGTGTGATCTGTCCTTATACTTATGATGAGGGAGCTCTTCCAGAAGAAGGAATTGACTTTTATGAAGACTTGCAAGAAGAACAACTAGCAGGCAAAGTTTACGGAGTTGCCGGCTCTGGTGATACTTTCTATGGGGATGACTTCTGTGTCGCCGTTGATAAATTTGGGGATGCTCTTGCCAAAACGGGGGCAACCAAGGGCGCTGAAAATGTTAAAATCAACCTCGCACCAGATGAAGAAGACATTCAAAAGCTCGATGCCTTCGCTAAGCAATTAGTAGAAAAGGCGGCTAAACTGAATGATTAAGGATCTGTGGGTAAAATATAAGTCAATCATTGCCTACCTTTTCTGGGGCGTTGTCACAACGGTGGTTAACTTAGCAGTGTTCCAGCTTTTGAGTCCTGGACTTCACTGGAATGTTGCCCTTGCAACTGTAATTGCGTGGTTTGCATCCGTATTAGTTGCTTATTTTACCAATAAAGTCTGGGTATTTGGTTCCCATTACACTACCGTTAGCGACTTTATTGTTGAAATTTTCCGATTTTTCTTTTATCGTGGATTGACTTTATTTATCGATTTAATAATTACGTATGTAGGTATCAAAGTTTTAAAATTCGATACACCTCTCCAACAATTTATCGTTAAATTTATTGATAATGTCATTGTGGTAATTGCTAATTACATTTTCTCAAAGTGGTTAATTTTCAAAGATAACCGTGATATTGCAGATAAATAAAATAAACAGGTCGGTAAAAATCTCGTTTTGCCGGCCTGTTTATTGTTGTGATAAGTATTTTTCAACAATTTTAAGAATTTTTTCGCTCGCGTGTCCATCCCCAAATGGTACTTCCGCCTGTTCCATCTGCCGATACTTCTTTTCATCATTTAACAATTCAAAAACTGCTTGTTGAATCGTTGTCGGATCAGTCCCAACAATTTTTACGCCCCCCAGGCTGACCGCTTCTTGGCGTTCTGTTTCATCCCGTAAAAGCAAGAGGGGCCGATGCAATGCCGGAGCTTCTTCTTGCAAACCGCCTGAATCAGTTAACAGAATCGAACTCCGGGCAGCAATATTTAAGAAATCATGGTGATTTAATGGTGCAATAAGGTGAATTCGGTCATGGTCTCCTAAAACATCATTAGCTAGTGATTCTTCTTCCGGATGAGGATAAACAGGAAATATCAGGTCAAGATTGCTATTAGTTTCCACAATATCACGCATTGTATGAAAAACACGCTTCATGGGGGCACCAAGGTTATCTTTGCGCCGCATTGTCATTAATAAAATCCGATTGTCTGCTGGGATGGACTGCAGTAAAGGATGCGTAAAATCTTCTTGTAAATTATGCTTTACGCTATCAATTGAAGTATTTCCAGTAACATAGATTCGTTTTGCCGGATGGTGCTCTTGCAATAAATTATCACGGGCACTTGTCGTTGGCGCAAAATAAAGGTCTGCTAAATTGTCTGTAAGACGACGATGCATTTCATCAGGGAATGGCGAATACCGTTCATAAGTCCGCAACCCAGCTTCGACATGGCCAAGTGAAATATGATGATAAAAACTAATCAAACTGGCAGCCAAACTTGTGGTAGCATCACCAGCGACAAGGATCATATCTGGTTGTCCAGCATTAATCACATTATTTAAGTTATGCAACAGTTGGCTCAATAGTTCAACTTCATTTGTGCTTGTTACGTTCGATGAATCAACACTGAAATCGATTTGGAAATTCAAATATGCCAACGTATCGTTTAATAATTGCGAATTTCCCGTTGCAACAAGAACCGGTTGCCAGGTCGCAGGATTTTGATGCATCAATCTAATGATCGGCGCCAACTTCAAAACCTCAGCCCGTGTACCAAACAAAAACATAATCTTATATGGTGGCTGCATTAATGACTCTCCCTTCAGCTTTTAATCAAGTAGGAGATAATTGATTAGTTCAATTATCGGCCTCTCACACCACCGT
>OFGX01001246.1_pt1 | contig 15720 bp, 12 predicted proteins | sample 1521831 | NCBI WGS metagenome assembly OFGX01 (sample SAMEA3504080, study PRJEB24116) | mouse gut metagenome | biome: mouse gut; feature: mouse-associated habitat; material: faeces | place: Denmark | collected 2011 | reverse complement strand
AAATAGGGGGAGGCAATGCCGGCTTCCGTCACCGCCAGGGCGGGAAGCAGAACCACCAGCACAGCCAGCACCACGTATTTGAAATACCGGGCGGGCCGGTCAAGCCTCCTTGGAACACGCGGCTTGGGAACGGGCAGCTTGTACAGCAAATCCTGCACCAGCCCGAAGGGACAGAGCAGGCCGCACACGGCCCGGCCCAGCAGAACGCCGAACAGCATGAGCGTACCCAGTACATAAAATGGGAAGTGCCGCTTTGTGCCCAGAGCCGTTTGCAGCGCGCCGATGGGACACGCACCCAGTGCGCCGGGACAGGAGTAGCAGTTCAAAACCGGAACGCAGACGGCCTTGCTGCCTCCGGTAAAAATCCTGCCCTTCTGAAACCCGACGGCATAGCCGTTGCACAGCGCGGCAGAAACCAGCTGAATCACCCGCTGGCGGGAGATTATCCGATTCCGATGCATTCCAGGCATATTCTCACCGCCTTCTGTAAAACCTCCAGATGTTCCCCGCGGGCCAAGCCAATGCCAATGAGCAGAAAGGCAGCGGCCAGCGTTCCAAGACGCAGGCGCCAGAGCGCTTTTTTAGTCGGTTTCAAGGCTGATCTCGTCCTTTCCGCCGGCGGCAAGCGCCTGGTTCACCGCCTCCAGATACACGGCGGGCAGGTCCTTTTTTGCGCCAATAATGGCGTCTCCCACAAGCTTCCCGTCGCTGTCCGCAAGCACCGTGGTGGGGGTATAGATCAGATTTCGGGACAGCTCCAGCAAATCGTCGCTCCCGGTGAGCAGGACGGGCTCCTCAAACCCGGCCTGCTGGACGATTTCCCGGACGGCATCCTCATTTCCGTAACCATCCAGACAGACGGTGACCAGCTGCACGTTGTCGGGCAGGGCTTTGGCAAACTCAGCCAGGTCCGGCATCTCGACAATACAGGGCCCGCAGGTAGTAGACCAGAAATTAACCACAGTAATGTCTTTTGCTTTAACATCGTCTTGTGTAAAAATACCGCCGTCCAGAGTATCGGAGGAGAAGGTGGACAGACTGCCCAGCGCGGCGGCATTGCCCTGTTCAGACTGAGAACCGCTTTCCGACGGCGAGGCGTCCGCAGGCGGCGCAGAGCTTGTCCCGCCGCCGCAGCCGGACAGCAGGAGGAGCGCCGCCAGCGCCAGAAGAAATTTCAACAGCGGCGTGATATATACTTCATATTTACTATACAGAGTCATTAAGATCTGCTTTGCAACAAGTAAGCCGGTCATCTTTTATCCTTACCTTTTCATACATCTTGCAGAACCTGTCTGCAGGATGCTTTAATTTATGCCTGGAAGCTTACCCGCCAGGCTTTCAACTTTCGTACATTTATCCCGGGAGCTGCAGTCCCGTTTATTGTTTATACATCCCTGCCAGTTTACGCAGATTCATATAATACAGCTTAAGGCTCTTCATTGCTTTCATATACCGTATCATATAAACCACATAGGCGATCACGGCATAGATGCCTGTCGTCCAGAGATACATGGACAGGATATGCCTCGCAAATTCTATCAGATCCATCTTGTAGATGTCTGTCATAAATGCTTCAAAATCATAATAAATGTACACGCCAAAGACCACTACAAATGCAATCGTTGCACTTATAATGGACTTCAACACCTGCCATCCTATATAATCACCACGAAAATAGCTTCCGATGGCAACATTCTTCTTCCCTTCGTTTGCCTCGTATGACGCCATTTTCGTCATCAGGATTATTCTCTCTTCATTCAACATAGATGTCTCCTAACCCAGGAAACGCATCTTAGGGTTATCTTTCGGATCCTTCTTCTTAGACTGGGGCTTCGGTGCTTCCGGCTTATGGATGCTGCTGTTTAATTTATCTGCCATACTGTTCTTACATTTCTCGCAAAAACGTCCGGTAACGATAGCCGCGTTACAGTTCTCACAGAAAAGTGTGATTCCCGAGCCTTCTCCAAGCTGCAGGCGTTCCTCCCTCAGCCATTGCTGGATCTGATTGGTCGTCACATCACATGCCTCCGAAACCTGCGGAATGGTCGCATGTCTGTTATCCTGAATATATTTCTTTACCTCCTGGAACTTCGCTTCCAGCGCTTCTCTACACGCCATACAGATCGGCGGTCCTGCCACATAGTTAAAAAGTCTTCCGCATTTTCTGCAGTTTCTTGCATTCATGGTATCATCCTCCTGTAGTTATTGATGTAAATATATAGCAATTCAGCTGTATTTGACTGACTCTATATGCCGTTCCCCACCGCAAGCGTTACAAAATAAATCCGCTTCACTCCTGCCCTGCGCAGTTCATAACTCATCGCATCAATGGTACTGCCCGTCGTATAGATATCGTCAATAATGATAACCGTATCTAATTTTACATCATTCCGGCAGATTTTGAAAGCCCTTTTCAAATTATTTTGTCTCTCGGCCAATGGTAAATCTTTCATGGGAACAGTCCTGCGGACTCTTTTGACCAGCTGATCCTCCACCGGAATACCCATGCGCCTGCCAAGCTCCCTGGCCAGCACCTGCGCCTGATCATATCCTCTTGTCCGCCGCTTCGCCGCATGGATCGGCACCGGAATGAGTGCATCCGGCCTGCGCTGCGCAATCCAGCCGCCCAGCTGCTTTTTCATGCATGATGCATAGTATGCTCCATATTCCTGCCTGCCCCTGTATTTAAAGCGGTAAATGGAATCCGACACGCTTTTATAGACATATAGTGCACGGCCACAGTCGAACAGATGTCTGCGGCGTAAACAGTCTCCACAGTACTCTTCTGTTTCTTCCGCAAGCTCCTTCCCGCACTTTAAACAACAGGGCTGCTTTACATATACAAATTTTGATGTACAGGTCTCACAGATTAGACCTCCAAAGGGCCTGACCGCCCTGTCACAGACGGGACATCTGCGCGGATAGAAGATATCCGTCAATATCCCCGGAAATGTTTTTATCATTGTTTTATCCATTCCTTTCGCTTCGCTCAAGGCAGAAACGTAATGAAAATGATTTCTCATTTTCAACCTTCTCGTTGTTTTTACATGATCAACTCTCGAATGCGGTCCGACAAACCGGTATAACGCCTGTTCTGGTGATCGTTATCGATCATTTCCTGTATGGTACGACTGCTGCCCAGAATCGTGACACAGTTTTTAGCCCGGGTCACTCCCGTGTAGAGCAGGTTCCTGTTAAACAGCATCCTTGGTCCCGACAGAATCGGCATGACTACCGCCGGATACTCGCTGCCCTGGGATTTATGAATGGTCACCGCATAAGCCAGTTCGATCTCATCCAGCTGTGCATAAGGATAAGTCACTCTTCTGTGCTCATCATATTCCACCACGATCTCATGCGCGTACTCATTAATCTGCTGTATGATCCCGATATCACCATTAAAGATACCAGTCCCTTTGTCAACCGGTATTCCGTATTTGCTGACGACCTCCCATTCCAGCTGATAATTGTTCTTGATCTGCATCACCTTATCATGCTCTCTGAAAACGGTCTCCCCCGCCGTACATTCCTTCTTATCTTCCGAAGCCGGATTTAAGTATCTCTGCAGAATACCGTTAAGCGTCTCCACTCCGAGCTGTCCCTTTCGCATCGGGGTCAGTACCTGTATATCGTAAGGCTGTGCTCCTACGTAGCCCGGAAGTTTTTCCGTGATCAACTGTATCATATGCTTATAAATAACATTGGTGTCACTTCTTTCCAGAAAAAAGAAATCCCGGCTTTTATTATCCAGGGACAGCCGCTCTCCCGCATGGATACGATGCGCATTCCAGACGATATCGCTCTCCCCCGCCTGCCGGAATATTTTCTCCAGCACCACCATGGGAAATCTCTCACTGTTCATGATATCCTGCAATACCTGTCCCGGCCCTACTGATGGGAGCTGATTGACGTCTCCCACCAGGATCAGCCTGGTCCCCACCAGCACCGCCTTCAAAAGCGCCTGAAAAAGGAAGATATCCACCATCGACATCTCATCGACGATAATCACATCCGCCTCCAGCGGATTGCTCTCATTCCGCTCAAATCTGGCCGCCCTGGTCTCGCCGGAGGCTTCTCCGTTCAATTCCAGCATCCTGTGGATCGTTCTTGACTCATATCCGGTCGCTTCCGTCATACGCTTCACCGCCCTGCCCGTCGGAGCCGCCAGATAGATATCCATTCCTTCCGCCAGAAAATAACGTATAATCACATTGATTGTAGTTGTTTTGCCCGTTCCCGGGCCGCCGGACAGAATGAAAATACCGTTCCTCACGCTTTCCAGTACCGATCTTCTCTGCAGATCATCCAGCTCCAGATTCAGTTCTCCGGCCAGCCGGTCGATCTTCACCGCCAGGCTTTGTTCCTCTGCCGGCAGAAGCTGCTCCTCCGTTGCCGATATATTCAGGTCGTGCAGCATCCTGGCACAGTTAAGCTCCGCATAATAGTAGGCGGATGCATAGACCTTACATTCCGCTTCATTTTCTCCCGCCGCCGGCATTTTCATGACCAGCTTCTTATCCATAGTCAGATTGGCCAGATGCGGTTCCATCACACTAGGCTCCAGCCCCAGCAGCTCACCCGTCTTCCGCAGAAGCATGCTCTTCGGCAGATAGCAGTGTCCTTCCGTACCTGCCAGCATCAAAGTATAGAGGATCCCGCTCCTGATCCGATAATCCGAATCCGTATGGATCCCGATCCTGGCAGCGATCTCATCTGCAATCTTAAATCCTATCCCCTGAATATCCTCTGCAAGCTGATATGGATTTTCCTTAAGGATCCCGTAAAGTCTCGTACCATAGGTCTCATAAATACGAAAAGCAAGTGTATTGGATATACCGTACTTCTGCAGATAAGACATCGCTTCCCTGGCATCCCGCTTCTCATATACCGCAGCAGCGATCTCCCTTGCCTTGCGTTCACTGATCCCTTTGATCTCTGCCAGCCGTTCCGGCTCTTCCTCGATGATCCTGTATGTATCTGCCCCAAACCGTTTCACAATTCTGGCTGCCAGCGCCTCTCCCACGCCCTTGATGGCCCCGGATCCCAGATACCGCTCTATGCTGACCACATCGTCCGGCGGCACGATCTTATAGTGTTCTATCTTAAACTGTTCACCGTATACATTATGAGTGGTAAAATTACCCTCCGCCTCTATCGTCTCTCCCTGGTCCATTGTCCCGAAGAAACCGACGCAGGTGATTTCATCCTCTCCAACAATCAGGTTCAGGACCGTATAACCGTTTTCTGCATTACGGTATATAATATGTTCCACAAATCCCTTGATTACATCCATCTGCTGTAAATTTCCCCTAAACAAACAGGCTGCCTTATCGGCAGCCCGTTACCTCTTACATTCTATTACATATTATAGTTGCGTTTCGCCTGTTCATATAACATATGTGCCAGAGAATTGGACTGCTCTGCGGCAGTCTGCGAAGAAATCTGCTGAACAACCGTTTCACTGAAATAATCCACCATATTGGATGCATAGCCGTCCTCATCCTCGTCGTCGCTGAATACCTTCGTCGACTTTTCCATCTCCTTATAGATCTGCTCCCAGAGATATGCCTCGAACTGCTTACAGGCGTCCAGCAGCGCTTCATTCTCTGTCTCTTCCACCTGCGCGGTATTGGCGGTATTCTCCAACTTCTTCTGCAGATTCTCCGTATTCACCCTGTTCGCATCGGTCATGTAATCGGTATACACTCCAAGCCCAGTTAAATCCATCGCCATATATCATTCCTTCTCTCTGTATACGCTCCCTGATTTCCGTCGGATGCGCAAATTATTTTGTTCTCTATCCTTTAAAACGTAGTCTGAAGGCATCTGTTCAAACCGCTGCGCAGGCTCTTTGTGCTGACCGCAAATCAGACGATCCGGCTAACGCTCAAACCAGATTAACGCTTCAGATTGTTAGCCACTTCCATCATGGAATCGGATGTCGTGATCGCCTTGGAGTTCATCTCATAGGCACGCTGCGCCACGATCAGATTAACCATCTCGTTGGCCACCTGCACATTGGAGCCCTCCAGATAACCCTGTACGATCCTGCTCTTGTTCACATCCGGATTGGTGTCCTCATTGATCGCCCGGCCGCTTGCATCCGTAACTCCAAACAATGTGCTTCCCACTCTGTTTAATCCGCCCGGATTACTGAACTGGAAGGTTCCGATCTGTACCCCAATAGGCTGCGGATTATTCCTGTCATCAGGATAACAGATCTGTCCATCCTCCGTAATGGACAGCTTATTCGCTATGTAAGTACGCGGCAGGGAAATCGCACGGCCTCTTGAATCCATAACCGGAAGTCCATCCGCATTCGTAAGCATCATACCGCCGTTAGTCCCCAGCGCCCATGTAAAATCACCATTTCTGGTATAATAGGTCTCACCGTCTTCACCACGCACTCCAAAGAAACCGTCACCGTCTATCGCAAATGCAGTATTGCTCTGTGCATCCAGCAGGCTTCCCTGTGTAAAAATAGAATTGAGAGAGGCAACCCGCACCCCCAGACCGACCTGTGAGCTGGTAGGCTTCGGATCTCCGTTCGCCGTCGTCGTAACGGAACGCAGATTCTGATATAAAAGTGACTTAAACTGCGCCACCTGCGCTCTATAACCCGCTGAATTGACGTTCGCCAGATTATTGGCAATCGTATCTACATTCGTCTGCTGTGCATTCATTCCGGTCGCTGCCGACCACAAACTCCTAACCATAATTTAAGCCTCCTATAATCTACCTAACTGATTCACTGCTATATCAAGAGATTCATCATACGTCGTGATGACCTTCTGATTACTCTCATACTGCCTCTGAATTGCGATCATATTCACCATCTCAGACACGATCGATATATTGGACAATTCCAGAACACCGTTTCTCACCTGCGCAGTGGACTCCTGCTCCAGTCTCCTCGCCGCCGTCGTATCGCCTTCGAGTGCTGCTTCCAGATCCTGCTGTGCCGCTTCCTCACGCTGCTGTGCCGCACGCACCGCCGCCTCCAGATCCCCAAGGTCTTCCGCCCCACCGGCTCTGGCCGTGTTCAGGGCCCTCTCAGCCAGTGCAGTGTTAGTCCTCGCTCTGTTATAGGCCGCCTCGGCGCTCTTCACTTCATCGCTGGGTGCGATCTGGTAAAGGTTCTCTCCGAAATGCTCCAGCCTGTCATAGTCCTCAAAGTCCACCACACCGATCGTCGCCATCAGATTACCATCCTGATAAATATCGCCGTTGGTGTTGGCTCCGATCTGGCTGTCATTGGGATCCAGCTTGATGCGTCGTCTGTTCTCGTCCAGCACAAAATCTCCGTCCTGCGTCACAAGATACCCCTGCGCATCCATGGTAAAATTACCATCCCGCGTATATTTCACAGAAGTTACATCCGCCTTGTTCGTGTACTCTACCAGGAAAAATCCCGGCCCCGCCAGGGCAAAATCAAACTTATTGTCAGTTACCTTCATCGGCCCCTCGGAGTAATCCGTATAGTTTTCTCCGACCTTCACACCCATACTCATCCCGGTTCTGGACGACCATTTATTCGGATCATCCACCAGGCCTTCATCATAAACCCTGCTGGTGGAAAGATTTCTCGGCAGATTCCCCGGCTCCGACATATCTTTAATCTTATAAGCCAGCACCGTGTCAAAAGCCTGGCTGGTAGATCCTTCTTTCTTATAAGCATTGGTATTGGCATTCGCCAGGTTATTGGTCATAACATCCATTCTGTGCTGTTCATTGATCATCCCTGTGTATGCCGTGTACAACCCTTTAAGCATAGCTGTTCTGCCTCTCTTTCAGTTATATATTCACCCGCTGCAGGATCCCTGCGTCTTAATCTTCGCGATACCCTGCAAGGAACTCTACATATTTACCAGTGCCGACGGCAACCGCTGTCATCGGATCCTCCGCCGTCATCGTATTGATGCCGGTATGAGACGCGATCAGATCCTCCAGACCGCGCAGCAGGCTTCCGCCTCCTGTTAACACAATTCCTCTGTCTGCAATATCAGCAGCCAATTCAGGCGGGGTCTTCTCCAATACGCTGTGGATCGTCTCCACGATCTGCACGGTAGTCTCGTGTAAGGCTTCCTCCGTCTCTTCCGAGGATACCTTCACGGTACGTGGCAGCCCGGTCACAAGATTACGTCCTCTGACATCCATATAGTCTACTTCCGGCCGCTTGAAAGCGGAGCCGATCTTTATCTTCAAATCCTCTGCCGTCCGTTCACCGATCAGCAGATTATGTTTCTTACGCATGTAACGCACGATAGCTTCATCAAAATCATCTCCCGCAATCTTAATGGAAGCGCTGACAACCGTGCCGCCCAGTGAGATCACCGCGATATCGGAAGTACCGCCGCCGATATCCACGATCATATTGCCGCAGGGTTTTGCGATATCAATGCCTGCCCCGATTGCGGCGGCAATGGGCTCCTCTATGATGGAGACCTCTCTGGCGCCCGCCTGATAGGTGGCATCCTCAACCGCCTTCTTCTCCACTTCCGTGACACCGCTGGGTACACACACGGCGATACGCGGCTTGCGGAAAGTCTTCTTACCCAGAGCCTTCTGGATGAAATACTTCATCATCTTCTCTGTTACCTGATAATCCGAAATAACACCCTGACGCAGTGGCCTTACCGCTACGATATTGCCCGGTGTCCTCCCCAACATCAATCTTGCATCTTCACCGATGGCCTTGATCTTGTTCGTATCTCTATCAAAAGCTACAACAGAGGGCTCCTTTAATACAACGCCCTTGCCCCTGATGTAGACCAGTATGCTGGCTGTTCCCAAATCGATTCCGATATCTGTATACTGCATTCCCTTTGATCCCCTTTCTCGTGATCTCTCTATAATAATTTCCAATTGCTGTCAAAATAAACCATCCAAACGGTCTTCCATCGTCCTTCAACCGCATGTTTTCATGAAAAAGCGCAATATGCTGGATATATTATAACCTAAAGAAATGGTTTTTCAAAGGCTTTTATAGATTTTTTAAAAAATTTTAAAAATTAAAAAGAACACCAAAAACAGAACGGCTCCTTCCGTCCTGTTTTCAGCATCCGTGCTCCATAATATTATTATCGGCGGATTATCCCAATTGCTTAACTGTCGTATCCTGGAAAAACATACCAAAAATAATCTCCAAGTCGTTCCCGAAACAGCTCATACCTTAATATCAAATGGCCGATAAAGCATCGAAGCCTCCTGCAGTTCTTCCGCATTGATCCCGGCTTCCGTCTGCAAAGCTTCCAGCCCATCGACAGCCTCCGGCAATTCTTCCGCCACTTTCTGCAGCTCATCCGGCGTCATTTCCTCAGTAAGGACATCCTGCATCTCTTCCTGCAGCTCCAGCGCTTCTTCCATCACTTCATCCAGTTCTTCCAGAATGCCGTCGCTCTCCGTGCCGGTAACCTCTTCCACAAGATCTTCCATTCTCTCTTCCGGTGTCTTGGGTTTACTCTTCTCCACTGCTTCGGCGATCTTCTCCCCGATCTCCTGCGACTCGTCCATCATATGCATCATCTGCTCATTGTTGTAAGCCGCCTTCGCCGCTTTGATCTGATCTTCATAGGAGCGGAACATCTCCAGCTTCCTGGCAATTTCCTCCACCGTCTCACACTCTATATTCTTCAGATTCTCTTTCTGGTTCTCGAAAAATGCAACCTGTCTGTCCCGCTCTTCCTGCCGTTCCATCTTCTGCTGCGTGCTTTTCAGGCCACGTCCCATACCCAAAAAACCGCTGCCAAAAACAGAACTGCCGAACCCATGCATACCGATATTCATAGAGATACCTCCCGCTTTCTTCCGACTTTCCAATGTCACCCGCTCATGCGGCCTGCCAGTTGATCGCCCTGCCGCACACCACATCGTTCATATTTATTATATCGTCGGTCTGCCTGCTGCCGTGAAGACGGTCAGTATACAATTCGTGTCATATTTGCGCCATTTCACGGCATTGGCAGCTGTTTCCGGGCGTTCGCGGAATAGTGCAAGGCTGAACTGTTACCGCAGAATTTCTATATGCATAACGTCTGCAGCTTATTTCCTTCTCTTTGCTTTCTCTAACATCTTCTTAATATAAATGCCGGTATAGGATACCGGATTCTCCGCCACCTTCTCGGGCGTGCCCTCAGCGATCACGGTACCACCGCCCTCGCCGCCTTCCGGACCCATGTCAATGATATAGTCCGCCGTCTTGATCACATCCAGATTGTGCTCGATGACCACCACCGTATTGCCGCCTTCCGCCAGCTTGTGCAGAATATCCACCAGCTTGTGCACGTCTGCAAAGTGCAGTCCCGTGGTAGGCTCGTCCAGAATATAGATGGTCTTACCCGTACTGCGCTTGCTCAGCTCCGTGGCCAGCTTGATCCGCTGCGCCTCACCGCCGGACAGCGTCGTAGAGGGCTGGCCCAGCTTCACATAGGACAATCCCACATCATAAAGCGTCTCGATCTTCCTGCGGATGGACGGCAGATTCTCGAAAAAGGGCATCGCCTCCTCCACGGTCATGTCCAGCACATCATAAATATTCTTGCCTTTATATTTTACTTCCAGCGTCTCACGGTTATAGCGCCTGCCACCGCAGACCTCACAGGGCACATAGACATCCGGCAGGAAATGCATCTCGATCTTGATGATTCCGTCTCCGCTGCAAGCCTCGCACCGCCCTCCTTTTACATTAAAGCTGAAACGGCCCTTGCTATAGCCCCGTGCTTTGGCATCGGCTGTGGATGCAAATAAGTCCCGAATCATGTCAAACACGCCTGTATAGGTGGCTGGATTTGAACGAGGTGTTCTTCCAATCGGTGACTGATCAATGGCAATCACCTTGTCTAACATCTCCACCCCTTCCAGCTTCTTGAATTTCCCTGGTATGGTTCTGGCCCGATTCAGCTTCCTTGCCAAAGACTTATAAAGAATCTCATTGACCAGAGAGCTTTTACCGGAACCAGATACCCCGGTCACACAGGTCATCACGCCGAGGGGGAATGACACGTCAATATTTTTAAGATTATTCTCTGACGCTCCTTTTACGGTGAGATAGCCTGCAGGCGTCCGACGCTCCTTAGGAACAGGGATACAGATCCTCCCGCTTAAGTAAGCGCCGGTAACAGACTTTTCGCAGCGTATAATATCCTCCACGGTACCTGCTGCCACTACCTCCCCTCCATGCTCCCCCGCACCGGGCCCAATATCCACAATATAATCTGCTGCCCGCATGGTATCCTCGTCATGCTCCACCACCAGCACAGAATTGCCCAGATCCCGCAGATGGGTCAAGGTGGCAAGAAGCTTGTCATTATCCCGCTGATGAAGACCAATGCTGGGCTCATCCAGAATATACGCCACACCCACCAGACCGGAGCCAATCTGGGTAGCCAGCCGGATCCTCTGAGCCTCCCCGCCTGACAGTGTACCTGTAGCCCGAGACAGGGACAGATACTGCAGCCCTACATTTAAAAGGAAATCCAGACGCGCCTTAATTTCCTTTAAAATCTGGGCTCCGATAGACTCCTGCATAGGCGTCAGCCGCAGATCCTCTAGAAAGGCGCGAAACGCGGTAATAGACATCACTGTGGACTCATAAATATTCTTATCCCCGATTGTCACGGCAAGGGAGCTCTGCTTCAGTCTCTGGCCTTTACACGCCTTACAAGGGGTAATCCTCATAAATGTCTCATATTCTGCCTTAGATGCCTCCGAAAAAGTCTCTCTGTAACGCCGCTCCACATTCCGCAGAAGCCCCTCAAAGGCCACATCATAAACTCCCTCGCCCCTTTGTCCCCGATAGTGAACTTTGATTTCCTGTCCCTCTGTTCCATAGATCAGAACGTCATGAACCTTTTTCGGATACTCCTCAAAGGGCGTATCCAGACTGAAATCATACGTCTCTGACAGAGCCTTTAAAATCGCATGGGTAAAGCTTCCTTTATCCGTACAGGACTGCCAGCCCATAACTGCAATCGCTCCCTGAGAAATGCTTAAAGACTTGTCCGGAATCATCAGCTCCTCATCAAACTCCATCTTATATCCCAGGCCAAAGCAGTCCGGGCAGGCCCCGAAAGGATTGTTAAAGGAAAAGCTTCTGGGTTCCACCTCCTCAATGCTGATTCCGCAGTCCGGGCAGGCAAAGCTCTGGCTGAAATTGATAGGTTCTCCGTCAATCACGTCCACCACAAGCAGCCCCTCCGCCAGCGCGAGCACGCTTTCAACGGAATCTGTAAGCCGTCTCTCTATTCCCGGCTTCACCACCAGCCTGTCAACCACGATTTCAATGTTATGCTTGATATTTTTATCCAGCTTTATTTCTTCCGTCAGCTCATAGAGATTGCCGTCAATGCGCACACGGACATAGCCGCCCTTTCTTGCCCGGTCCAATACTTTTACATGTTCGCCTTTTCTTCCCCTTACCACCGGGGCGAGAAGCTGGATTCTGGCGCCCTCCGGCAGCTCCATAATCTGGTCCACCATCTGGTCCACGCTCTGCTTTTTGATTTCCTTTCCGCAGTTGGGGCAGTGGGGGATACCGATTCTTGCATATAAAAGTCTGAAATAGTCATATATTTCCGTAACCGTTCCCACCGTGGAACGGGGATTCCGGTTGGTGGACTTCTGGTCTATGGAGATGGCCGGGGACAGCCCCTCAATCTTTTCCACATTGGGTTTTTCCATCTGCCCCAGGAACATCCTGGCATAGGAGGACAGCGACTCCATATAGCGGCGCTGCCCTTCCGCGTAAATCGTGTCAAAAGCCAGGGATGACTTGCCTGAGCCCGACATTCCTGTCAATACTACCAGCTCATTTCTGGGAATATCCACATCTATGTTTTTTAAATTATGTTCCGCCGCCCCCCGGATTTTAATATATTCCCGGGGACGCATCTTCTTTATCTCGACCATTGCTCTCCCTTCCTTTTGTATCATCCGGCCTTGCCAAAACACCGCCCGGAGATCTTATACCCCGGTTCTGCCGCCTTCCGCCAGTGTCCCGGAGCAAATCCATTCCCCTGCGCAGTCTCAGACGCAGCTCATTTCTCCGCCGCAGGATTCCCTGCCCCATGTTCTGCTTCCCGGTCCGTCCTGCCGGTTTTTCGTTTCTCCAGAAACTCCGTCACCCGGGCCGTATACTGGCAGATCCCGCATATGGATATGGCGGTCAGAACCGGCAGGAAGACCAGCAGATACCTGGCTCTGGCCTCAAACAGCATCTGGTAGAAAAAGATACCCAGAAAACTCAGCGCAAGGACTCCGTACTTCTCCCGTTTTTCCTTTTTGCAAAGACAGATTCCCGGGATCCCTGTAATACAGAAATACCATGCCAGCTGGCAGAGGGTGTTATACCTTCCCATATTGGCTGCATCCACCCAGAAAATATCCCTCAGCCATTGTGTCAGGGCAGTGTTGCTGGCAAGGTCGTCCGGAAAATATTCCTCCACCCATACCTCGGACCGCCAGCCGAATGTCCCATCATTAAAGGTCATCATCATTTTCTTCAGCCAGAAATACACTGACCCGAAAAATCCTCTGTCTTTCAGCCGCCCGAAAGCCCTTTCCAGCGCAGCCTGGTTTCTCTCTTCTCTGCTGGTCTGAAATTCCCCGAAAATGGCCACGTCATCCCCATTATATCCTCCGGTGGTTTTCTCATTCAGGCCCATGTACAAATAATTCTGCCATCCGGCTTCTATTTCCGGATTAAACTCAAGTCCTATCTCTTCTATAAAATAATCTTTGCACATATTTACCGCAAACAGCAGCGCGGCCGCCAGCAAAACTTCCGTCAGGAAAAATTTCCAGTACTTTTTTCTGTCTGCCAGAAAACTGAGAAACTCTATTGCCAGAAGGGCAATAAGAACCACATATATACTGGGCTTCACCAGTCCGCCTGCCACAATGCTTATCATCGCCGGCACCAGATACAGATACCGGAAAAGATCCTTCTCGGCCTTTTTATAACACACATAAAAATAAATACCCATTATGGGGAAAACCATTCCGTAAGTATCCGTATAAGGCGCTATTTTCCAGGGAGATATCCCTACCAGTACAAGATACAGCCCGAATGCGGTCACGGTAGGCATCAGTCTGCCCGTCAGCTTCTTCACGGTAAGACAGCTGAAAAATCCCCCCAGTGAAATCAGGATGCAATTCACCTGCAGCCACATAAACTCAGCCACATAAGGATAGTTTTTCATCTCCATGGCTTTTCTGAGAATCTTTCCCAGAATATAGGATATGGGAATATTGTTGGAATACATGGAAAGATAATAATAGTACCCCAGTTCCTCCTCATATGCGACACTATAGGCTGCCCCCCTGACCACCATAATATCCCAGGGCAGCTTGAACGCAATCTCTCTTGCAACCCTCACATTGACGAAATAAAGCACAATAAATAACGCCGCCAGAATAAGATTTACAACCAGGTTCTTCTTCCCTGTCAGCTCCATTTTCCTGCATGCCCTGAAAAGGCAGATGCAGGCGGCCATGCCCAGGAGAGCCAGAAGGGCCAGCACCTGGCCGGGCAGTAATACCGTCAGTTTCATGCCCACCCAGTAATCCATACTGTTTCCCACAAAAAGGGTTCCGCACAAAACCGGCAGAAATACCGCCAGAAATATTACATTGACAGCCAAAAAAGTTCTGTCCCGCAATTTAACCATTTCTACACCTTTTTCAACCTTCCCAACAGCAATATTCCTTCATGTCACAGACTGCGGCCCTTGTCCGTCCGCTGTCTTTTCTCCCGTCCACGGACATCCGGTACGCATAGTCCCTTAATTCCCGGACTTTGCTTCCAGCTCCCGCAGAGACTGCTTCAGTTCAATCATCTTATCCCTCAGTTCCGCGGCGGCCTCAAAATTCAGGTCCGCAGCGGCCTTCTGCATTTTCTTCTGCACATCGGCAATCAGCTTCTCCAGTTCCTTGCGGCTCATGGATTCCGGATCCTTCTCAAACCTTAGCTCTTCCTTGGCAATGACCTTGGAAATGGCAATCAGGTCACGCACGGACTTCTTAATGGTCTGGGGCGTAATATGATGCTCTTCATTATATTTCATCTGAATCTCGCGCCTGCGGCTGGTCTCGTCCAGGGCAACCCTCATGGAGTCCGTGATGGTATCCGCGTACATGACCACATGTCCCTCTTCATTTCTGGCAGCACGTCCTATGGTCTGTATCAGGGAAGTGGCGCTTCTCAGAAATCCCTCCTTGTCCGCATCCAGAATGGCTACCAGGGAAATCTCCGGAATATCCAGACCCTCCCGCAGCAGATTGATACCCACCAGGACATCAAACACATCCAGACGCATATCCCGGATAATTTCCGCGCGCTCCAGCGTGTCCACATCCGAATGCAGATATTTGACCCGGATTCCCACTTCCCTCATATAATCGGTTAAGTCCTCTGCCATTCGTTTGGTCAGGGTGGTCACCAGTACCTTGTTATGCTTCTTTGTCTCTGCGTTAATCTCTCCCACCAGATCGTCAATCTGACCTTCCACCGGGCGCACATCCACCCTGGGATCCAGAAGACCGGTGGGGCGGATAATCTGTTCTGTCCGCAGCAGTTCATGTTCCTCCTCATAGACGGAAGGCGTGGCTGACACAAACATCATCTGGTCAATATGGGATTCAAACTCCTCAAAATTTAAAGGTCTGTTGTCCAGCGCGGAGGGAAGCCGGAAACCGTACTCCACCAGGGTATTTTTTCTGGAA
>OFGX01001243.1_pt1 | contig 15746 bp, 12 predicted proteins | sample 1521831 | NCBI WGS metagenome assembly OFGX01 (sample SAMEA3504080, study PRJEB24116) | mouse gut metagenome | biome: mouse gut; feature: mouse-associated habitat; material: faeces | place: Denmark | collected 2011 | reverse complement strand
CGGCTGCGGCTGCAATTCTTGTGGTTGCAATAACAATTTTGGTTGCAACTCTTGTGGCTGTGGCAATGCTAGAAATGGCTGCGGTTGTGGCTATGGTTCTTGCAGCAACTTAGCAAACCAAGGTAATTTAAATGGTGCTCCTGTTTTTCTTGTATGGAATAGCAGAAATAATGGCTGTGGTTGCAACAATTGGTAATCTGTAAATTTTTAATAAATTAACTAATACAATATTTATATAAATATATAAATTATCATTATTGTCTTATTAATCTTTATTAAAAATAGTAATGATTATTATTTTAATCAAATTAAAACTAATATTCGTTATTAATTTTCAAATATAAAAGTAGTAACCATTATTAATTTATTCTATTATCTTTAAATAAATTTTATAACTAATAACTACTTTTATTTCATATAAATAGCCCACTGCTTAATTGCAGCGGGCTTACTTTTTTAATCTAAATATATTACATACATTTATCTATTACATAAATTATCAAAAAACCACCTTTTCAGTAAACACTGATATTGTGGCTTGTTTTATTTTTTGGTATCTTCATTATTCATTGTACTGGCTGCTGTTAAAGCAATTTGTTCTTGTTCTAGCGACTGCTCTGCAATACTTTCTACTACACTAAATTCTTTATTTAATTCACTATCCAATACTGTTTCTTTGTTTTTTATACGTTTTGCAAATGCTTTTTTAACTGCAAAAATATAATAAGGTGTAAATATTACCATAACCAGTATATCTGAAATAGGATAACTCCACCACAACACATCAAGTCCCCAAAGTTTTCCAAACAAAATTGCAACAGGTAAAATGAATATAACTTGTCTTAATAGTGACATTATCAATGAAGTTAAACCATAACCAATTGACTGATAGCCAGTAGTCACTATTATGTTTACCGCCGCAAACAAGAAACTCCAACTTATAACTTTAAGGGTAACCGTTCCTACTTGTAATAATTTAGCATAACCTGCAATTTCCTCTTCCGTACTACTATTTTCAAAAAGCGAAATCAACCATTCTGGACACAACTGGAATACGATTAATCCCACAGCCATAATTACAAGACTTACAGCAATTGCAAGTAAGAAGGTTTGTTTATATCTTTTTTCTTGATTTGCACCAAAATTAAATGACATTATAGGCAAAGCACCTTGATTTAAACCAAATACAGGCATAAACACAAAAGACTGCAATTTAAAATATACACCTAATGCAGATGGGGCTTTGTCATTCATTCCGCCAATAATAGAGTTCATAATAATTACAATTATTCCAGCAACCGCATTCATAATCATAACTGGAAGACCTATTCTTACTATTTCTTTAAGTTTTTTCCAACTTAATTTTAAATTTTTAAAAAATAAATTTATAACATGACGTCTTTTAGAAGCAAGTACAACCACAAATATCATACTTATAATTTGTCCAAGTACAGTTGCCATAGCAGCACCAATTATACCAAGTTTGCAAACAAAAATAAAAATAGGGTCAAAAATTATATTTATAACAGCACCTAGCAATTGAGATAGCATTGGTATTATCATATTACCTGTTGCCTGCAGTACTTTTGAAAATAATATTTCTATCATCATTCCAAAAGAACATACCATACAAATAGTCAAATATTGCATGCCCATGTTTACAATATCTTGATTATCTGTAAAAATCATCATAAACAATTTTGGCAAAAAACTACCTAAAATCATAAAACATAAAGTAGTTATTATTGCAACTTTAAATCCGGTCTGCGCAAGAGTATCCGCATCTTGCTTATTTTTTTCGCCTAATCTACGTGCAACAATAGTACTTGTACCTACACCAATACCAAGAGCAAAGGCTAACATAATCTGTTGCAGTGGAAAGGCAAAAGAAACCGCATCAAGTGCAAGTCCACTAACTTTTGCGACAAAAAGACTATCAACAATGTTATACAATGATGATACAAGCATAGAAAACATTGCTGGCAAAGACATAGTCAACAATAATTTTGGTATAGGCATTACCCCCAACTTGTTTTCTTTAATTTTATTTTCCACTACCATTTCACTCATTCTATCAAACCTCCTGATAAACTTAACATTTTAGCAAAGAATTGTCAACCAATTGTTGCAATATTTTTATAAATATTGTAAAATAAAAATGTAAAAATTGACAGACAAAAAATGGGGTAAAATTTTATTAAACAAAAATATTTACATTTTTCTGCTTGCAAATATAAAAAATCGACACAAAAGGTAAAAAAAATATGCAAAAAAATACTATAATTTATGATGCTAAGGATTTTAATATTAAGCAAACTTTAGAGTGTGGGCAATTATTCCGCTATACAATAAAAAATGATTATGCTGAAGTTTATTCATTGGACAAAAAAGCAATATTATATCAAAATAATGACTCTATTATCATAGAAAATGAGGATAAAGAATATTTTGAAAATTATTTTGATTTAAATTGCGATTATTCTAAAATTAAAGAGGAACTAAAAGAACTTCCTATGATGCGCAATGCAATTAGGTATGGGTACGGCATAAGAATTTTAAGACAAGATATTGTAGAAACAATTTTAAGTTTTATAATATCCGCAAACAATAATATTCCAAGAATACAAGGAATATTAAACAGAATAGCACCACAAGGTCATTTTCCAACAATTGAGGAACTAACAAAATTTACTGAAAATGATTTTAAAACAATGGGTTGCGGTTATCGTGCCTCATACCTTGAAAAAACAATTAAAACCCTTGCAGAAAATAAAATAAATTTATCCGAACCTTTTAATTTAAATGGCTTTGACGCAAATAAATATTTATGTGCTAACTTAGTAGGTGTAGGTCCAAAAGTTGCAGACTGCATATTGCTTTTTGCATATCACAAGATGGATGTATTTCCTGTTGATACTTGGGTTAAAAAAATATACCAAGACTTATTTGGAAATTCTGCATCACCAAAAGTAATAAGACAAAACTTAATTGATATGTATGGCAAGAATGCAGGTTATGCACAACAATATTTGTTTTATCATAAAAGAGACGGAAGTAAGGAGTAATTTTGACTGGTTATCTTTTGACAATTGATTTAAATACAACTAGGCTAAATAATCAAAGTTATTTACATTTACTTAGTGAATTGAACCATGAAAAATGCGAAATTCATATTTATAACTATATTGAACAAAAACACAACAAACTACCTTTTAATAATGGCGAAATAATCCACCAATATTCTGGAAGTCGCAAAAAAGTTGCTTTGGATATACCTCAAGCACTAGACACAATAGAGTTATGCACAAAAAACAATTATTTAGGTGTGTATATTTTATGTGGAGATTTTGAAAGTGAGTTTTTATTTAATAAGTTAAACAAAATGAAAGTAAATTACACTAAAATTCTTCCTACAAGTTTAAGATGTGCAGATAATTATAGTCATATAAATGGAGATATTATAATAAACAAATCTGAGCCTCAAATAATAGCAAATGAAAGTTTAACGGATACAAATGTTATTCAAGTTGCAAGTTCCGATACAAGAATTACTAATTCAAATAATAAGCAGGAAAATAAACAAATACCAGATTTATCCACTTATTCGTCTAATCAAAAAATAAGTGGCACAAAACTTACCCCAGAGCAAATTAAAAAAATTTATACTTATATTAAATTTAAACAGATGCAAAGGGAACTCAAAACCTTATAAATGTTCATATTTACATATCTCAATATGACAATATCTACATATTGTAGATTAATAAATATGAATAATTAAAAGGAAAATCTAATATTTATATTAAGTTTAAAAAGATATATCCACGTAAAGTAGATATATCTTTTTATATTTACAAAACAAAATATGTTCAATTATTCATTTAAGCATAAAAATATACATTCCGCAAAAATGCGGAATGTATATTAGGAGAAACAACGAATAAAACAAAAGTAGCAAAAATTAAAATATGTTTTATTATTTTAATCAAAGTATTTGCAAGTTTTTATTAAAATGCTTTTTAAATTCATTAGTTGCAGAAAGTGCATTTTTTATTTCTAGTGAACAATCTCCAACAGACTCTGTTTTCATTATAACACTATCACCTAAAACATCACAATTAATTTCCTTTATTACACTATCCATAGACCTATCTAGTGATTCTGCTATTCTAACAATTACACCTAATTTTAATACAGCATATAAGTCCTCTTCTGTTATCATATCTCTGTACTTCATAAATGTACTTGCGTCAAGTTCACCTTTTCTGTGCATACTAGCAACCATTGCACTCATAACTAAATCTTTGTGAGATATGCCATATAGATTACTATGTAAAATTATGTATGCACTATGTTTATGATGGTCATAGTATTTTATTTTATTGCCAGTATCATGCAACATTGCGGCAACTCTTAACACTTTTACATAAGCCCTAGGCAATTTATGTAATACCCTTAATTGTTTAAACAACTGTACAGATAAGTTATAAACTTGTTCTGCATGACCAATATTTTCTTGATAGAAATTTAATGTAGTGTACAAACTATGTCCCAAAACATCACTAATTGGCTTATCATTTGTAGATGGAACTGCTATTTTAAACATAGCACCTTCACGAAGTCCACAACCTGATATAGTTACATCATTAAATTGCAATTTTTCAAACACGGCACTAACTGCTGCAAGTGCTGATGGGAAAATATCCGCACGTACACTAGATAATCCTTTTATCTTCATAGTTTTATCTAAATCAAGTGATTTAATGTTATTGTATATGCTATTAAATTCATTAGATGGTACAACGTAATTATGTAACATATTTAATGGATACTTTCTTAGCATACGGCTAATTTTGCCTACATTTCTAAAAGAACCACCAACACCAATAAATCTTACGTCTGGCTCCATCTCATTTAAAAATTCAACCTTATTTAATTCTTCCATAAAAAAGGCTTTAATCTTTTCCGCACGTTCTTGCGGTCTGTATGTAACAGTTCTAAATTTTTCTGTAAGAGTAACAGCACCATAAGGAATAGTAGCATGTCCTAAAATATTTTTGCGGTTATAGTAAATAAGTTGCGTACTACCTCCGCCAATATCCATTATAAGTCCTCTAGGAATATCCATACTATTTATAACACCTTGGTAAACCATTTGTGCTTCTTGCTCATCATCTAATATTTCCAATTTAAATCCACACTTTAATTGTACTTCTGCCAAAAAACTATGTTGATTTTTTGCATTTCTGACAGCAGCAGTAGCATAAGCATAAATTCTGTTTACTTTATTAGAGTCACAAAGACGTCTGAACATTTGCAATGTTTTTATAGTTTGCTCTACACGTGCTGGGCTTAAAACACCATCTTCATCCATACCTTGCGCAAGTCTGACTGATTCTTTTAATTCATCAAAAACAGCAAAATAACCGCCCTCATGAACATTTACTAAAACAAGTCTAGCAGAATTTGAACCAAGGTCAATAATTCCTATTCTCTCCATAAAACTCCTTCGCATTAAAATGCCATTTGCAAACATAATTCAAAAAAATATGTCTGCATATCTAAACTTTTGTATAAATTAAAACTTTATTTGTTTTAATAGCAACAAAACTAAGTAGACACCTTAAAACAAATAACTTAAACTTTCCTATATGTGCATATTATAACATATTTGCTTTTAAAAATCTATACTAAATATAAAAAATTTACATTAATTTTATTTTTGCTTAACCAAAAGTTTGATTTTAGTAATTATATTAGCGGATTTATGGCTAGAAAGAAATTTAAACAAATAATTTTTAATAGTTTTAAGCATAAAAATACCCCCTATAATCAGCATAAACACACCGAAAATCGTCCTTAAAACTCCACTATTTATTTTTAATGCAAAAAATGAACTTAAAATACTAAACCCTAAAGCAAATGGTAAAACTTTAAATAATGCCTTAAAATCTACAAGTTTATTTTTGATATGAATTATCAAAGATACTATTGCCATTGGTATAAAAGATATTAAATTGATTGTTTGTGCTTGCAATTGTGGTACATGTAAAAATAAAGTTAATAATGGGATAAGTATTGTTCCTCCTCCCATTCCCATACCACCTATTAGACCACCTAAAGCACCAAAAAGTACATATAAAAAATATTCCATATCGCACCCCATAAGATTTATGTAAATTGTAAAATAGCAAACTTTATGCAATGAAAATCGGCATAAAATTGTATTTTTATTACCTATGATAAGCATATACCACAATTTAGTGTGGCATAAGCAGTTTTATTCCAGCATAAATCATAATAAAATAAAACACTAAAGACAAAAAATCGTTTTTGATAAATTTTAGCAAAATTGAGCCTACTACACCACCTATAATTACTCCTGCCGTAATTATGCTACCACTAACAAAATCAAAGTTACCACCAAGTAAATAAATAATACCGCTTACTATACAACTAGGTAGCATTGTTGCAATTGCTGTTGCATGAGATTTTTTTGCCTCCAAATTCATTCCTGACTCATAAAGTGGCACTACCAATGAACCTCCACCAGCGCCCAATAGTCCATTAATTATTCCAACAAAACTACTTGCAATTGATACAAATACAAACTTTAATTTATTTTTCTTTTTTAACTTTTGTTCTACTCTCATAATGTTAATATGTGGAATTTATGCCATTTTATGATAGTTTATATTTTTTTGTCATACAAATTAATAAAAACTATTTAAACTGCTTTAAACTTGACGAAAATCAGTACTATATTTAATTTTTATCCTAGTTTCTGCAAATTACTGGCAAATTATTTGACTATTTATTAAATATTAGCATTACAATACACATTATTTTAATTAAATAATTATAAAAAATGCTTATAAACTATTGATTTATTTTTAATAATAGTATATAATAATAAACGATTAATTTATTAAATCAACTAATGTAATATTAGACAAAGGTGGTAAAATGAACAAAAAACACAAATTTTTGACAATTCTGTTAATCGTTATTTTGTGCATCACTTTGCTTACAACACTTATAGCATGTGATAAAGATAACGAAACAACAGGGGAAGTAAAAGACACAAGTGAATTTATCGCTAATGGTAATTTTGAAGTTACTACTTCTGATGATTTCCCAAAAATCCCAGGTAGTTGGACAGGCTCTGCTGGCAGTACTACTTCTGGCAATTCTACTGAAACTGATGAAGATTCATTGGCTGCAGGTGTAATTGATACTGAAAAAAGTGCATACGATAAAAACAAAAAGATTTGGAATAGACTTCCTAATCCTGGTGCAGTTGCAACTACTGACACAAATATCCTTATGATTTACAACAAAAAGGATAATTCTTACAAATACACTTCAAGCAATTTTAGTTTAAGTGCAAATAAAGTTTTTGAAATTAAACTTTCAGTAAAAACTGACAAACTATCTGAGGATAGTTATGGTGCTTATATTAAAATTGCTGGCGATGCTTTTATTGAGTTTGAAGGCATCAAAACAAATGGCAGTTGGCAAACTTATACTGCAATGATTAAAACTTCTAACCTTTCAAGCAATTCTATCAATGTAGTTTTGTCAAATGGTAAAGATGGTAAAAAAGATGGTAAACTTTCTAATGGTTATGCTTTCTTTGATAACATTGTTGTATCTGAAGTTAAAGATGACGATGCAAAAACTGCTGAAGAAAAATATAATGACTTTGCTGCCGCTGCTGCAAACAACCAACAACAAGGTGCTATTGATTTAACTAATGGCGATACTTCTTTCATTAACATTAGTGGTAGCGAAAACCCATTCACTGCTCGTAAATGGACTGGCGTTTCAAGCAGTGGTGAAAGTGGTGAAACCGCTCCAACTGGTTCTGACTATTTGGAAAGAGGTATTATTGATACAAGCACAAGCGGTATTCCTGCTGTTGCTGATAATGTTAAGCCAAAAGGTAATGACAGCAAATTCTTAATGCTTAATAACAAACAAGCAACTGCTTATAGTTACAGAACAGATAATAGATTAAAAATTGCTGCTGGCAAATATTACAAACTTTCTGTTTGGGTATTAACTAAAGATATAGAAGGCAGTGGTGCATACTTTACTATAAAAACTTCTACTGATAAAAATGAACAAATTAAATCTATTGACAACATTGTTACAAATGGTGAATGGAGTCAAGTAAGTTTGTTTATTAAAGGCGACCAAAAAAGAAATAAAGAAATCTACATTCAATTAGGATTAGGTAAAGGTGGCAAAAATCATTCTGACAATGTTAAAGGTGCGGCTTTCTTTGATGAAATAACTCTTGAAACAATTGCTGAATCTGATTATAATAGTGCAGATACAAGCCTTCAAGCAGATATGGAATCAAAATTAGGTAGTGGCACTAACCTAATCAACATTACAGATATTTATGGTGCTGACAATTATGTGGCTGGCACTTATGACAAACATGATGGTATTCCTACAGATTATCGTGGAAAACTAACTATTGCAGACAATGTAATTTCAATTACCAATGAAAGACCTAGTATTACTAAATATAAATATAATAAAACATTAGAGATAGCAGCAAACAACCATTACAGATTATCCTTTAAAGTAAAAACAGAAGATATTGATACTGATAAAGGAATAGAGATTATTCTTTACAAAAAAGTTAAAGATGGTAAAGATACTGAAATAACTAAAATAAGTGATTTTAACACTAAAAATCTTGAAGAGGAAGAATTACTTGACGGATATATTGAGTTTGCTTTTCTTATCCAAGGTGATTTAAAAGAAGTAAGCGAAATTTACTTTGAAGTAGTTATGGGAAGTGGTAGCAACCTAACCCCTGATACACTTGTAAAAGGTTCTGTATCTATTACAGAATTTGAAATGTACAAAGTTAATTATGCTGATTACAATTCAGAATCTTCTGGTGATTATGTTAAAAAACATTCTTTCAAATCTGAAAGTAAAACAATTGGCAATGCAGATTTTAACCAAATAGATATTTCTGCTACAAAAACTCAATATGAAGATAGTTTTGACGAAGAAGATTTCTTGGACAAAAACACTAAAGGAATGTTTGGTCTACCACTTAACTGGACTACTTCTTCAAAAGACGATTTAGATAATCTTTATGCAGGTGTATTTAATGTAAACAATGCTATTCAAAAAAATGCACTTAATGTTACTAGTGATATTATTCAAGAATGGGGCGATGCACCTGTTGCAAAGGACAATACAAATGTACTTGCAATTAGTGCAAACAAGGCAAGCGATAGACAAAGCACACCTTGGGGATTCACCTCACCTTCTATAAGTTTGTCTAAGGGTAATAAATACGAATTATCTGTTTGGGCATATTTATATAGCGGAAACGCAGCAACTATAAACTTATTGTCATCTTCAAAAACTGTTCTTGAAAGTTTTGAAATAACTTCAACAAGTACTGGTTGGATAGAATACAAATTCTTTATAAATGCTGGATTTGATAATTCTACAATTTATTTAGAGTTAAAATTTGGTGGCAATGATAGTGATATTAAAACAAGTGGTACAGTATTTTTTGACCTACCAACAATAGTACAAATAGAAGACGAAGACTTCTTTGATAATAAAGTAAAAGAAATTGAAAACAACCTGCAAATGAAATTGCAACAACATTTAGCACTACAACTTTTGATAATGCTACTTCAAATTCTGACAATGCTACTTTAGATACTCCAGATGGCTGGACAGGTTCACACGCAGATACTGATGCTCCTAGTGGCAAAGGTAAATCTATTGCTGGTGTTTATAATCGTGACCATGGTAACCGTGAATGGTTTGCTGGTGAATATGAAGACGGAAAATCTAACAAACCAATTGATGCTGATGTGTTAATTGACATTATGAACAAAGCACCTAAAATTAATTTAAATAATTATGAGGCAGTGGCAGAAGGTTCAAGCAATAATAATATTTTGGTAATCAACAATAATGTTGCATCTGAGTACACATATAGCACTACTCTTGCTGAAAATAGTTTGACTGCAAATAAATATTATGAAATTAGTGTATTTGTTTTGACTTACAATGTTGATAAAGATAAAACTGCAAGAATTCAATTGAAACTTCATAACTCAACTTATGAGTTTGGCAAAAACGATTCAAGAGGTATTAATGTTAATACTGCTGGAGAATGGAGAAGATACTCATTCTTTATTGCAACACAAGACAATGCAGATATTGACAGTGTTCAATTAAGTGTATCACTTGGTACTTCTGGCGAAGAAAATTATGTTGCTGGTTACTTGTTTGTTGACAACGTTTCAATAAGTGAAATAACTGAAGACAGATTTAATACACAAGTTCCAGAGGATAAATTCCCTGAAACTAGCGAAGAAGAAAATGACTTCAATTTTGATAAAAATATTACAAGTGTAAAACACAGAATTATCTTTACTTCTGATGATTTAAATAAAGAACCAGAAGAAGAAAAAGAGAAAGAAGTTGACCCATTACTATGGTTATATATCACTTCAGGTATTATTGGTGGTTTAATTGTTATTGTTGTAATAATCTTCTTGTTAAAGAAATTTAATGTATTTGCTAAATTCTCTAAGAAAAACAACTTTAACGAAAAAGGCACTGAAACTTATAACAGAAACAAAGTTGATGAAAACAAAGCAAATGCTCAAAAACGTGACATTAACAAAAAACACCAAGACTAATTTAAAATATCTTGATTAACAAAAAAACTTCTGATTAATTTCAGAAGTTTTTTGTTTACTAAATAAAAATAGTACAAAAAACAGCCAAATATTTGGCTGTTTTTATCTTTTTTTATTATTTTTATTAAAATTATTTTTTTTATTATTAGAAAATCTATTATTAGAAAAACTTTTACTTTTATTATTCTTATTATTAATAATATTGCTAGTATTTTTATCTTTATTATTAATGACATTATTAGTTTTTTTACTATTTATAATTGCCTCTTCTTTTGTAGGTTTGATTAAGCAATTAGGTCCAAAACCAATTAAATCTTTCCTACCAGCAAGTTCCAGTGCTTTATGTACAATATCATAATTTTCCTTTTTGCGATATTGCAACAATGCTCTTTGCATCTTTTTTTCTTCCTTAGTTTTTGGCACAAAAATCTCTTCTAACGTATCTGGATTTAAGCCTGTGTAATACATACATGTAGATTTTGTTGATGGTGTAGGATAAAAGTCCTGCACTTGCTCTGGCATATAATTTATTCTTTTTAAATATTCAGCAAGTCGCACAGCATCTTTCAAACTACAACCGGGGTGAGAAGAAATTAAATAAGGTACAAGATATTGTTTTTTACCTAAGTTTTGATTAATTTTATCAAACTTAGTCTTAAACTCTTGATAAACTCTAAATGGAGGTTTATTCATTAATTTAAGCACATTATCTTCTGTATGTTCAGGCGCAACTTTTAATTGTCCACTTATATGATGCTTTATAACTTCCGTCATAAAACTATCATCATTATCCATCATCAAATAATCATATCTTATGCCACTTCTAATAAATACTTTTTTAACACCTTCCAATGCCCTTAATTCTCTTAATAAGTCAAGGTATTCATTATGAGAAACTTCTAAATTACTGCAAGATTTGTAGCCAATACAATTCTTTTTTAAGCATACACCATTCTTCTTTTGGTGTTTGCAAGAAACATTTCTAAAATTTGCTGTAGGACCACCTACATCATGTACATAGCCTTTAAAATCTTTATCTTGAATAAAAATTTTAACTTCACGGATTATTGACTGCTTACTTCTTTTTTGAATAATTCTACCTTGATGATATGTTATTGCACAATAACTACAACCGCCAAAACAACCTCTTTGAGAAGTAACTGAAAACTTAACTTCTTCTATCGCTGGCACTCCTCTTGTATACATTGGGTGATATGTTCTTTCATAAGGCAAAGAATACACCATATCCATTTCTTCCTCACTACAAGGTCTTTGTGGAATATTTTGGACTAAATACCTTCCATCTGGTTGTTTTTGCAATAATACTTTTGCTGTAATATGGTCATTATTTTGAGACTGTATATTAAATGCTTTTACATAAGATTTTTTATTTTCTACCACATCATCAAAACTTGGGCAAAATATTGCAGTATGCTCTTCTATTTGATTTTTTAATTTTTTAGATAAATTTTCGTAGTTATCTAAATAACATACACCTTGTATATCGCGTATTTTATCAAGAGGTATTCCTTTTTTTATACTTTTAGCAATATCCAAAATTGGCACTTCACCCATTCCATAAATAAGTAAATCTGCCCCACTATCCACTAAAATACTTGGCAATACTCTATCCGCCCAATAATCATAATGAGCAAATCTTCTTAAAGATGCCTCTATTCCGCCAATAACAACTGGACTATTAGGAAACAACCTTTTAATCGCCTTTGTATACACAGTAACTGCTCTATCTGGACGTTTTCCTACATCTCCACCTTCACTATAAACATCTTTTGACCTAGGAATTTTTGCAACCGTATAGTTATTAACCATACTATCTACAACACCACTGGATACAAAAAAGCCATATTTAGGAGTTCCAAATTCAAGATAATCACTATCCTTTTGCGGCTGTGGAATGATAGCAACCAAAAATCCTAAATGTTCAAGCATACGCGAAATTATTGCCGTGCCAAATGACGGATGGTCACAATATGCCTCACCCGTTACATAAATAAAATCTGGTTTTGCACCATTTAATTCCTCTTTTTTTGTAGCCAAAAAACTCATATATTACCTCTTTAGAATTTTAACATTATTTTATATATAAGTCAAGCGCTGTTATTAAATCATATATTTAACTTAAATTTAGTATCGATTTTTGATAGGTGTTTAGATATTTTATTGTTTTTACAGTAATATAAGCAAAAAAAATATGCCCTATATTTGGGCACATTAAAATTTTGATTATTGATTAATAAATTTATATCCTACACCTCTTATTGTTTGGATATATTCCTTATTGCTAAACTCTGACAATTTACTTCTCAAAGATTTAACATGCATATCTAAGGTACGAGTTTTACCATAATACTCAAATCCCCAAACATCGTTAAGAATAGATTCTCTAGGTACAACATTACCCGCTTTTGACATTAAAAGTTTTAAAAGATTAAATTCTTTTAAAGTCATTTTTACTACATTACCATTTACAGTTACAATGTGCTCATCGTTATTCAAAAAGATATCGCCATATTCAAACACAGTTGATTCTTCTTTAGCAAAATTTTGCTTACGAATACTTACTTTTACTCTTGCAACTAATTCTAGTACACCACATGGTTTTACTATGTAATCATCTGCACCTGAGTCTAAACCACGTACTTTACTAACCTCATCACCTCTAGAACTAACTATAATAATTGATAAAGTTTGATATTGTTCTCTTAAAATCTTTAGTGCCTCAATACCATCCATACCAGGTTTTGGCAATTCCACTTCCATTAACAAAACATTAGGCAAATTCTTTTCCAATGCTACAAACAACTCTTCTGCTGAATGGAAAGTTCTGCACTCATAACCTAAAGGCTCAAAAGTGTACTTATATAGGTCTCTCATGCTTTCATTATTATCTACAGCGTAAATTGAATATTTCATTTTAAACCCTCTCCTAATTGATTTACATAATTATAACATAAACTTTTACAAAAGACAAGACTTTTTTTATAATAATTTACATTCTAGCACTATTTCTCATAATTATCAATTCTTTTAATTGCTCAGCCTTTGCATCTTCTTTACATTTACTTATACCAACAAACAAGTCTGTATCAAGTGTTACATACACATTTTTATGCGTAATTTCTTTTACTGCTTTTTCTATATCCAGTAGCAAATTTAATCTTTCAGACAAACTAAAAAGTGGTTCAGATAATACTCCAACCAATACCTCACCATTTGCCATTTTATAGCATACTGCTTGGCGGACTTTTCCTACCCCTACTACAATTTGCACAAAATCATAATCATTTGTTTGTGCATTGCTTACAATAAAACTACTATAATTTACTTGTGACGGCAATGACATATATTGCACATTTTCATACGTAATAAAGTTATTCATACAATTATTATTAGCAAACTTTACCAAAATATGCAAATTTAATTATTACTTACTATCTCTTAAAATTAAAATTATTCCTCATCTGTAATAAAAGTAACATTACTTCCATCACTCCATAATTGGTCAAGGCAATATAGTTTTCTGCTTTCTTCATTAAAAACATGAGCAAGCACAACACCATAGTCTACAACTGCCCATCTTCCCTCAGGGATACCCTCTCTACCAATTGGCTCTATTCCTTCCTTTGATAAAAAGTCATCAATATTATTAGCAATTGCCTTTACTTGCGAAGTAGATTTACCACTTGCAACAACCAAATAATCTGCAATAACTGTCAAATGGTCAACTTTTATTACTGCAATATCCTTTGCTTTTTTATCAATACAAGCCATAACTACTAAGTCTTTTATTTCTTCTGCTGTAAATTCCATATTTTCTCCTTTTTTAATAAATATATTTATTCTTACAATTATTTTTTGCTTTTATAATAGTTATATGCGTCAATAGTCAAAGGATAAATTTCCTTATTTTCCTTTTGCAAATGTAAAACTGTTTTCTCTAAACACGCAATAAAACCTCTATCAAAATCTTTGTCAAATTTTTCTCTTAATTTTTCCACACCATCAAAATCTCGTCCTTCTTCTAACATATCTGCTGAATATACAAGTTTTGCAAGGTTTGTCATATTAGGTTTTGCTGTGCTATGGCAAAATATAGCATCTAATATTTCTGTATCTGTTATGCCATATTTCTCTTTTGCTACAATGCTACCACAAAAAGCATGAGCAATTGGAGTGTTTTTACTATCTAAAGGTACTAATTTATTATTATATATATAACCATAATTAATATTGTTTTTGGCACAGTCATGCAATAAACTTGCAATAAACACTTTGTTATAATCAAGTTTTAATTTATCCACAAACTTAAGTGCATAAATAACAACTCTTAAGGTATGCAAAAATCTTTCCTCACTTATATTTGCCTTTAATGTTTCTACCAATGCACCATATTCGTTGTATAAATTATTATTTTTAATATACTCTGCAACTTTGCTATCCAACAAGTCTTGTACTGGCAAATGCAACCTTAATTTATTGCGTATATCACTTGAAGACATACTATCTGGCATATATTTTGCAATTATAATACCTTTTTTAGGAATATTTTCGTATTCTGCAAGTTTAGTGTATAGTTTTTCTCTCTCGCCATCTCTTGCTACAACCACAATTGATACAAGTTTTAAAATTTCCAACGGTTTATACCATTTATCAAAATTCAAAAAACTATCTCCACCAATAATATACTCTATATTATCTCCGTATTTAGCAATAATGTCAGGCAAATAATCCACAGTGTAACCTATGCCTTGACGTTTGATTTCCAAATCAGATACTTCCATTTTATCGCTTGCAATTAATTTAAGCATACATAGTCTATCATAATCGTTAGCACTCAACAATTTATGAGGCGGATTATGACTTGGCAATAATATTAATTTATCATATCCTCTTTCTTCTATCAATGCTTTTGCTGTATTGATATGAGATAAATGTGGCGGGTCAAAAGCACCACCATAAATTCCAATAAATTTACTCATGGATTAATTATACATTATTTTTTTATTTTTAGCAATGGCTTTTTTA
>OFGX01001240.1_pt1 | contig 15764 bp, 11 predicted proteins | sample 1521831 | NCBI WGS metagenome assembly OFGX01 (sample SAMEA3504080, study PRJEB24116) | mouse gut metagenome | biome: mouse gut; feature: mouse-associated habitat; material: faeces | place: Denmark | collected 2011 | reverse complement strand
AATATCTACCTGGATTTAAGGCCTACCCCATGAAATAGAATCCATGTCTGAAACCACATGGATGGCCAAGAACACAGATATAATATGACCTCTAAAAACATTCTGCTATATTCAAAGGTCAGTGCACAGCATGGCCATCATCACATAGAACACAGGGTCGGCGAGCATGCCGCGCCAGTCCTTCTCGGCTGCCTCGGCGGACGCAGCGCCGCTCTCGGCCCGAGACCATCCGCGCGGAGCATAGCCTACGGGGCAGCGGGCGATGGCGAGAGAGGAGGCCGCGATGATCACGAGCATAATCACGCCGAGGATTCTGAACGCTTGAGCCACATCGAACGCCCCTATAAGGGCATTCGCCGCAATGGGAACGATAACGGAGCTGATGCCGTAGGAGGCCGTCACGATACCTCCCACCAGGCCGCTCTTGTCGGGGAAGAACTTCACGGCGTTGGAGACCACGGCCCCATAGACGAGCCCCATGGCCAGGCCGCAGCCAAGTCCGTAGGTCGCCACAAGCATGGCGACGCTCGTCGAGAACCCAGCCCCGATCATGCCTGCACCGAAGAGCAGACCGCCTCCGAGCACAATCCACCGCGGCCCCACACGGTCGTTTACCAGGCCGCCCGAGATCATCGTGATGGGCCCCACGGAGTTCGCGACCGAAAACACGATGGCGAGGCTGCCCACGTCGAACCCGTTCACCTCGGTCAGGTAGGCGCTCATAGGCGAGGCAAACACGCTCCATGCGTACAGCGACCCAATGCAAAGGTTCACCAGGCACGACGCGACCAGCACCAGCCATCGCCGCTTATCCCAAGAATCCCCTACGTCTGCGAAACGACTCGCCCGACTCGCATTCTCCACTCGTCTTCTCCTTTCGAAAACGGGCGGCCCGAGGCCGCCCGCACTGCAGCAAATCGCCAGCCGGCCCCTAGTCGGCGAAGCACACCGGCGGCTCCCACACCGGTTCGCCGGTGTAGCGACGGGGCTCCTCAGACCCCTCCAGCACGCGGCGAGCGCCGGCGGCCATGGCCTCCATCTCGAATTCGCCGGGGTAGGCGGTGACCGGGGCAATCCACTCGCAAGCCGTGCGGAGACGCGCCACAAGGTCATCGGAGTGAACCATGCCGCCACCGAGCAGAATGCCGTCCACCTTGCCCTCGAGCACCACTGCCATAGATCCGATGCACTTCCCGATCTGGTAGATCATGGCGTCCCATGCAAGGCGGGCGGCCTCGTCGCCGGCCTGGGCGCGCTCGGTAAGCTCGATAGCATCTGACGTGCCCGCAAGGCTCACAAAGCCCGCGCTCTCCCAGCTGAGCTAACGCCCCGTGAACTCCAACAGACTTAATAGCCTGTTCAGAGTATGGTACATGATAGCGCAGGCTGATGCAAATTCGATAATCCGCACACCTCCCGCACACTTTCTATAGTAGTCCGCACACTTTGCGATTGAAAGCGGCACACTTATGAGAAAGATAGAGATTAAGGGCGAGGGTGAAGTGATTGAAGTTGAGCGCGGTCGTAAGTACCGGATCAGATTCAAATACAAAGACCCCGAGACCGAAAAATGGAAATACTCTCCCCAACGAACAGTAAAGGGGAACAAGGCCAAGGCCAAACACGAGCTGGAGAAGTATAAGGAGGAGTTCGCTGCCAAGTACAAGCCCCCACGGGTGACTCCACCCTTAACTCTTATATAGACGAATGGCAGAAAACAAGACACCTGTCGGTCAAGCCCCAGACCATTTCGCGCGAGACGATACAGATCAGGGCCATAAGGAGGCTGCTGGGAGAGACAAGGCTGTGCGACCTCGCCCCGTCGGACATTAGAGGGGCTATGAACCAGCTTGCGGCTGAGGGGAAGACCAAGCATGCCATCCATAAGTTCCAGATAAAGCTCAACCAGATCTTGACCGAGGCAGAGCTGGACGACGTTATTGCGGTAAACCCCTGCCGAAAGATACGGGAGAGGGTGAAGCCTGAGGAGACAACCAGGAAGTCGCTTTCACTGGCCGAGGCGGTCTCCCTTGCAGCCTGCCTGAAGAGCGAGCCTCGCGATGGATACAGAGTAGTTGTGTGGCTTGCGCTTGCCCTTGGTCTCAGAAGAGGGGAGCTGCTGGGGTTACAGTGGAGGGATGTTGACTGGGAAAACTGCAAGATATGCGTGCAGCGCCAGTACAACTCCCGTTGTGAGCTAGACGAACCCAAGGGAGGCTCGAAGGCCACCATCTCCTTTGACACGGGAACTAAGAGGTTCCTTCTCGAATGGAAGGTCATCCAGGCCCAGCAGTACGCCGAGTACGGAAGGACTCCCACCTTGGAGACACCTATCTGCTCGCCCACGGTGCTTGTGAAGGACGGCAGGGCTGCTGACTACATCGAGCCTACCAACTTCGACCGTTGGAGGAGGCACTACTTCGCTGACCATGGCCTGGGCGAGTTCACTAAGATCAGAGAGGTCAAGACTAAGCGCGGCGAGATAGAGACGAAGTACTCAGGCTACGAGGGGTACAACCTGCACGAGCTGCGCCACACCCAGGCAACGCTGCTGATCGGCAACAACGTGGATCTGAAGACGGTGCAGAGCAGACTGAGGCACTCCAGCGCGTCCACCACCATGGGAACCTACGCCCATGCCATCGACGCCAACGACGAGCTGGCGGCAGAGACCATAGGCGAGCTGCTGAACCTGTAGCTGCCGATAGCGCCGCCCCTCTAAGCGTCCTAGAGAGCGTCGAAAGCAACGAACCGAGCCCTGTCCCGCCAGACTCATTCAGAGCGGCTGGATGGGGCTTCTATTTTCCCCTGGATCACTTAATTAAATTACAATAGATTCCCAGGTAGAGCGTCTAAAGTCTTATTCGGTTTGATTCGGTTTCAGATGCCGAAATTCTTCTTGACTTGTACTGACAGAGAGGTATTATGTCAGCGCACTCGGAGGGCAGGATGCTCCACTCCGCGAGTGCATTACTTAACGGAACGCTGGCCCAAGGCTGTAGACACCGTTCGATGGAAAATTTCACCTAGCATCCCCATTCTGTCCACGAGACGGGACCCAATCCACACTGCTGCGAAAGTCCCGCCGTGGTTCACTATGTTTGGAGGTGAACCCCCTTATGAACTACCCCACCGAGATGCTCCACCAGGAGCCGAACGCCCGCCAGATACTGCAAAAGTACTGGTTGACGTGGCAGGACATCAGGCAGCTCGAATTTTGCGGGCGAAGCAAGGCCCTCAAGATAGTACACGCGCTGCCCCACTCCTACCACGGGCGAACCCCGATGGTACGTACAGTGGACTATCTGGCGTACTACGAGGCCCACGACGAGGTCGTAATTGACTGGTCGTGACCCTCATGGCAGATCGGGCGTGCTCGGTCGGCTGAGCAGTGCGAGGCCCATGCGTAAGCAGAGGAGCTGAGCCAGGCGAGGCCGACCATGCGCCACCCACAGACCTGCCCACCTATTACCCGCTACTTATGGAAGGAAGCAATAATGATTATTCCAGGCAAAAACCCCAACACCCCTGCCTCCCCTATCGAGGCCAAGACCCAAGATCCCTTTGCTCATCTTCGGGAGCAGGACAAGGATAACAAGGGCTCTGTACCCAGCTTGATCCCCTTCGAAGCATCGGGCACCGTAGACCTGGACAAGGTCGACGAGGTGAACAAGTTCGGCAACCACTCGGCCAGGTTCAAGGACACCAACAATGAGACGGGAGAGCCGATGGAGATGTGGATGAACACAAAGAAGGATCTTGTCATCTACGGCAACACCCTCCCCGATCCTATTGACCCGAAGCAGGTGACGGGCAAGGTCTGGCACGCAATCGTCTACGGCACTGTCTACACCAACCCCGAGACCAACCGTAAGAAGTTCTATTTCGACTGCCTCGTGCTCGACATAGAGGGAGGGCCATTGCAGCAGTCCATAAAGCCCAGGGACTTCTCGAAGAACCCGCTGCTTGAACAGTAACGCTAGCGGGTTCCAAAGAGGGCAGGTCGCATCGGCCTGTCCTCTTTTTGTTTGCCGTGAAGGGAGGCAACTGCTGCTGCGCACCTCTCAGATCCTCTTCAAGGTGCCGTCTCTGCGCAGATAGAACCCCGTGCCATTCATAGGGAAACTATGCCTCAGAGGGCGTTAGGTACGGTGCACGGCGGTACGTAGGAGGGTCTTGGAAAGTGAGTCCAAGAGTTTTTAACCCCTAGACCCTGTTTCTGCGTTTTACAACGCGCGATCGAGTAGGGCTTGTCGATAGCTCGATCGCTATATCACCTGATCATAATCACTATCCCTCTCATCCCCCTCCCTACTTCCCTCCTCCTGCCAGGCCCTGTTTCCGTCGGGTTTTGGGTCGGGTCTAGCTTTTTTTCATGACCCTAGACCTCAATTTCCTGCCCAAAACCCTGCCTCGCGTCTCGCATCTCCCGCCTCGCGTCTCGCATCTCCCACTGCCCAGTGCGCACCTTCCCCTGCTCCCCCTCGCCCCTCTCGCACTCCTCTACCGGCCATCCCGAATGTGCTCGCTGCGCTCGCAGCCACCTCACCCCTGGCATACGGCCAGCTGTCTAGCCCCTGGCGGCCAGCCAGCCGATGCGCGGTGAGTCGGCGGGTGTGGCCAGTGCCATCTTTTCAGGGGTTGTCTATTTGAGGGGCAGCAAGGATCAGCCAGGGGATTATTTCCAAGGGGGCTATTAGCTGAATCACTAAGGGGCTATTAATTTGAGGTGCAGCGGAGGGGATTCGATTCCAGGGAATCAGCAATGGATCTCGGCTCCAGCACCAGTGACTATCTCCAGCGCCTCCAGCCATTACTCTCTCCGCTCGTTCCGCCCCGCCGCATTTCCTATTATTCCCGCACCCTCCCCCATCGCACCCCTGGCGCTCTGTCGAGCACCAGCCCTCTGCTGCCACGCCGTCTTTCCGTTCATCTGATCAGATATGGATGGATATGCCCTGTGCCCCGCTTTCCCCCTCGCCCCGCTCCCTCCATTACCCTTGCTGGAAATTCCTGGAAACGAGAAAAGTGGGTAGTAACCCGCTGCGGTACCGCAGTCAGCAAACATTGGTACCGTGAGTAAGCCGGTTTTGGTACCGCAGCAGGAACGGTTTACAGGGCGGCCCTATTGCTCCTTCGCGTTCTTCTTCGCAAAGTACTCGCGCATGCTGGGGCCCTCTATGTCGATGAAGGTCGCACCCGTCGCGATGCGGTTGAGAATCGAATCGGCCATGAGCTCTCCCTCGATTCGCAGGTACCACTCGTTCGGTTCGAGCTGCGATGCGATCAGCGTCGCCCCCAGGCCCTCGCGCGCCTCCATGATCTCGAACAGGTCTATGGCGTTGACCGTTTTGATCGGCGTCGTCATGAAGTCGTCTATTATGAGAAGCGTCGCCAGCTTCAGCGAGCTGATGGTCTCGTAGTAGCTGCCGTCGTTCGCGTCGCGCGCCTGGTTGAGCTTGCTGCACATGTCAGACAGGCGCGTGTACACCACGTCGTGCGCCTTGCGGCACGCGGCGGTGCCGAGGGCTTGGGCGATGTAGGACTTGCCGCGGCTCGTCTTGGAAATGATCACCACGTTGCCGCGGTCCTCCACCCATCGACACTCCGAAAGCCGCAGGATCCGGTCCTTCGACAGCTTTCGGTCGGGAAGGTAGACGATGTCCTCCACGCAGGCGTCCGGTATCTTGAACCCCGCCCTCTTCACCAGTTTCGCTATCTTCCTTTCCTGGCGCGAAGCCACCTCGGCGTCGATGAGATCCTTCATCTTCTCCTCGAACGTCATGGCATCGAAGGCCGGGTCGTCCACCATCTCGCGCAGGCGCGCGCCCATGGCGCCGCACCTGAACTCGGTGAACCGGTGGAAATCCTCCTCAGTCAGCATGCGAATCGCCCCCTTTGCGCTTCCAAGCGTCCGCACCCTGGACGCGCCCCGCGCTCTTCGCGCGGTCGACGATCTCCTCCGCATTCGGGCGGGCGGTTGCGGCAACGCCTTCCGATCGGGCCTTCGCGTCCGCGGCCCTCGCGGCTACGACGGCGTTTTTCACCGACGTGTAGCTGGGAACGGCGGTGGCGGTGACTCATGCGCACGCGCGCTCCAGCATCGCGGGGTCGTGCTTCTTGGAAAGGCCGAGCACGTTGCGCACGCCGACGAAGGCCTGCTGGACTATCGGCTTCGCGTCCAGCATGCGGCGCACGGCCTCGCCGGTGGCCGGGCCTATCCTGTCGGCCCAGTTCTCGAAACGCTCGCGCGACCAGGGAGAGTCCATTTCGCGGTGGTTGGCGGGCATGTGCTCGGAAAACGTGCTGAACTGGCCCTTCCTGCCGAATAGCCGATCGTGCTCGGCGACGACCTCGCCGCCGTGGGCGATGACGACGCGCGACGCGTAGAGCCTAATGTCGCAAGTCTCGCCGATGAGGCGGTGCGGCACGGAGTAGTGCATGTAGTCGATGCGGACGTGGTAGTCGGGCGAAACCTTCGCGCGGCGCGGCTCGTAGGTCTCGAACCCGGAAACCGGCAGCGCGTGCATGCACTCGCGCTCCTCGCCCTCGTACTTCGAGCGCCGCGACCCGTCCTTGTCGGAGAAACCTCGGTCGTTGAGCCACCCCACGCGATCGAGCACGAACTCGTTCAGCTCGTCGAGCGTGTGGAAGTTCGCCTCGTTGGCGGGCGCCATGATCCACAGCTCGACCAGGTCAACCGTGCTCTCCGCCAGCCCTTTGTCGCGCGGCTTTCGGACGCGGGCGGGCACCACCGCGCAATCGTAATGCTCCGCGAAGCGCTCGTAGGTGCCGTTTACCAACGTGATGTAGGCCGGGGTGCGGTCGGTGGCGGTTGAGCAGTTGTCGGGGACGAGCATCTGCGGGACCCCGCCGAAGTAGTCGAACGCATCCATGTGGCCTTTGAGCCAGCAAGGCTCTCCTAGGCTGGTGAACGCCTCGGCGAAGATGAGGCAGGAGAACGGCAGGCAAAAGATGAGCATGTAGCAGGTCGTGCGCCTGCCGGTGACGCGATCGACGATGGTGCAGGTGTCGCCTGCCCAGTCGATGAACGCCTTCTCGCCGGGAGCGTGCTTGAAGCGGTTGCGCGCGTCGGCCTTCTCCTCCGCCTCGGCGAAGTATTCGCAGAAGGTCTGATAAACGTAGGCGCGTTTCTCGAGGCCCGCCGCCTGCTCGCAGTACTCTATCCACATCAGCTTGACGGGCAGCTTGCGGTTCTTGTCGATGCGGACATAGAACACGTCGCTCAGGTCGGTCTCATACTCCAGCCAGGCGCCCCGGCCGGGGATGACGGTGGTGGCGTAGGTCTTGTTGTCCGCCTTGTCCACCTCGCGGGTGTAGTACATGCCGGGGGAGCGGACGATCTGGGAGACGATGACCCGCTCGGCCCCGTTGATGACAAAGGTGCCCGAGTTGGTCATGATGGGGAAGTCCCCCATAAAGATGTCCTGCTCCTTGATCTCGTTGGTGGCCTTGTTGCGCAGGTGGACCTGCACCTTCATGGGGGCGGCGTAGGTCATGTCCTGGGCCTTGCACTCCTCGATGGTGTACTTGGGGGGATCGTCCATGGAGAAGCTGATGAAGGTCAGCTCCAGGTTGCCCTGGTAGTCGGAAATCGCGCCTACGTCGGCGAAAACCTCCCGGAGGCCGGTGTCCAGGAACTCCTGATAGGAGGTTTTTTGAATCTCCAGGAGATTCGGCATGGAGACGACTTCCTCATACCGGGCAAAGTTCTTGCGCAGCGTTTTGCCGTAGTACTTGTCCTTGGCCATCTTAAAACACTCATCTGCCTTTCCGCGCCCCGCCCGCCGGCGGACCGCAAATTCCCGTTTTATGACACGCACGGGTCGGTTGATAATTTTAATGCAAATGGCTATTGCGTTTTTCGTAATCTACGCCTACCGCTCCATGCAAAACTTTAGAAGCAAACGCGCTTATATCATAGGTGATTTCAGAATTGGCGTGTGCGCCGATTCCTTTTTCATAACTTACAGGATTCCCATCTTCCCCAGTAAGGCGGATAGACTTTCCTGAAGAAGCTTTATCCCGCATGATAGATCCATACCCGACTGTCGAGTCCGGCTCATATGTGAGATCTGACAGATAAATGCCCTTCTCACAGTTAATCCGGTAAGTTTTCGTCTCTTTGCCGTCTAATGACGTCACATGGACGGATACATCATTGCTTCCTTCAAATAAATCAATCTCTTTTTCAACGCTGCCCTGCTGTGTCTTACGCTCTGTATTCGTCTGTAAATTTACAACTGCGCGGCTATCTTCCGCAACAGCTTTCACTGTGATCTGATCTTCTTCCAGAAGCCAAGAAACTGCGCCATCTTCGACAGCGTCAAAAACGCTCTCACCATTAATAGACAAATCGAAAAGCTCTGCATTAGACACATCTGGCACAATCAACAGAAGCGTATACAAAAGACGCGTCCCGTCAGCAGCCTTTGCAATAATGCGGATCTCATTGCTTCCGGATACGAGGCCGCTAATTTCTGCGCTCGTTCCTTCTACCATCTGATCGCCTGACAAAATACAGACATTGGCCGCATTGCCTTTTTCTACCTCTATCCGCGCCGAATCGCTTCCTTCCTCTAAGGTTCTGCGCATCCGTTTTCCGTCATGGTTAAATTCCCCGACAGAAACATTGTCCACCTTAATGCCTGCCAGACGCGCATTTGTGGAAGCGGCATAATTGACATGCGTCTGATACTGTTTTTCTGTAATTCCATCTTTTGCCACTGCGCGTATATAATAAGAATTCAGTCCATTTACAAAGTTAAGCCGGCCCGTCCAGACATTCCCAGTTTTCGTCAACGCAATTTCCTTACGTCCATATCCGCCAAAAAGCTCAACCTTCCCGATCCGCTCATCTGCCGTTAGTTTTAATTCCGCTTCCGAAACACTGCCGTCCGCATTCAAAAACCAACTGCCGTCGGACAAAGAGTCCGGTTCAAAGGATAAATCTTCTATGGATATTCCTGTCAGTTCCGCATAATTATCCTGAATCGCATGAAGCCGGATAAGAAACGTTTCCTCCCCACATGCTATAGTAAGTTCATTCAGATTCTCTATATTTACGACTGCAGGATTTGATGCAGCGTTTCCATTTATGGTAACGTCACCAGAATGATTCCGGTATTCAATCACTGCTTTAGAAAGCTCCGCAGGAACCGATATGTCAAATTCCTTCTGCGTCTGGCCAAACTGGTATAAAACGTCTCCATTAAACTTTAATTCAGTAATTGCAGCTCCATTCTCTGGCGAACTTACTGTTACCGGCTGGCTTAAGGCCGGCTCTCCTACACAGCCCAATTCATCTACAGGATACACCGTACACGTCAATTCACCTGCCTGCATAATTACCGCAGACGGCGACTTGCCCACTTCCTCCCAGATTTTGCCATTTTCGTCCACACATGTAAAACGGTACAAAGATTCCCCATGCGTATCCTCATCGGCATCCAGAAAATCAAATGTTACGTTTGCGGTATCCCCCACTTGGTAAGAAGCCTGATCCAATCTTACATTAGACGCTTCCGGCAGAGGATTGTCTAAAAAATCCAAGAATGAAATCGCTTCCTGCCCAAGCAACTCTTCATAAGATGCGCTTCCAGAACCTATATGCAAATCAGAACACACTAAATTTTTTCCTCTGAGATTTGAAACCCAGCCGGCAAACCCTATTTTGAAATTCTGCCCGAAGTCCATATCTGTCACATTCTTAAGCTGATGCCATTCGTCCGACCCGTCAATTTTATAGTCAACCGAAATACTGTTGTTTTGTTTATGAAATCCAAAGACAGCCTTTGTGACCTGATTATTATCTTCCGCGTCTTCCTCTTCTTCTGTTGCGCGGGCGCTTACTTCTTTTACAAAGGCAATCCCCTTTTTATGGGACTTCTTCCCTACTGTCAAATAATTATCGTCATCTTTGTAAAGAACAAAAGACGCCGTGTCCCACTGCCCTGATTCTTTTACCGGAAGCCCCTCCATCGTAACCACCGCCCGAAAATCATTTTTGTCCAATGTCTCCGGTATATCGAATAAGAACAGATTCTTAACCGTATTTGTTCCTTCATACAAATCGCCCTGTTCCATCTCAATCGTCACGCGTTTCTTTTCCATCTGGTATTTTTGGGCATTTTCCCTTGTAATTGTCATAAGTGGATTTTTCCCCTCCACTTTTGGGATCGCAAGGATTACCGCTTTTTTGTCAGACTTTCCCCCGAAAGAAGCTTTCACCCAAACTGCTCCATTTCTGTTTGCAGTCAGTACGCCATTTTCATCGATCTGCGCCGCATCCGTCTCCCTTCCAGTCACAAAATCCACTACGGTCCATGTAACCTGCGCATTTTCTGATCCTGTAACTGTAAATGTATGAGAAGCTCCAATGCGGTCTAAGATAACCGTGTCATCTCCGTCAATTTTTATATCTTCCGGCGGCGCCTGCCCTGCGCTTACCGTTACCGGGATTCTGTTCGATCGCGCAAATGTTCCGTTCCATTCATAATAAGCAAAAATATCCGCTGTCCCTTCCTTGCGCGCAGTATACTGTCCTGACTGATCCACATAAACCACCTCAGGATCTGCGCTTGCATAACAGATCTTCCCTACCGGATCAGACGGAGACAAACCACGGTCGGAAACAACCTGAATATCGGAATCATGGTTCAAAAGATTTTCTTCCCGCATTCCGCTTAAAACCGCATAACGTTTTAAGCCATCGTCATATGTATTGCCTTCCAAAATGACATTTTTGCATTTCGTAAATTCATAAACATTATCCGTTACGCCACTATTGGAACTGCCATCTGCCGACACATGAAGACTGCCTGTTTCTCCAATGCCCAAATCCGTTTCAGATGCAGAAATTTCCAACGAAATATCAGGATTCGTCCTGACAATCGTATTATTGCGGATTGTTAAATTTTCCACGCTCTCTGCCTTCACAACAGTGTCTACGTCCATATGGAACGTATTGCCTTCAATCAAAATATTTTTATGGATTGGATTGTCCTCAGAAGGCAGTCCGCCTCCTTTTGTCACCGGATGGACATAGACGGCCGGCGCATATTCCCATGACGTCCTTCCGACTGTCTTTACATAAAAAGTATTGTTGCGGATTGTCATATCACGGATAGGGCCAGACTCATACCATTCGTTGGAATCATTTGACAAAAATATCGTAGCCATCGACATATTTAAAAATGTGTTATCTTCAATGATAACCGGATTCCTAGTCGTACAAAGGATTCCGCGGGTCGGGACATTTTTAAAAGTGCAGCCGCGGATTTCAACTGACGGCGCAAACGTAACATTTTCTGCCACATATTTCGGCTCATTCCCTATTTTATCACTCAGATTCTCCGGCAGTTCCTCCGTAAAGCGAATCTCCATGGTACGCAGATCGTTGCCAGACTCTCCGGGGTTTGAAATCACTTCTTCCACAGTATACAACGTCTCACTGTCTGTTGATTCTAAAGTGTCTCTTGTAAAAAACGCTACTTTATCCCCTGAATGGTACTGTGGAAATCCGCCCTGCTGGGTATGGATATACTTTAACTTAAGCGTATGCGCATCCTTTCTTTCCTCCACTCTGGTAAATGTCCCATGAAGGTTAATGGGATCGTCGTGCGTATTGGAAAAATTACAATTTTCAATTACTAAATCCCCTGCGGCCCCAGATGCGTGAATCCCGTCTGCATAACTTACAGTAATATGCCCTGAATTATCCCTAGGCATTAAATTACAATTATAATAATAAACATCTTTGCTCATTTGTATCAGCCAGCCAAAGCCGTGCATAAAATGAACGTTTACGTTTCTTGCAGTGACATTCTCACTTTCCCATGTAAAAGCTCCCGCCGTCTCTCTGTATGTGCTGCTGGCAAGCTCTAAAACCATGCCCTTTTTCTGCATTTGCGGACGCGCGCTGTTATAGGTAACCCTTACCACCGTCCCATCGGTCCCATCTAACGCGCGGATATTGGACACGCCGCCAAAAGGCGTATCGTTAGTAAAATAAGCCCTTGTCATTTCATCATCCGGCTGATACGCGACAACTGAATAAGCCCTGTGGATTCCTTCTTCCGTCCAGTAATATTCGCCTGTATACGGGCTTGGCTCACTGTGCCACTGGATCGTCGTTCCCGTTATTTCATAGGGAAAACACTTCGGGATATAAAAATCCGTATATGGCTTCCCGTCTTCTTCCCCCATATCTGCAATGGTCATCTCTGAAACAGTGGGAACTGCAAAATCCCATGAAAAATCCTCCAACGTGACATTTCTGGAATCCACAACCGCAAGCGCCATCATATTCCCATGTAAAAGAAACAAAGAGCCGTTGCCCCGCAATGTAAAATCGCTCTGATCTTCAATTAAAAGCCCGATTGTCTTTTCCGGGCTTTCAATGCTGTTTGTGTTGGAAGTGTGATACTCCCTTTTCTCTGCATAATCTTTATAAATATGGTATTCTCCTTTTGGAAAATCCACCACTACTTTTGCGGCTCCTGCTTCTTTCGCTTCTCTGGCAGCCTCAAACGCCCGCTGGATTGCCTGCGCGCTATCTTTCAATCCATACGGATCTGCCCCGTACTCCTCTGCATGAATAATGGTTTCTTCCGTCCGCTCTTGGCCTTCTTTTGCCCATGCAGTCAATGACACAGGCAAAAACAACTGCAACATAATCGCCGTGGCAGTCAAACAAGAAATGATCTTTTCCCATTTCTTATGTATCATTTTTGCTTTCATAATCATACCTCCATAACCTTTTGGCAGCGCTGGCTGTCTGCCATTAAAACCATAAATTACATAAACCTTTCTGATCCTTCTCTTTTCCCAGCGAAATGAATACTCATAAACTCCTTTTCAATATATTAAAATTACAGAACTTACATACCCCCTCTCTCATCTCGCCTATAAAAATAACGCTTCAATCCATTGCCGGCAAAAGTTTTGCCTAAACTATATAGAAATGAATCTTATTTACATAACGCCACTTAAACCCTGATGCCAGCCGGATAAAAAATATATACATCTATCTTAATAATTATACAAACAATATTCATTTTTTTCAATAGTTCTCTAAAAAAAGAACCCTCTAAGCTTCACAAAGTGAAGCCCGAAAGCTCTTAAAAAATAACAGACGCCCAAACGTGAAACGCTGTCCCTATTCTCATTTATAATCTTATATACAGCCCCAATGGCTGTCTTAGTTTCATGCCTGCCGTTCAAAAACAATCATCCAGTCAAAAGACCCTTTTCCCTACCTGCTCCCAAAGCGGCTTCCTGACTTTTTTTCTCGTAATTTCCGCTAACCCAAGTTTCGTATAGTCCACAAAGACTGCCGGAACCGTATCTTTTGCCAGCCAATGCCGCAAAGCCTTTGCCAGCGTCCGGCCTGCCTCTCCGGTATCCATATTGATAAAATCCACTACGCAAATTCCGGAAATATTCCGCAGCCGAATCTGTCTTGCAATTTCTTCCGCCGCTTCTAAATTAATCTTTAAGTAAAAATCCTCTGCATTCCCTTTAATGCACTTCCCACTGTTTACATCAATCACCGTCAGCGCTTCCGTAGGCTGGATCACCAAATAAGCGCCTGACTTTAAGCGGACGCGTTCCCCAAGCGCTTCCCCTAACTTCGTCCTTAACCCATACAAAGCCGTCAAAGACAACATCGAATCTTCATAGAATGCAATCGGGGCTTCCTTTGAAAACGCTGCGTTTAATTCCTCATAAACCGTCTGGTCATCTGTCACAATCTTCTCTAACCCCATAGACAAATAATCCCTGACCCTTGAAACTACATGGGAATCCCCACGTGAAAGACAGCTATAACACGTCCGATGCCTGCAATAGTCCCGTATATTCTGATACTGCTTTAAAATGGCTTCGTATTCTTCAAAAATCTGTTCATCTGAATAATTTCCTGCATTCGTGCGGACGACCAAACCAAACTCATTCCCCGTCTTTTGGGCAAACATCTCTTTTAAATGCGTCCGTTTTTTGCTTTCCAGTTTCTTAGAAACGCCTAATTTCCGGTTTCCAGTCGTTAAGACTAAGGCGTTCCCCTTCAAACTGAGATTCGCGGAAACATTCGGCTCCTTCGTCTTTACCGCTTCTTTCACTACCTGAACCACGATTTCATCGCCTTCCGTCAGTTTTCCTGCGCGCTGCTGTTTTGTCCAAATGACGTGATCCGCTTCCGAAAAAGGCAGATACGTCATCTGGTTCGGCATAATTTCCACAAAAACCGCGCCGATTTTTTCCAAAATCCGCTTCACTTTTCCGATATAAATATTCCCAAGGAGGGAACTCTCTTTTACATCAGCGCAGGAAACTTCAATCAGACGGTTGTCCTCAAATAAAGCAATCACCTGATACCTGCCGTCCCGAATCGTTTCCTCTGTAATAACAACCCTTTTACTCAATGGCCTCTCCTATCTCACCCAAAGACTTTAATGCGCCATTTATGTTCGCATAAACGTCTATACGGTGAACCTGTACCGAAACCGGAGAAAACGAAAGTCCATGAAATTCTAAAAATTCCCGTAACACAAGTTCCGGCTTAACATTATCCTCACTTCCGGCGCAGACCTTCAGATAAAAAGAAGGGCGCCCCTCTTTTTGTTCGATCCGAAACGCATAAACCAGCTTCTTTAAATCAATCGTTTTTTCACTTTTTTTCGTCTTTTTCGTAATAAGAATTTCGTCCCTTTCCTCAAAAAACGAAACAAGCGCGGCTTCATAATCTATTTGAGGGACTTCATAATTTTCCCGAAACGTCAATTCATAATCCGCAGCGGCGACTGCCGACATCGCCTTTTTATCGGAATCGGAAAGCCTGCGGTAAGAGGTGACTTCCACCCCTTCCGCCATCGCTTCATTTAAACGGGTGAGAGATCCTTCTGAAGTGTCTGTGGAATGGACGGAAATGTCAAAATACTCCCCGTCACTTGTTATCCCGACCCCAAGCGGCGCGGCAAACGACATCAGAGGATGCGGGTGGAAGCCCTCGGAATAGGCAATGTCAATTTGCGCCCGGCGGATTGCTCTTTGGAAATACCGCATCATATCTAAATGTCCGATAAATTTCATTGCGCCATATTTGCGGAATTTAACCCGTATTCTCAATGCAGACACCTCCCTGATATTTTCCCGCCCCGCAGCCGCTGCACTGCTGCCTGCAGTTTTTCGTCACCACTCCTTCTAACGCATGGGCGTATTCCCTCTTTAAAAACTCCTTCGTCACGCCTGAATCAATAAAATCCCACGGTAAAATTTCATCAAGCGGCCGTTCCCTTACAGTATAAAAGCCAGGGTCTACGCCTGTTTCTTCAAATGCCTCAATCCATGCATCGTATTTAAAAAAATCACTCCACGCATCAAACATACAGCCTTTTTCATACGCCCGCAAAATCACGGCGGAGAGCTTCCGGTCCCCTCTTGCCAAAATGCCTTCTAACACGGTAACGTCCGCTTCATGCCAATTATAACGGATGCTTTTTTTATTTAACTGCCCCTTCACCGCTTCATTTACCGTTTTTGCGCAGTTAAGGTAATGTTCTTTTTCATACATAGGCGCCCATTGGAACGGCGTAAATGGTTTCGGGACAAAAAATGATGTGCTGATTGTGATCTGGCACTTGCCACTCCGCTTCTCCTTTGGAATTTCGTAATAACATTTTGCAATCCGATCCGCCAATTTTGCGATTGCCTGACGGTCTTCTTCCGTTTCCGTCGGCAGGCCC
>OFGX01001237.1_pt1 | contig 15798 bp, 15 predicted proteins | sample 1521831 | NCBI WGS metagenome assembly OFGX01 (sample SAMEA3504080, study PRJEB24116) | mouse gut metagenome | biome: mouse gut; feature: mouse-associated habitat; material: faeces | place: Denmark | collected 2011 | reverse complement strand
CAATGCGTCCACATGCCAGCCATCACAGTCTACGGGAATACATCCTGCGCTCTGGGAAGCGTCCAGCATAAATAAAACCCCGTGCTTTTCTGCAATTTCCCCGAACCGGGCGGCGTCCTGGATCATGCCGGTCACATTGGAGCAGTGGTTCAGAACTAAAAGCCCTGTCTCCGGGCTGATCCGTTCCTCAAATACTTCCGGGCTGACCTGTCCGTATCTGTCGCAGGGCAGGATCTCCACCTCCGCCCCCGCCGCCATCCCGTTATACAAAGGGCGCAGGACGCTGTTGTGCTCGGTCTGGGTGACCAGGATCTTTTTTCCCCTTCTTTCCATTCCATGGAACAACTGGTTCAGCGAATCCGTTGCCCCCGATGTAAAATAAATCCGCTCCGGGCTGCCGATCCCCAGCAGCCTGCCCAGATTTTCCCGGCAGCCTGTAAACACATCCTTCCCCCTACCCTGCCCGCTGCTGCGGAACTGCCCGGCGGGAGGTGCAGATAAAGCCGCAGTGTGCGCGTCTGTCACACACTGCGGCTTGGGATATGTCGTTGCTGCATTATTCAAATACATCATATCCGGTCAGCCCTCCAGCACCTTGAAGTTCATGATCTCGGCCAGGTCTTTCAGCTCCTGCATATAGTCTCCGAACACCAGCACCTGGTGATGGCCGAAGCCCGCCAGATGATGCATATACCTTCTCGCGTCGTCCATCTGGATATAATAGTAGGGGCTGCAGTAAACCTCGTCATACTCGGAGCGGAGCACCTGTCCCACCTTTACGCAGACCGTATCCCCTGCCGGGTTGAACCGGGCCAGCGTCACATGATCCTGTTCGTTTTCCGTAAAATCAACCTGCAGCTTTCCGCCGAATCCCTGCCCGGTAAATGCCCACAGCTTGTATTCCAAAGGCTTCGTGCCGTATCCGTTCATGCACAGCGCCGGAACCGCGTGGTGGATGCGCAGCAGCTCGTCCGTCTCGTGGTTCGGATTGCCCATAAATGCCGGACGGCGGGCAGCGTACTGCAGAATGGTCATGGCCAGCAGTGCGTTCAGATCTTCCTCACAGCCGCTTGGAATCCCCTCGTCCTTCATCAGGGAATGGCACATGCAGGGCGTGAACTTCCGCTCCTGGGGAATCTCGGAGGTGCAGAGCTCATGGCACGCCGTGGAAAATGCGTTGCAGTCGTAGATATCCATCATTTTCTTCGCCGCCAGATAATATTTCACATCATTGATAAACCAGTCCGTATTCACCTTCGTTTCCTTGGAGCCGTTGATGATCCGGTCAGCGATCGGTTTTGCCTCCTCGTCGGTGATCTGATCCATATATTTGAAAATTTCACGGAAGGGAAGCTTGATCACTTCAAAACCATACCTCTGACGCAGCACTTCCGGATCCCGGATCAGGCTCTGGATACCGAAGGTGGGCTGTCCGCCTGCGGTGAGCACAAGCGCCCGGGTCTCGGACACGGCCTTCCTTACCCATAACAGGTGCGCGATCTCATTCAGATCCTGTATATCCATTGCCACATACGCTTCCACGCCGATGTTTCTGCAGTACGCCGCAAAATCAATTCCTTCATTTCCATTCTGCAAAATGACGATGGGCTTTTTGTAGCGCTCCAGCTTCGGAATCCGCCAGTTCATGCAGAGGAAGAAGTCTACCTGATCCATGTCCTCCTCGATTTTCGCGAAAACATCCTTTCCCACGATAAATTTTTCATCATAGCGGGCGTCCACCGCTTCTAAGAAATGGATTTCCTCCGCAGCGCCTTCCAGCACCTTCTTCGCCGCTTCAAATGCCTGGTCAGCCGCAGCCGACTCCGCCTCCACGGTCATGTCCTCCCTGTACCCCGCACGGCACGGGCCCTCCCAGAAATGGGAGTGGGTCAGGCATCCGACGATGGGACGTACGATCAGTTTCGTGTTCATTGCTAAATCTTTCATGATATTTTTCCTCCTTTTTTTGTAACCAATTTGCTTCTATTCTTTCACCGCTCCGGAGGTCAGCCCTCCGATGATGTATTTCTGCCCGATCAGGTACACGAGAATCACCGGGATACAGGTCAGCACGATATCCGCGAATATGTAATTCCAATAGTTCGTATTTTTCCCGAAGAACTGGTACACCGCCATGGTCATCGGGAAGAGCTTGCTCTTGGACGACAGATACAAGGGAGTCAAAAAGTCGCTCCACACGCCCATGAACTGCAGGATAAAGCAGGTAAAGAGCACCGGCTTGAGCATGGGCATGATCACCCGGAAAAACAGGGACAAGGGCCCCGCCCCGTCCAACACCGCCGCCTCATCCAGTTCCACCGGCACGGACGAGATAAAGTTCCGGATCGTAAATACGCAGAACGGAATCATGGCGCTGGTAAATACGATGACGATCCCGGCCTTGGTATTGGTAAGCTGGAAGGTGCCGAGCACTCTGGAAAGGGTAACATAGTTTACCGGGAAAAACAGCCCGCAGAGTACAAAATAATACAAAAATGAATTTACCCTTGTCCGTCTCCGGCTCATCACGAAGGACGCCATAGCGGAGCTGATCACGCCGATCAATGTGGACACGCCGGCATAGATCAGGCTGTTGAGAAATCCCTGGATCAGCTTTCCTTTCCGAATGACCTCCGTGTAGTTGGAAAACTGCCACTCCGTCGGAAGCGACAGGTTCATCCTGGCCGCCTCCCCCTTGGTCTTAAAGGAGTTGATCACCACAAGGTAAAACGGGAGCACCACCGCAAGGCACAGCAGGATCATCAGCACATGCTTCAAAACCGCAAGTATTCTTTTTTTCGTCATTGCTGCACCTCCTGCTTACTCATATTTTTCACGATCAGAACACCCACCACCGCCGTGATCAGCAGCAGGATCGTATTCAGCGCCGTGGACATTCCATACTGCCCGGATGAATAGAGCTGGTAGGAATAGGTCGTGATCACTTCCGTGGCATGCCCCGGCCCGCCGTTGGTCAGCACGTAGATGATGTCAAATACCTTGAGTCCGTAGGTAATGCCGAATACCAGGTTGATCATGACCGAGCCTGAGATCATGGGCAGCGTCACATACCGGAGTCTCTGCCAGAAGTTGGCCCCGTCGATCTGCGCCGCCTCGTAGTAGGATCTTGGAATGGTACTCAGTCCCGCAATGAAGATGGTCATGACATAACCGACTCCCCGCCATGCGTCTACCCCGAAAATGGATTTCCACACCACATTCAGGTCTGAAAGCCATTTCTGTTTCAGGAAATCCAGATGCAGAAATTCCAGCACGCTGTTGAGCATGCCGTTGTTGTAATTCAGAATCGACGTAAACAAAATACCGATGATCACATAGGGCAGAATGGACGGCAGGTACAGAAGAGTCCTGTACAGCCCCTTCCCCCGGATGCCCTCGTTCAGCATAATTGCCAGAAACAGGGCCGGAATCAGCTTTACGATGTTGGAAATGACCGTAAACATCAGGGTATGCCCGATCCCTGACAGGTAATCCTTGTCCGATGTAAATATTTCGATGTAGTTCTCAAGTCCCACAAAATTAACTTCCCCCATACTCCTGGAATTCCAGTCCGTAAACGAATATCCGATTCCCAGGATACTGGGCAGAAGGAAAAATACACTGTAAAGCGCAAGCGGAACAAGCAGGAACCACATGGGATAAATTTTATTTTTTTTCAAAAAACCACCACTTTCCAGTTACGGAACCATGAAAAACCGGCTTGTTCTTTTTTTCATAATTCCTGAAAAAGCGCCGGGGGAATGCCGCGCGCCTCCCCTCCGGCACTTTACCTTCTCTGCTTCTCTTATCGCGGTTCACATAAGGAACTGCTGGGTTGCTGTGAACCGCGTCTTTACAGTTTTATTTATTTCCAGGCGCTGTCGCCGGCGATCTTCGCCGCTTCTGCCCGGTTGGAATCCATATTTTTCAGGACGTCGTTTGCTTCGCTCTGATCCTGACAGAAGGAGATCATATCTGCGCCGAAGTCTCCCCAGTAGTCGTTGGTGTACTTGGTTCCGGTCTGGAGCACTGCTGTGCCCATCTTATCCTCATCCACGGTGCTCATGAACTCTTCTTCCTCCGGCAGCCAGTGCTGTTCCAGTTCGTCATCGTTCACGTCCAGGTTGGTATACGCCGGTGAATTGTCCAGAATTTCCTGCAGGCTTTCTGTCGTTGTCACAAAATCGAAGAATGTCTTAACCAGTTCTTCATGCTCTGTTCCCTTATAGCCGAACATAGTGGGACCGGCCGGATTGGTGGGGAAGCTGCTGTTGTCGCCCAGCGGGATCAGAAACAGACCAAATTCATCCTCTGTGCCGGTTTCTTCCTGGATCTGCTTGATGTAGCTGGAATTTGCCATTGCCATCGCACAGTTCCTGTCGCCAAATTCATTTGCCATGTTGGCGCTGTCGGTTCCGATCCAGTCCTCTCCGAAATATCCTTTGTCAGATAATTCCTTGAACTGTTCCAGCACTTCCAGCATCTTCTCGTTGTCCGCGAATGTAGCCGTATTTTCGTTCAGCGCGTCATACAGGCCCGGCTCTGCCTCCTCATACACACCGCCGATCTGGAAAAACGCAAGCTGATGCTGCCATCCGTCCGCTCCGGGCAGGAACCACGGTGTGATGTCCTCTGCCGCGATCTTTTCGCAGACCTCCAGCAGTTCATCGTAAGTCGTCGGAATGTCCAGCTTCAGTTCATCAAATAACGTCTTGTTGTAGGCCATGACATATTCCGGTGAATTGTGCCAGATCTGCAGTCCGTACAGCTTACCCTCATATTCGCAGGAGGACAGCCTTGCTTCCGGCATAATGTCCTTCCAGCCTGCGTCTGAAAAATCAATGCAGTATTTTTCCGGATCCACGATCACGGAGCTGATCGCAAACGGATTGGACTGAATCCAGAAGATATCCGCGCAGGAATCCGTGGAAAGCTTGGACTGCAGGATATCACTGTACTGATCCGCCGGAATCGTCTGCAGATCCACGGTCACATCATAGGTCTCCTCAAATCTTGCGATGGTATCGTCATACCGGTTATCCATCCACCCCGCGGATACCAGGATGCTCAATTCCTCCCCCGCGAAATCTGCGCTGCCTGCGTCTTCCCCGCCGTCACTGCCGCCGTCGGCTTCCGTGCTTCCGCCGGAGTCTCCGCCCTGGTTTCCGCCGTCCGGAGATCCCCCCGAACACCCGGCAATCATCGTAACCACCATAGCCGTACACAACAACGCACTGATCATTTTTTTCTTCATTACTTTTCATCCTCCCTTGACTGCTTCTAAAGTCCTGTGTTTTTTGTTACACTAATCCTACCTCCTTTTCCCGGTTCAGTCTATGTACTTTCCGCTTTTAAATTAGGACATTTTTTACAGTTTTCACAGTTTTTTGTGCATTTTTCACTTTTGTTTATATATTTTATACATTTTTGTTTTTTTCAGGGAGTTCATGTTGTGCATTCTCTCATTGATTTTCTGATTTTGACTGGATTTTTTGACATTCCCGTGTACTGCGGATAGATCTGTACAAGACAGTGCGCTAAAGGGTATTAACGAACTAATGCAATTGCAAGAATATCTTTTTCCTTTTCTTTTCCTTTTGTGTAATTATATGTTATAATCATCTTAAACATATGAATATTCAAACAACAAAGGAGGTTCGCCATGTATCTTGCTTATTTATCGATATTTTTCAGTATTTTTAAATCAATGATCGAAATAACCGCCGCGATTCTGATAATAATATGTGCCATCAAATATTTAAAAAAGAAGTAATTCTTAAAACTGCACAAAGGACATTTTCATATGAAGCACAAACTCCAGACCCATTTTTTCCTGACCTATTTTTTCATGGCCATGATCGTCGTCCTCCTCTTCTCGATCTTTTTCTTCCAGTACACCTCCGAAATCCTGATCGAGCGGGAGACCAAAAGCCTGCAGGAGCTCAACAACTCTTTCCTCTCCCGGACTGATGCGGAGCTGCGCGAGCTGGACAACGTTTCCATCAACATTGCATACAGCAGCAGGATCAAAAAACAGCTGTCCGAGTGGATGGACGTGCCCGCCGCCTCCGATGAATTTCGGAATCTGACCACGCTTTTCATGTCCATCAACGGGACGAACCTGAACGCGGATCAGATCAACCTCTACGATTACAACGGCTATCTCCTGCGGGTGGGAACCAAGACGAACATTTATCCCATAGATCTGAGCACCCTGGACTGGATGGACGAGGTTTCAAAAAACGCCGGAAAAAAGACCATCAGCCTGCCCTATGCCACAAACGACTTAAAGACAAGCGGCACCTCCAGCACGCCGCCCACCTGGTATATTTCCCTCTACCGCACACTGCAGGACAGCTCCAAGGAAGAGATCGGTGTGATTGAGACCATGAAAAAATGCTCCTCTGTTTTCAAGAGCATCATCACTTACAAGAAGCGGACCAAAAATGCCCCGGAAGTCTATATTTACGATTCCGACGGCCGCCAGGTCTATCCTTACGTGGAATCTGAGGAATCCCATATCCCGTCGGACTATTATTCCCTGGTGAGCGGACAGCCGGAGAGCGAGTCCCTGAAAACCTGGGGTGCCGAAGGGGAGCGGGAGCTGGTGATTCACAAAACGTCCTCCTACACCCGTTGGACTCATGTAATCGTCCAGGACGAAGCCCAGGTTCTTCTTCCGGTTCGAAATATGCTGGACTTTCTGATCATGGTTGTATTTCTGATGGTGGGCCTCTGCCTGGTCTTTTCCTATATGACTTCCCGCCAGCTCATCAAACCGATCCGGAAGCTGAAGAGGGTCATCCACAGTACCGTGCTGGATACGCTGGATGAAAACAACAAGGCGGAGCTGAGCAATTCCTTCGCAGAGCTGGAAGAACTGAACCAGGAATTTGCCGATATGAACGTAAACCTGAAAAATTCCATGAACGCGCTGCTGGATTCCCGCGCCCAGGAATTGAAGTCCCGGAGCCTGGCCCTGCAGTCCCAGATCAATCCGCATTTTTATTACAATACGCTGGCCAGCATCATCGTGCTTGCGGAGAAGGAGCGGAAAGAGGAGGTCATCACGATCTGCCGGAACCTGACCCGGATGATGCGGTACATCACAGGCAGTTCCAACGCTCCCGTCACCCTTCGGGAGGAAATGGATTACGTGCGGAAGTATCTGTACTGCATGAAGGTGCGTTTTCAGGAAAATCTGAATTACACCATTGAGGTGGACGAGTCCATCCTGGATGTGCCCGTGCCCAAGCTGATCATCCAGCCCATCGTGGAAAATGCGCTGAAATACGGGATTGACTGCAAGCCTCCATGGGACATTTCCATCCGGAGCGTGATCACCGAAGACGCCTGGCGGATTGAGGTGGAGGATTCGGGCACCGGATTTTCCGAAAAAGCCCTTGAGCAGATCCGGGAGCGCATCCAAACCGCGGATGAACAGCCCGGCCTGCCGGAGCTGAACATCGACGGCCTGGGGCTGCTCAATGTGTACATACGCTGGCGCCTGCACTGCGGGGAACAGATCATTTTTGAATATGGAAATACCGGGCAGCACCACGGGATCGTGGCCATCGGGAGATGCGCGAAGGCTCCGTAGGTTCCGAAAAACACGGCGTTATCGGCCCGGAGACAACGCAGCAAGCCGCAGCTTTATCGGTTCGGAGGCTGCGGCCGCAGACCTGATTATGCGGATTGCCGTATCAATCGGCCGGGAGCATATTTTACTTAGGAGAAAACATTATGGGAACTACAAAATATTCAGTCATTGTGGCAGAGGATGAGCTCCTGCTTTTAGACCATTTGGCGGAAAAGATCGAAGCGTGCGCCCCCGATTTTGAAGTCGCGGGGAAGGCACAGACCGGGGACGAAGCCTACCGGCTTGTAAAAGAACATAACCCGGATCTCCTGATCACGGATATCCGGATGCCGGTCATGAACGGGATTGAGCTTCTGAAAAAAGTCTACAACCACTGTCCTCTGACAAAATTTATCATCATCAGCGGATATTCCGATTTTGAATACGCCCAGAGCGCCATCCGCCTGCATGTGTCCGAATATCTGCTGAAACCTGTAGATCCGGAGGAGCTGACCCTGGCCCTTGGGAACATCCGGAAGCAGTATCAGATCGAGCAGAAGGCTTACGAGGACATTTTCAACGAATCCAAGACCCGGAACTCCCCGGAGCAGATCGCCGCCACCCTGCGGGATTACCTGGTCCAAAATTATAATATGGATATCAACCTGAACCTGATCGCGGGCAGCATGCACTACAGCCCCAGCTATTTAACGAAGATCTTCCAGCAGCAGTACCAGATGTCCCCGCTGAAATTCATCACCCAGATGCGTTTGTCCCAGGCGAAGCATTACCTGTCCCACAACCCGGAGCTGTCCGTAAAGCAGGTCAGCGAGATGATCGGGTATCAGGATCAGGGGTATTTCAGCAGGCTGTTCAAGAAGAATACGGGGGTGAGCCCGCTGGATTGGCGGAACCGTTAGCGCACTGGCAGATTTTCTCCCTTACGTGAAAAAGGTGTAAAGCCTTTATCATCCGATATAAGCTTTACACCGCTTTTCTTATTCTTTTATGAAGTCAAGTTCAGAAATGTTAATTCCGGAAGCCGTCAAAATGACTTTTAATTCAATGTATCTCCTCTTCATCTTTTTATATGCGGCAGACTCTTTCTCTGAGTCTACCATATAATCCTGTAATCTGGAAAATTCCTCAACCGAAATTTTAAGCATTTCCTTTTCACTCATATGATCGCCTCCTTTTTTAGAGTATAGGTAACATTTTGGTTATCTTTATTGTACCAAATGTAAATTTGAGTGTAAAGCCTTTATTCCATAATCAAAATTCATAATATTGCCACAACTTTTTTCCCTCTGATGAATTGTAAGTATATTGAAATTATGCTAAAATAAATTATGGACATCAAAAGAGGTGATTGAACCGTGGAAGATAAAACTATAACAAATACTCCGATAGATCCGAATCCGGAAGAACTTTACTGCTCCCTGAAACGCGACTATCAGTCACTGCAAACAGAAACGGACGGGCTCCGGATCCGTGGAGCCCGGTTGGAAGAGGAACTCGAAGGTTTCCGGGTGCGCGAATCCCAGCTCAGGGAGCAGCTCGAAGCCTTCCGGGTACGGGAAACCCAACTGCAAGAGGAGATCGTAGCTTTACGCACCCGCGAAGCCGGGATGAAGGAGGAGCTTGAAAAATTCCGGGCCTGCGAGACCCAAATGAAAGAGGAACTTGAAAAGTTCCGGGCCTGCGAGACCCAAATGAAAGAGGAACTTGAAAAGTTCCGGGCTCACGAATCCCTGTTGAAGGAAGAAGTCATTAAATCCCAGAACCGGGCGGAAATGATTGAGGGCTACAACGAGCTGATGATCGAAATGCTCAGCAAGCGGAAAGAATGGCTTCTGGTCATTGACGTGAGTACGAAGGAAATCATGTACTGCAACAAGAAAAAGCAGGAAGAACGCGTAGACTCTGCTTTCTGTTCCGCCTGTAAAAAGCGTCTTCCATTCCACAGCGAGATTGTGAAATGGGACAGCGAGGAGCAATACAAGGTGTGGGAAATGGCCGGCGAGGCCGACACCTACTACCGAATCACTTCATTTCCAATTGAATGGAGGGAGCGGGATTCCTACGTACACATTATCGTTGACATCACGGACGAAAAGCGCGCTGCCCACAACCTTGCCAGCAAAGCGTACCACGATCCGGGGACCGGAATCAAAAACCGTCTGTTTTTCGAGGAATATATGGAAATGGTTCTCCGTGAGGAGCAGGACACCACGCTCTGCTATCTCGACCTGGACGGCCTCAAATATGTAAACGACAAGTACGGACATCTGGAAGGCGATATCTATATTCAGAATTTTGTAGAACTGATCAAAACCAATTTCCGAAGCGAGGACACCTTTGCCCGGATCGGCGGAGACGAATTTTGCCTTGTACTCAGCGGCAGTATCGGTGAGCTGATCGAACGGAAGATGGCGGAGATCCTCCGCGATTTCCAGACCGGGGACTATGCCGAATACCAGTGCAGCTTCAGTTATGGCGTCGTCAATATCGAAGGCTCAGAGAATCACATGTCCTACGATGAGATCCTCCAGAAAGCCGACGAGATCATGTATGAATGCAAACGCAGGAACAAGGAAAAATATCCGCAGCTTGTCAGATAACGAGCAGTTACCGTTTACACCCTTTGAGTGCTCCGTCAGCTTGCTACAAGGTATTTGACTTTCATAAATAAAACAGGAGGCAAGCATGCCTAATAATACCCAAATTGCGAAAGAAGCCATCGAAGAATTTGACAGGATTCAGGATTATATGATGTCCTGTGAGGATAAGGATTCTGTTTTGTATCAGAAGATGAAGCGGCGTTATATGACATTAAAAGCAATTTTAACTGCTTCTGGTGTGAATCTGACTGAAATTGATTATGTAAAAGAAAAGTAAACAAGATATTTTTTCAATGGTATAAACAATCACTGCAGGCCCCGCGCAAATCAGGGGCCTGTAAATCATTCAATATATTTTCCATGCCTCAAGCGCATTATTCTGTAATATCTGATTTTTTATATAAGTCATTTATTCGCTTTCCTCATTTTGTAATAAATATAATCTAACATCCCATTCTCTATGCTCATGCCGCTCTAAACGATTCCAATATATAATTTTACGAATTCTTCTTTCTGTCACTCTAAATCCTGCTTCTTTTATAATATCTGAAACCCTTTGTTTCATTTCCTGACCTCTTTCCAAAGCATCCAAAACTATCTTCTCTAAATACTCCTGTTTTCGTTTATCTCCTAAATCTGAAAACAATGCGCTTGCCGCAACCAAAGCAGTCCTCATATATTGTGCATGATCTTTGAATAAATCACTATCTATATAAAACCCTTTGCTCTCTATAAATTGGCTGCAAAATGTAATTACCGTGCGTGTGTTGCCCTCCCGATATGGATGTACTTTCCAAAGCTCAGCTAAATATTTTGAAAATATTTCTGCCACTTCATCAAGAGATGCCTTTTCCCAAGTGTAGTAGTTCATTTTATCTAAGACATATGTGGCATCCTTTATAATGTCAAAACAATCAGAATACTCAATTGAAATGCCTCCTAACGCTGGCTCTGATTTTTCAATATTTATAATTCTGATTTTTCCTGCCCATTCATAAATATCCTGAAAAATATAATGATGCATATCACAAAGTGCTGCAAAATCAAAACGGCTGACGGATTCTCCTGTCACAGGTTCCGCAAGCCGTATACTCGTATATTCTGCTTCCATACACGATAACATTTCCCTGTCCCGTATATCAGCAAGCTTCTTCAGAATATCTGTATGTGGATATACATATGGATCTTTCATAATATTGTCCTTATTCTTTCATCTTATATTTTTTGTCTAAAACTTTACGCATATCCTCTGTGGTCATTTCTCCACGACTTTCTTTTTCAATTAATTTTTTAAATTCTGGGGATGGCTCTAATCCGTCTACTTTAATCATGCCTAATGCATAATCCCATTTTTTATCTGTACTGACCAGCATAAAATCAACTCCCATATTCTTTTTTATTTATTTTATCATGATTTATAAACAATATCTATCACAATTTTTCACATGATAACTTAATCCATCTTTTTTCATCCTGCGCCGTGAACAGTAACACCCGCAAAGGCCCCCCAAAAACTTTTCTCGTTACCGTATTGTAAATAACCGGATTTTTTCGTATACTTACTTCAGATGCATTTCAGAAAAAGAACGGAAAAATACGAACAAAGGAGGAAGCCTATGGATTTAACCAATCACATCGCCCCCGAGCAGAAGCAGGCCCTTTCCGCCAGCCAGGTGCAGGCCCTGAATATTCTTGCCCTCACCAACCAGGAGCTGGAAGATTTTATGGTGAATGAATATCTGGAAAACCCGCTGCTGGAGCGTACGGAGCAGAAGGAAAACGATATCATGACAAGCATCGAAAAGTTCTCTGATTCCGATGCCGGAACTTCTTATGCGGATCAGCATCCCGGCAATCCTGATGACCGGGAACATTTCGAAAAGGAATTTTCCGCCAGATCCGGAGACCCGTTAAAGGAGCTTCTTCTGGGGCAATTGAACTGGAAGGACTACACCAAACAGCAGATGAAGATCATGAGCTATCTTGTGGACTGTCTGGATGAAAAAGGATTTTTTACCCATGACACCGACGAGCTTTCCGCCGGATCCGGCTATCCGAAGGAAGAACTGGACCGGTGCCTTGCCGTCCTGCGGGAGCTGGAGCCTGCCGGAATCTTTGCGCCGAATCTGGAAGAATGCCTGATTAAGCAGCTGGAAGAAAAGGATCTCGCGGACGAAACAGTATGCGTGCTTCTGCGGAATTACCTGACCGAGCTGGTAAGCGGACAGATCGGAACGATCTCCCGGAGCCTGGGCATTTCCACGATCCGGGTCAAGGAGTATATCCATCTGATCGGAAGCCTGAACCCCCGGCCGATCATGGACATCCAGGCAGAGGAATCGTCTTACGTGGTGCCGGATATCATCGTCTCCCGCCCGGGCGGAAAATGGAGCGTGGAGATCAACGACCAGTGGACAGGAGAATACCGGTTCAGCGATTATTATATCCAGATGATGAAGGACGCGACAGACCCCGAGCTCACCGCCTACTTCAAGGAACGGCTGGAGAGAGCCCGGTTTGTGGTCAGTTGTGTGGAGCAGCGGAGAAAAACCATCACCCGCATTATGGAAGCCATCCTCCTGCGGCAGGAAGATTATTTTGAGCATCGGGATTCTTTGAAACCGATGGGCATGGAGGATATCGCGGCGGATCTGGGAATCCACGTATCCACCGTCAGCCGGGCCGTCAAAGGAAAATATGTCCAATACAAAAAGACAGAGCCGTTAAAATCCCTGTTCACATCCGCTCTGTCCAGGGACGGAGAAAGAGAAGGCGTTTCTTCCGGCAAGATCAAGGAACGAATCCGCGCCCTCATCGCCGGGGAAGAAAAAAAGCCCCTGAGCGATCAGAAGCTGGCGGAAAAGCTGGCGGAGGAAGGGATCACCGTTTCCAGAAGGGCCGTGGCAAAATACAGAATCCAGATGAACATTCCGGATTCCAGACAGAGAGGGCTGAGATTGTAACATCCAGCCCTCTTTGTGTACCCAGCGGCTCCGCAAAGGCAACACATACGGGCTCGGTACAGCCCAAGGCCGGAAACACTTCCTGCCGGAGTAACTCTAATAATTCTGTTTTGCTGATCATCTGTATATTTCCTCTCTTATGTTTACTCTGAAACTGCTGCCGAATCCTGTTGACGAAACATACGTCCGGACTGCGCCGCGGTGTTACGGCTGGATCTGTAACTCAGGCCGCATTTTAAATATCTACGCTCCGCTTCAGTCCGCACTAAGCGAGCGTCCACTGGGCGTTCAGTTCCCTGCGGGACAAAGACAATGGATCTCAAGGATGTGCTGAAGTAAAGAGCGGCTTTTCGACAGTCGGTAAAAAAGAGCGGGATAACCGCTCTTTTTTATATGCGGTGCAAAAAACGCCCGAAACATTCTACTTGATGCACTTTCTCTCCTCAGATCGTTTTTCGATCCTAAAGCGCAGTGCAAGAGACATTCACTCTATGAGACCACCTTCTCAAAATCCGATGCCGGATGCTTGCACAGCGGGCAGATAAAGTCCTCCGGAATCTCCGCGCCCACGTATTCATAGCCGCAGATCCGGCAGCGCCATACGGTCTTGCCTTCCTTTGCCGCAGCCGATGCCTGGGGCCTGGGTTTGATATTGTTCTGGTAATATTCGTAAGTAACCGACGGCGTCTGGCTCAAAACCTCCATATCCGTGATCGTCCCGATGAACATCGTATGAGAGCCCAGATCCTGAGTCTTCTCTACCTTCACGGAGATATACGCGTTGGTTCCCTCTGTGATGTACCGGATGCCGTTCGCCCCGGTCTCATATGCCGCGAAGCCTGCAAACTTGTCCGCGTCCCTGCCCGACTGGAATCCAAATCTCTTGAACAGCTCGAATCCCGCGTCCTGGCTGATCACCGACACTGTAAATTCCCCGGTCTGTTTGATCATGTCATGGGTGAAATTTGCTTTGTTTACGGCAATGCTCATCTGATTCGGCTCCGATGCCGCCTGAATCGCCGTGTTGATAATGCAGCCGTTGTCCTTGCCGTCCGCCTTCGCGGTCAGAACGAATAATCCGTAGGTTAATTTGTACATTGCTTTCTTGTCCATAAACAGTCTCCTTTACTTTGTGTTAATACATCAGCTTATTACACTGACTATGCTCCTTTGCATCTCAGCAGGTAAATTCAAACGGGATTGCCGGAATCCCTGCCTGATTATACAGATTTACAAGATACCATCTGGTTCGGGCAAATTCTATACTGACCCTCCCCGTCCCTTCCGGAAGCCGGATCACCAGCTTTTCGCCTTCCGCATCCACCGTAAACGGGATTTCTGTCCTCCTGCTCGTTTCTGTCCTCCGGCCCGGTTCATTTTCTGATTTTTCCGAAGCATCCTTTTCGCCCCCGGTTTTCTGCGCCGGGTAGATGTGCAGTGCTTCTACCGCATCCCCTTTTACGGTCAGACCGCCTTCTGCATTTGCAAAAGTGATCTCCGCACGGTCGCCGTCCCGCCGGATCTTCTCTGCCGTGGGCGGATCGCACAGCAGAGCTTCCCCATATACGTGCCCCCTTGCCAGAAGCGCAAGGCGTTCCCCGACTACTTTTTTGTCCTTTGGATGGATGTCCCTCTGTTCTCCCGCATCGGAAATAGAGCACAAATATGCGTCATCTACGTTTTTTGCAACGTACTCCTGGCAGCTGCGGATCGTCATGTAATCCCTGTTTCCCGGGCCGTCCAGCCAGGTTTCCCATCCCGGAAGCTGTACAAACAGGAAGGGGAGCCTGGGATCATTCCAGAGGGAGCGCCAGTCTCCGATCAGCGCAGTCAGCATGTCCTGATACAGTCCCTGTTTTCCCGGTTCATCGTCGCTTTCCCCCTGATACCAGAGAAATCCTCGGATTCCGTAGGGTGCGATGGTCTTAAGCATGTGCTCATAGAGACATCCCGGAATCTCCGTGGGCTGCATCTCCTGCAGAAATGTTTTCCCATCATCCGGTATCTGCCGAAAGAGTTCCTCCATTTCCTCAGCACTGAGCGTCCTTGGCAGTACGGTCTCTCCAAATGGGTCCGCAAACGGGTCTCCCCGGTGGTTCATCGGATTGCCGTGCTGATTTTTCCAAAATGCATCCAGATCCATTTCGGCCGTCCGCTCCCTGTACATCTGCATCCACGGTTTTCCCACGCGTTCCACGCTCTCCGCTGACATCCAGGCACAGGATCTGGTGCCGCCCCAGCTGCATCCTATGATTCCTACCGGTACATCCAGCAGCTTCTCCAGATCCCGCTCAAAATAATAACCCACCGCGCTGAAATATTCCAGATTTTCCTGATCCGCTTTTCTCCAGATCCCCATCCTGCTGTAGTCAAATTCTTCGGCCTGGCCGTCATAGCAGACCTCCGGCACATCGAAAAAACGCACCCGCGGATTGACGCAGTGTTTCATTGCCTCTGCCATATGCTTCTCGTAGCGCATGTGGAACTCCATGTTGGACTGGCCGCCGGCAACCCAGACCTCCCCCACCGCAACCTGCCGGAATACCTTTGTCTCCTCCAAGCCTGCCGGGGAGACAGACCGCAGCACCAGCTCCTCCTCCTCAGAGGCCGCCAGCGCGGGCAGTGTCAGCGTCCA
>OFGX01001228.1_pt1 | contig 15838 bp, 21 predicted proteins | sample 1521831 | NCBI WGS metagenome assembly OFGX01 (sample SAMEA3504080, study PRJEB24116) | mouse gut metagenome | biome: mouse gut; feature: mouse-associated habitat; material: faeces | place: Denmark | collected 2011 | reverse complement strand
TACAGATGTCTGGCATGCGAATTATCTGTTTGACTATGATTACAATCACTTATACGATCTCTACTACAAGGCAGGTCTGAAGATTTCCCAGATGCGTGTCGCCTCTCCGTTCAATGATTATTCCAAAGATTCCCTCAATCTTTACCGCGTAATTGATCCTGAAATCTGGGTGAAGCTCGTGGGAAGGGTGCAGGGGGCAAATTTTGCATGTATATACGGCAGGACCAGGGCAATGGGGTATCGGAATGTAACGCTGCCCCAGGGGCATACCTGGAAGTCTTATACCATGTTTCTTCTGGATACGCTGCCGATCCGCCTGAGGAATAATTACGTTAAGAAATTCAATACGTCTATCAAGTTCTGGCATGAAACGGGAGGCGGGCTGGATGAAGACGTGATACAGGAGCTTACGGAGCACGGCTATCAGATTAAACGCAACGGGGTATCGAACTATACGTTGAGCAAGAAATCCAGGATCGTATTCATCGGTAAGATCCCGGACGATACCGACGATATCAAGCTGACCAAGGATATCCCGAGCTGGAAGAGGATGTGCTGCTGTATCCTGAAAAACGATCATATCTGCCGTTCCATGGGATTTGGCATGACCAGGGAGCAGCAGAAACGGATCGATGCGATCAGGCGCAAATACAAGAGTGTGGAGGAAATGAATTATGGAATATAAGAGCCCGGTTTATAATGTGATCTCTGTTCCGGTTGAGAAGGTCGTGCCGAATACCTATAATCCTAACAGCGTTGCTCCGCCGGAGATGAAACTGCTCTATGAGAGTATTAAGAATGACGGTTATACCATGCCGATCGTCTGTTATCATAATAAAGCAGAGGATCAATATGTGATCGTGGACGGTTTCCATCGGTATCGGATCATGCTGGAGCATCAGGATATCTACGACAGGGAGAAGGGGATGCTTCCGGTCTCTGTGATCAATAAGCCTATGGATCAGCGGATCGCGAGTACGATCAGACATAACCGTGCGAGGGGAAGTCATGATGTGGACCTGATGGGGAATATTGTGAAGGAGCTTCACGAACTGGGACGTTCGGATGCATGGATATCGAGACATCTGGGAATGGACAGGGATGAAATTCTGAGGCTCAAGCAGATTACGGGGCTTGCGGCGCTGTTCAAGGATGTGAAGTTCGGGCAGGCGTGGAGGCCGGCGGAGGAAGAGGAAGAATGACGGGAAGATATGGTGAAATTGAATGGAAGGATTGAAAGAGAAAATAAAGGTTTTTAGTGAAATGGAGAGAAGAGAAGGTTGTGATTTGAGTTAGGAAGTGTATAATATGAAGTGAGAGGGTATGGAGAAAATGTGTCAGAGCAATAGCATCAGAATAATATGTAAGCTTTTATATGATGCTATACGTTATGATGAAGTTCCGTCAATAGAAACTCCTGTAAAAAATATCGTATATGAAGTGGTTCAAAATAACAGTATAGAAGATTTATTTAGCCTTTCTGCTATGATATCTGAGTTATGCGGCGCGGCAAAGCGTCCCGTAGTCCTGATGATTGATGAAGTTGATCAGGCAAGTGGCCATAAGGTGTTTCTGGATTTTTTGGGCATGATTAGGAGTAAGTATTTAAAAAGAACGACCCGTCCGGTTTTCTAATCTATCATACTTGCCGGAGTATATGATATCAAGAATATGCAAGCTGATCGATGAAAACAGAGGTGATCAGGGTGTATCGGATGGTTGGTCCCAAGAGTGCGTTGCCGAAGCGGTGAAGGTACTTTTAAAAGAACCAAGTACGTTGTTTGATGATATGCGGAAGAAAATGGCCGATTATCCAGAATTAAGGAAGATAATTTATGCAATTCTTTTTAGAGGAGAGAGTTATCCATATAACCCAGACAATTTCGCGATTGACATAGGGGCAATGTTTGGGTTTATAACTGAAAGAGATGGGCAGGCAGTGGTTGCTAACCGTATCTTTGAAACAAGGCTGTATAATCTTTTCCTGTCAGAAGAGGTGACAAAAAGCATCACATATCAGACGGGAGAACTGGAAAAGAATCAGTTTATAAAAAATGGAATGCTGGATATGGAACTATCATATTGAAGCTCAGACAAGAGATCAGACAAGGACAGATATTATTGTAGATTATCTGGGAAAACAATTTGTGATTGAAACAAAGATATGGCGAGGAGATGCGTATAATAGAAGAGGGGAGAAACAGCTGCTAGAGTATTTGGAGTATTATCATCTGAATTATGGATATTTATTGAGTTTTAATTTTAATAAGAATAAAAAAGTCGAGATGAAGAAAATCGCCGTAGGAGACCGAACAATAGTGGAAGTAGTTGTATAAAAGTAACAATTCGTGATCAGGAGAGTGAATCAATGAGAAAACAGCAGATCTCTATCGGTTATTAGGAAAAGTGGGAATCTGATCGATTGGCGCGTCATTAGAACAGGCAGCCGCCTATTTGGAACAGTATGGAAAACAGACTGTATAGATTTAGATTTGCGAAGATGGGTGACAATTGAAGTGAAGGGAGTATTTCTGTTGAGAACGGGAGTACTCCTATTTTTGTGAAAGAGATAGCTGAAAGGTTTCGTGATAGTTCAGACAGGTCTGCGCATTCACTGCGCTGACCGTGCCATAGAGCAGAGCCTGAAAGCATCCGGTTACTGCTTATTATAGGTGAAAGGGTTGAGTATTCTGATTAGAAGAGTATAATAAAGAGTAGGAGAAAAGGCGGAAAAGAATTATAAATCCTGGTGGGAGAAAGAAGCGGAATGTGCAAATGAGTGATTATAAGGGGCGTGTAGGTAATAGGATTTCGGTTCCTGAGGTGAGAGAAGCCGTGAGGGGAGATACCGAACGGCATTATAAGAAAAAAAGAAGTGATTCCCAAAAGTCTTATGATAAAAAGAAGAAAAGAAAATACCAGGAGAAATCTATTGGAACGTCTTTCGGAGAGTTATTGAAAGGGATTAAACTGGAGTGAGTGAGATTCCGTTGGCTGGGATGGATTGTCGTGCTTGATTTCTCTGTTGTCAGAATGGGAAAATCACGATATAATAAAAATAAGATATTTTGCTTTAGAGATGAGGAAAATATTGTGAAGGGATAAAAATATGCAGAAAAAGACACCGGATTACGATAATGTGTTTAAGACTATGAAGAGTAAGCACAAGAGATTGTTTATATCCGTAATTAATGATGTTTTCGAGAAAGAGTATCCGTTAGATACAAAAGTAGAAATTTTACCGTCAGAAGGATACTTGACTGAAAGCGAGACAGTAGATGGGAGCAAGGAAATAGAAGAGCAGATTTCTGATTTCCTGATTAAGATCGGGAGTGAGGTTTACGTGTTGGAGTGTCAGAGCTATGATGACGGCTCTATGGCAATCAGGATTGCAGAATATGCGTTCATTGTCGCGAGGCAGTTCGCAACATGGGATATCGGGCATGCAACGATTCCCATGCCGAGATTTTCCGTAATCTATGTCAAACGGGCGGAAAGAACCCCGAAGACTACAAAAATTACCTTTACATTTCCAGACGGGCAGGAAGTAAATTACGAATCCACAAACGTAATCTTGGAAGAATTTACAAAGGAATATATTATTGAAAAGAGGCTGTTCCCTTATATTCCGTTCTATATTGCAAGATATGAAAAGGATATGATATCCGAAGGAAGTATAGAGAACGCAGTACGGGATTTGGAATATTTCAGGAATGAACTGGTTCGCTTGTATGAAGCGGAGGAATTGACCGATCATGAACTGATCGACTTAAAAGGATTTATAAATACCATCATTACACATATTACAAATGGAAATAAAAATGAGGAAAGGCTGGTGAATATTATGGGTGGAACAGTAATTGAGACAGAATCGGAAAGGTTGATAAGCCAGGGAAAAGCGCAGTTACTTATAGAGCTGGGGCAGGAAGAAGGTCTTGATGACGCAACGCTCCTGAAAAGAATGCAGGAACGGATAGGTCTGTCTCTGGAACAGGCATCTGCCTATTTAAAACGGTATGGAAAACAGACTGTATAGATTTGCGAAGACGGGTGACAATTTGAAGTGAAGGGAGTATTTTCGTCAAAAACGAGAGTACTCCTATTTTTACGAAAGAACGGATGTTTTGGAACGTTTGTTCTAAAACTTCTCGTTTTTATCTGTACAAATAAAGAACCATATGCTATAATCAGAATACTTTTTGGAACGTCAGATTCATGGTGTCCGGCTGGGTATAACCAGTCCGGGAAAATGAAATCAGTGAACAAAATTCGTCGAAAGGTAATTTTACAAAAAACGGAAGGTGTGCTCCGACGGATTTTTGCCTAATAGGCGAACTTTTTTAATATGGATTTTGGAGGTGATTTTTGTGCAGGATGCACAAGAAAAAGGATATTCGCAATCCGCTGCGCTACTTGCTCATGAAGACGCTGCAAAAGGTGGCAGCATCTTCAAATTACACAGTGATTACAAGCCCACCGGAGACCAACCGCAGGCAATAGAAGCCCTTGTCAAAGGCTTCCAGGAAGGCAACCAGTGTCAGACTTTACTGGGGGTTACGGGTTCCGGTAAGACATTTACTATGGCGAATGTTATCCAGAAGCTGAATAAGCCGACTTTGGTAATAGCGCACAATAAGACCCTTGCTGCACAATTGTACGGCGAGTTCAAGGAATTTTTCCCGGAGAATGCAGTGGAGTATTTTGTGTCCTACTATTATTACAAAAATCAAAACGCAAGATATAGGAGTATTTGAAATTGCGAGAACTATATATAGTGCTTGCGAGAACTGCATGGATAATATGAACAGGATGTGCCAGTAACCATGATTCGTCAAGAGATGGTAGTAATTAAGAATATATTAGTAAATAGAATGAATCTGTGGGAAAATAGTGGTGTGAACGTTTCAGTTTTTTGATATAATGGTAATAGAAAATGTGGAAAGAAGGGATTTTATGACAGTGCTAAAAGAAAGAGCGGTTGACATAATCAGACGTATGCCGGAAGAAAAGTTATTTTATGTGGTGCAGCTTCTTGAAAGTGTAGAAGAATTGTCCGCAGATACTACAAAAGAAAGTAAGACACCAGAACGAAGAGCATTGGAAGATTTGCAACGGTTTCGTAGGCGCAGTGATGTAGAGATTGATTATAAAGCTGAATTAGCAAAGGCTAGGGAGGAAAAGTATGAGGGTATTGATTGACACGAATATTCTAGCCGATGTCTTATTAGGCCGAGATCCTTATTATGATATTGCATACAATATTCTTGCTATGTGCGTGGATAAAAGAATTTATGGATATATTGCAGCTCATTCTATTCCAAATCTCTTTTACATTTTGAGGAAATCTATGACGAAAGAAGAAAGGCGAGAAGCACTAAAAGATATTTGCCAGATTGTAAAGGTGGAAGGTATAGATTCTTTTAAAATACTTTCTGCTTTGGATAATGAGGATTTTAGTGACTTTGAAGATTGTCTTCAAGAAGAATGTGCTGTTGCAATTTCTGCAGATTATATCATAACAAGAAATGCGAAGGATTTTGCTTTGTCAAGAGTCCCCGCAATTTTTCCTAATGAATTTTTAAAGAAATATGAATAATTGCTGGGAGTATTGCTTTTCTTAATATGCATCAGAGAAGAAACATATATTGGAAGATGAATATGTAATGACAATGACTACTGAATTCAAAAAGCAGAGAGTGTATTATAGGCAAATGTTTAGGCGCATAAAGGAACATTGTTTAGAATAATTTATTTGTAGGATAGAAATGTAATCTATCCTACAGAGTTTTACCAAGATTTTTGGTTCAGATTGTTGTAATCAAATGATAAATGATAAAGAGTGATTCGTATAAAGGTGATTACAGATGACTTTGAGATACCACATAATTGATAAGAGCCTGTTTTGGAATCTTCCAGTCTTTCCCTTCTTTGTACCCTTTCAAATTGCCTGAGCGTACAATCCGGTATGCCTGAGTCATGCCAATCCGGAGCAGTTCGGCAACTTCTTCTATCGTCAGGATATCGTCATAGTGTTCAAACATTATTATCCCTTCTTTCCTTGGAATTGTAAGGTCACTGTCATGTTTGGATACATGGCTGACAGCTTATCTTGGATATGTTTTAAGCAGTCCTTCATAATCTCAGGCGTAAGGACGGAAGCCTTTGGGTGGTAACTGAATGCATTGACTCCAAAATGCAGATGAGGGGCATTTCCTTTTGAACTTTTGGACGGATAATGGTACTTACCTGTAGGTGAATAGGAGTGTCCGCCCCGTTCCATGTCCAGACCATATAATACCTGATATCCGGGAGAAAAATATTTTGCAACCCATACAGCCATTGGTAACAGCCAGTTAAAGTCTTGCTGACATGCGAAGGTAATACAGAAATGCCAGATTTTTTGAGGATTCTTATGAAGGGAACAGAGTTCGCTCAGTTTAAATTGTTCTATAATTGACAGGTCCGGGTTACAGGTAAAGCCATAACCGCTGACACATTCTTTTTGTGCGATATAGCCTAACACACGTTCATATACGTCATCATTGCTATAGTCCCCATCAAAAACTTCTATGCGAATATCAGACATATTTTTTTATCTCCTTTCCGATAAACTGTTTAGCTCTGGATGATAATCCTTCATTGGTAAGCAGACTGTTTATAAAGAGATTTTCTTTTAAAGATTGTTCAATCAGTTGTTCATGTGATATATTCTGTTCATCTTTTTCAATCAAATTACATATGTATTTCGAGGTGGTAAGGTTATGCTCATGAGCCCTTTTATTTGCTAAATTTTTAATTTCTGGTCTGCAGCGTATATCGAGCCGATCTGTTTTATTCGTATTTTTTGTGTTACTCATATTTTCTATACTCCTTTCAGATTTTATTAATTTCATGTAAATAACGGTATATTTTGTTACTTTTAATCAGTTGTTATAACATAAAAGTAATGAAAAGAAGATATATAATATATACGATATTTAGATAAAGATATATAAGTAGTAAATAGAATAGATAATAATGGTATAAGTAGATAAAGATATTGTTGATAGTGTGCTGGTCGTCTTCCTGTATATGGGAGACGGCATTCCAACAGGTAATCAGACTATTGTGTATACGTGGAAAGCCTTATATTACAGGGCTTTCTGATTTTCTATATGAAAAAATTGTACACACAAATGTCTTTATGATTACCATCGGCAATTAAAAGAATGTTGTTATCTGCTGTTAAAATTTAATATTTGATAATGGATTCTGGTGAGTTCTGTTTGATTATAATAGTTGCTGAATTTATTTGTTCACAATATAAATTGTTACGGTTGATGAGTTCAACTGTATATTATTTTAATGATATCAGAAAACCGGAACAGTGAGATTTTGGTATTGGTTTTGATATCGCTGGTAACTGTATGGTTGTATTTTTATTTAGCATTGGAGGGAAGAAGATGGTGAAAAGTAAAGAAAGGGTAAATAGGGCGCAGGACAGGGCGTTAGAGAGATTGGATTATGTCATGGATTACTATGAGACTCCGGATTTTGTAGAAGTGACAGGCAGAATGGGAGGAGATGTAATTACTTACAGAGTCTTTGACGACGGCAGGATATATGCGAAATAGGAGAATCATATTAGAAAAAAGTGTTAGGCAGAGAATGTTTTGGCTTTTTGTCCATGTGTGCCAGAAATGATAGAAAGGGAGGGGTTCAGATTATGAAAAAGCCAATGACAACGGAAGAATTATTCCATAAGATTCTTAATATTTTAAAAGACAAGGGAAAACTGCCGGATATACTGGATTATAGTCTTGCAGATGGAAACTCAGTCCCAATCAGAACTTATGAATTTAATTTGCGAAGCAATCTTAACTATGGCGGCAATGAGGGGATTTATTTGGACTTATGGATTGAGTATTTTAACAAAGGTGAAAAATGTCAACACGGTCTCGGTACATTTAAGACATTATATGAAGATGAAAAAGCCATGCACAGGATGGCTGGACTACTGGCGGATTTTGTGGTGGAAGAACATGCTTATGTCAATGGGAACTTGGATGATTTCACATGGGAAGGGGCGGATGTATATGCATTAGATGATAAAGGGAAGCGGCTTTCTTGGGGCTATTCCTGCGGTAGTATGGAGGGTGCATTAAAAAAGAAAGACCAACTGTTGGAAAAATATCATCAAGTAGTGGTAAGGGACAATGCGACACGGAAGGAGGAGCGGTTTCAAAACCAGAGAAAAAGATAAGGTGTAAATCTTAATGAGGGTTACCTATACATTAATGGACGAAGTCCACCAGCCCGAAGGGCATGTATTACGGTATGCCCTTTGGGTATGGTTTAGGGTGTCCGAATCGGACACAATTTTTTAGTATGAAGGATTAAATATTACGATAGGATTTCTAGCGGAACTTTGATAGAGGGATTGGGAAGATAAGCTATTGAAGAATAGATATTTGGGGAAATTGTGAGTATATTCCTTCTTGGCGTCATTTTAAAATCTCTAAGAGTCGATTCTGTATGTCTATGCCATATCATAATACACAAAATCAGTAAAAATATAGGATTTCAATTATATATTATTCTAATGATACTTGTAAAAGTACCAGAGTAGTAACATTCTAACTTTTGGTATGTTTCATTTCAGTAAAAATCTGATATGGACAGTATCTGTACTATATAGATATATGAAGAAATTGGTCATAAAGATTTCAAAGCAAAAGGAGTAGAATTGTTGGACAAGAAACGGAAGGAGATGTTTATGGGTAAAAGGAAAAGGATGGCTATTTGCGAGTTCTGTAAAAATTTAATAGCGACCGGAGAAGGGGATTTCCTCTGCTGTGAATGTGGGGAACCTGTAGTTGTAATCAGCAATTACATATCGACCAAAGATTATCTCAAATGCAGAAACCGTAAATTCAAAAAGACGGGGAGACAAACATGTGCGTAAAGAGATTAGAAACCGATAATTGAAACCCCAAATGAAGTATGGTAGTATAAAGATAAAGGAAAGGCAGGTGCAGGAAAATGGAGAAGGAGAACCGAGAACATAAAGATAGTCTCTTTGTTGACCTCTTTTACCAGGATGAAACGGCAAAGAAGAATCTGCTGAGTTTATATAATGCATTGCATGATACAAACTATAAGGATGAAACAATCATTCGGAAGGTAAAGATTGATGATGTCTTATATAAGAACTTCAAGAATGACATTTCTTGTGAGGTGAATGGTCTGGTGCTTGTTTTCGGAGAACATCAAAGCACTATCAATAGAAACATGCCCTTGCGCTGCTTGATGTATGTGGGAAGGGCATATGAGCAGTTGGTAGACAGCAAGGCACGCTACAGGACGACATTGGTGAAGATACCGACCCCAGAGTTTTATGTATTTTACAATGGCGAGAAGGAACAGCCGTTAGAGCAAGTGCTGACTCTGTCAGACGCATTTATGAATCCGGTAGGAGAAAATTCTGTAGAATTAAAGGTGAAGGTTATTAACATCAATTCCGATAAAGCGCATGGGATTCTGGATAAATGCGGGATACTAAGGGAGTATAGCCAGTTTATCAGTATGGTGAGAAAGTATTCGGAGGAAGAAAGCGCCATTAAAAAGGCAATCAAGGAATGTATTGAAAAGGGGATTCTGGCAGATTATTTAAAGAGGAAAGGAAGCGAGGTGGAGAATATGTTGATTGCGGAGTATAGTTATGAGGAAGATATGCAAGTGAAATTGCAGGAAGGAATATGGCAGGGAATCACGTTATCGGCAGATATTTTCCAGATGGTTAAGAAGAACCCGGATTTAGCAAATGTGCAGATTGCCGAGAATCTTGGCTGTAGTGTGGAAGAGGTCGAAAGTACAAGAAAAATGTTTGGCATTTAGTTTTATAATCGTTTTTAACGCTATCGGAGTAAATCTGGTAGCGTTTTTTTGTGTGCAGAATTTCTAAAAAATACAATTTATCAAATATAAATCAAGGATGGTGAGGAACGGTATGAAGACGGTTAGTTTATTAAATTTAAAGGGCGGAGTTGGGAAAAGTTTTACTTCGGTAAACATGGCTTATGAATTGTGGCGCAGGGGCAACCGGGTATTATTGTGGGATAACGACAAGCAGGGGAATCTGAGCAAGGCGTTTGCCCGGTATGAGGCAGAGCAGACTACGCCTGCAGCAAAGATACTCAGTGGTGAATGGCAGAATCTGGAGGAATTGATACAGACGACAGATTATGAAGGGATAGATATTATCACGGCGAATCTGTCATTGTTTGGCGTAGCCTGGAATCTGGTGCGAGAAGGCGGGAATGATATGACAGAAAGATACCGGAGATTCGTAAAAGCCAGTATCAACAATCAGACAGAAGATTGCATTTGTGAAAGATACGATTACTGTATCATAGACAATCCCCCGGATATCGGGATCAACGTGGTCAATGCCCTTAGGGTGACGGATGAGGTGATCGTTCCTGTGAAGATTGATGAAAATTCCTTAGAAGGTCTGGATATTGTGGCAGGTCAGATTGAGGACGTAAAGGCTCTGAATCCGTCTTTGATTTTAAAAGGCGTATTGATTACGATTTATCAGAATACGGACGGGGAAGCGGCAGGGTTAGAATGGCTCAGGCAGGAATGGGACAATGCAGAAAGCAAGCATTACAGGCAGTATAAGGTTCTTGGGAGGATTCGGTATTCTGCGAAGGTGGCAGAAAATTCTTTTGTGAAGAAACCAATCTACGAGTACAGCCCATGCTGTGGTGCGGCGCAGGATTATAAGCATTTCGTGACCAGTTATACGGGAATAGGGAGATGATGGGGTATGGCGAAATTTGGAATTAACGATTTGATAGACATTAAGAAAAAGGAGTCCGAGTCAGGGACAGTGAATGCGTACAAGGAGATATGGCTGAACCCCATGGATGTGAAGCCTTCGGAGAGTAATTTTTATTCGCAGGAAAATATAGAAGAACTTGCAGACAGCTTCCTTGCGGTGGGACAGCAGCAGCCGACGGTCTTGGCGAGAGTGAATGGGGAGTTCCGTATCGTAAGTGGGCATAGGAGGAACCTTGCGAATATCAAGAACCTTGAACGAGGGTATCGGGAATACGAGAAGGTGCGTTATCTTTACAAAGATATGACTCCTGCAATGCTGGAACTGTCCCTTCTGATGGGAAATGCGTACAACAGGGAACTTACCGGATGGGAGAAAAGCCAGCAGGCGAAACGGCTTAGGGAGGCTCTGGTACGTGCGAAGAAAGAAGATGGTTTGAAGATACCCGGAAAACTGAGGGATGTGGTTGCGGAACTGATGAATGAGAGCAGTACAAATATTGCGAGGATGGAATGTATCAGCAATCATGCGGTTTCGGAGATTAGCGAGGAATTTAAGAAAGGCAATCTTGGTATTTCTGCTGCATATGAGGCGTCAAGACTGCCGCCGGATGAACAGCGTGAGATCGCGGAGCGGGTGTCAGAAGATGGCGGTATTAAGACGAAGGAGGTAACACAGAGGGCGATGAAGAAAAGGGAAGGGAAAGATAAGCGGAAAGACAAGGGATTTTCGGTGGTGCAGAAGCAGGATACGGAGTCTTTATCACAAGAAAGAGAAGAAATCCGAGAGGATGATTCAGTAAGTAAAAGAGAGACGAAGGAAACGGAACAGGCTGTAAAGGGAAGGAATATAAGACCATTCAAGAAATTAAACCGCCATCAGGAGATATTGCGGGAGTGGGGAAAGGAAAGCGTAAGCCGGACGGTTATTCCGCAAATAGTTACGGAGGCAATGCCAAAGGTGTCCGATTCGGACACCTCAAAAGCAGAATGGACGGATGTTGAGTGGGCGGTGTTTCTTACAAGGATGATTATGAATCGGGCGGATTGTGTAAGCGAGGAGGATTTATACTTGCTTCACGATATAATGATACGGTGTCAGGGCGGTAAGTAATTTACGCAGGGATGTATGCCGGATAGTGTGCTGGAAACCATAAAAGAGACATAATTAACGTGCGGTGTTTTGGCAGAATACGGGCAACGCTGGATATTATGAGAAGATACATAGTATGGGTGTCCGATTCGGACACTTTTTCATCTAAACATATTTTACTTCTAAGATACCGGAATATAGATTCATAACAAAAGTATTTATTACTCCCCTAATCTTTTTATGTTTTAATTGATGTATATAACCGTAACCCTTCTCTTCCAATAAGCCAGACTATGCCTTTTAAGTATTCCTTTTATAATTTTTTCACTCTATCTGTTAAAAGTTCAGTAAAAACAATGATATCTTCTATATATACCTGAAAGATTCTATTTTTTTAGATTTTGTTTCAAAATTTATCCTATCTATTTTTCCAAAAGTTCTTCCTCATTAAAATCAAAAAGTTCAGATTTTTACATGCAACATATTCTTTTGAATCCCCTTCACATTCTAGCTCTATATATTCATCATAAGAGTCTAAAAATTCACATAGAAAATCCTTAAATTCCTCTTCCAATCCTTCAAAATAATCTTTTGTGTATGATATTATATTATCCTTTTCGACTTCATAACTATCCATCGTATCATTCCACACAAATTTTATTGCTTCTTTGCAAGCCACCTTAGCCTTAGCTTTTGTAGTATAAACATACTCTTCATTGCCATATGGTTCCTCTGGTTCTATTTCGCAGCACTCATACAATTCTTCATCACTCTCATAAGCAGAAATGGATGCAATAAAATCATTGATACAGTCATCCATATTCTCAACAAATGAAGAAATACTAGAATCTTCAATCTCAAGTGATTCTATTCGTTTTTCTGAATCTTCAATCCTTTCAGATGAGTCTACGGTAGATTATGATGAAAGTTTTTTACTTTCATTCAATGCTTTCCATTTATAATCTAGTTTCCCAATCATTTCTTTTATGATATATAACTTATAATATTTTTACCGTTTATCTAACATTTGCAACAACTTTTGTATATCTTTGCTCCATCTTTCTGCATTTTCTTTTAACAATATGCTGTCCATCTCTGTCTGCTTACCTTGAATCTCTCTTTCCATAATATCCAATAATTGTTTCATATTCTGAATTTCAACCAAAGTACCGTTCTCTACGGTAATATCATCATGAGATTTATCTAAAAAAAAATGTATATCATCTGGATTCTTCTGTATTTTTTTCACCACCTCAACCATTTCTTTATCCATAAACGCTCTCTCTACACACTCTTGCATATCACTACAATCTTCATATGCAACTGATGGAGAATATTCATATTCTTGTCGTAATACTTTCCTTTTCTGAAATAAATCTAATTCATCAAAATTTAAGGTCTTCACTTTCCACATCGAGCATTTCATACCTTCTTCATCATACTCCCAAAGAAACCTTTCCCAATCTTCCATCTCATTTTTAAGCAAGTTAATTTCACTCGTATAAACTCTTTCCAAATGAGGATCCTTTTCCATCATCTTTGGAAAATACACCGTAAAAAAACGATACACGGCTATTTTTAATACAAACATCGATAATACCTTAAGTTTTTTTTCACACTCTCTCCTATCATCCTCCCCAAAAACAGGAACACGATCAGAATGCCAAATATCGCCAGCATTAACCAACTCCAATAAAAAATCTTCTGGATTTTCGGGAATCTCTTCAAATTTTTTTTCTATTTCCAGACCTTTCAAAAATGGTAATCTCGAAGGAACACCGGCAACCGTTACTTCTTTGATAGCCATTAACTCCGCCAGTTCTTCTTCTGGATGTTTAAATGTTTCTATCATTTTCTTTGTTGCTCTTTCATCCTCAAAATTCCACTTTTTGTTTACTACCAGATAAATATTCTCTATCATTTCCCGTACACTCATTGACATCCTTTTTAAATCAGCGAAATTATAATATCCAATCATTAACTCTTCTCCCTTTCTTGTACCTTATTTTTCATCCACTATTTCTATATATTCCAACAAGACCTTACACTCAAATTTGTTAGTAACATATTCAAAATCTCTTGATCTATCACTGCCATGACACTCCTCATCTTTTACATGACTTATTACTAAAGACTAAAAAATGAGCAAATCCCATCTACTATTGACGCTCCTATATTCTTGACTCCTTCCCAGGCTCTCTCGACAAGCTCTTTCCCTTTCTCAGCCACCTTCTTAACTCCATTAAAGACAGCCTCTCCAACCTTACTTCCAGCCGCATAGCCAACCATGCCGCCGACAAGACCGCCAACAACCGGACCCACGATTGGTATGAAACTCAATGCCACAGCCCCTACTGCAGCTCAAGCCGGCATACATCGCCGTACTTGTCCGTCCCATATGTTCCAACGCTTCACTAAAAGTCATCTCTCCCTTTACGACCTTCCAGAGAATCTTAACATTTTCAATTCCTACACAGGCAATCTTCGTAATCGCTCCCGGACTCATCTTAGATAAAAATGGAATAACCCCATTTTGGGAAGCAACTGTCAAAGCCCCGCCCGCTGCTGCTTTAACCCCAGCGTCCGCACCTGTCACTAAAGCGGTTTCCACAACCTCACTTCCCTCTATCTCTTCCCCACTCATCGCCCTGCCCGCCAGACTAAACCCTGTTGTAATTAACGCAGCCTGCATTCCTGCAGTCCCAGCCTGTTTGCCAAGATTAATTGCCAGTTCTCTTGTATTGTAAACATTCCAGTCTGTTCTCGGCAGAATCTCTTTCTCTTGCCATTCTTCCTGCATTTTTTTTACATCTGCCTTACTCAAAGGGTCTGACGCAATATCTACTTGATTCGTCCCACCGAGACGGTCTGTCACTGTTTTTGTCGGAAATGCCTCTTTTAACTCCTGCACCTGCTCTGCCGGTACAAGATATCTCTGGTTATGATAATCTCCATCTGCCAATAATGTCTTTGTTGCCTGAACATCTTTCCCAAACTTGAACTGGTACTGATGGATAATCTTTTCTGCCTTGGTATCCCAAATCCGTACATCTATCGAATTTCTTTTATAGACTTCTCCCTGCTTTGGGACACATACCTCCGCCTGGAAATTTGATTTTTGGAGCGCTGCCTTCGCATTAAAGTTATTGACATGATACTGCTCCGCAATAAACCCATCCAGATTCACGCACTCATTAATGCCGCCGTCCTGCCTTAAAATTCTTGCCAGCATTTGCTGATTCGCCGTTTCCATTGTCTGATTGATTTGGTTCAGATAATTTCCATAATCATTAACTGCCACTCCTTTTGCAGCCTCTTCTATCCGATCCGCAAACCAGCGTTCCTTTGTTCTTCCATTTTCAATCTCCCTGGTCATAGCCCTTAAATCCATATCATACTCACGGACTGAAACGACAATCTCTTCCTTTATCTCACGGATTTCTTCTGTAGTCTTTTCCGGCAGTTCTATCCCCAACTGTTTCTCCAGCCACTCAAACCGTTCCTGTTCGCCGCCGCTCTCCTGATATGCTTTTAGAAATCTCTTTAATATTTCTTTTACCTCTCTTGCTTCTTTCTCAGTCAGCCCTTCTAAAGAAACCCCACCCTTATTCTCTTCCTCCTCGTTCTTTTGTTCATTACTCACGCTCTGAGTTTCTTCTTTCTTTACTTCTTCATACATATCCTGACCTTCATCTATTCTTTTTTTTTCCATACTGATCTGCTCCAATCTTCTTACCTGCCTCTGGAAGCACATTTGAACTTCCTTTCCTTATACTCCTTCTCCAACTTGTCAATATCCTCTTTCATAATCTCTTTTAACGAGTGGGTAACACCAATCGCATTTCGGATATCCTCCGTAGAAACACACGGCTTCCCTTTTACATACGCACTCTCAATTCCATCTTTTACAACGCCCTCAATATC
>OFGX01001224.1_pt1 | contig 15958 bp, 13 predicted proteins | sample 1521831 | NCBI WGS metagenome assembly OFGX01 (sample SAMEA3504080, study PRJEB24116) | mouse gut metagenome | biome: mouse gut; feature: mouse-associated habitat; material: faeces | place: Denmark | collected 2011 | reverse complement strand
CAAATCACCCTGACCGTCACCCCGGCCAAGCCCGCCGACCTCAACAGCAGGCAGAAAGAGGCCGTGGGCAACGCCCCGGTATTCAATCTGACACTGCGGAGCAGCAGCGGGGCCATCACCGACTTCCGGGGCGGCTATGCCACCGTGTCCCTGCCGTACACCCTGGCGGCGGGACAGAACCCCTCCGGCGTGGTGGTCTACTACCTGGACGACGAGGGCAATATTCACCGCTGCAAGACCATGTACGATGTGCGGACTAAGACGGTGATTTTTACCACCAACCATCTGTCGCTGTATGTGGTAGGGTATGAGAACAACCCCTTCACCGATGTGACGGCGGACGATTTTTTCTTCGAAGCGGTCCTCTGGGCGGTGAAGAACGGCATTACCAGCGGGACCAGCGCCACGACGTTCAGTCCCAACGCTTCCTGTACCCGGGGACAGATGGTGACCTTCCTGTGGCACGCGGCTGGTTCCCCCGCTCCCAAGAACGAGGAGACGCCTTTCACCGATCTGGAACCCGGCGCTTACTACCACGACGCTGTGTGCTGGGCGGTGGAACAGGGCATCACCAGCGGGACCAGCGCCACGACATTCAGCCCTGACGACTCGGTGACCCGCGGACAGGCCGTGACCTTCCTGCACTCCTATGCCGGCAATCCCGCAGCCTCGGGCGGAAGTTCCTTCCAGGATGTGCCCGATGACGCCTATTACGCCACCCCGGTCAAATGGGCGGCGGAGAATGAGATCACCTTCGGTACAGGCCCGGATACCTTCAGCCCCAACGACCTCTGTACCCGCGGGCAGATCATGACCTTCCTCTTCCGCACCTAGAAGTAAACAAGCGGTCCAGTTCTTGGACGAAACAAAGCGCTCTGCGGGAATTCCCGCAGAGCATTTTGTTTGCTTTATTTGAGGCCAAACCGCCGCTTTTCAGAAATTAAGAGAGCTGTGTGTATACAGCGTGCTGCCGCCGGTATGTATCGCTATCCTTCTGTTTCAGCTCCTGCTCCACCTGGGCCAGCTGATGCTCCAGATCCTTGATCTTGGCCTCGTCGGTCTCGGAATTGAGCCTCTGCTCCAGCTCCTGCTGCTTCTTTTTCAGTTTTTCGATCTCGCGGTCTACCTTATCGGTATTGCACTCCCAGGTCTCGTCCTTATTCTTTTTCCCCTCCGGACCCTTCGCACCCTGGCCTGCCTGCTTGGGTTCCTCCGCCTCGGGGGCGTCCTCCGGCTGCCTGGGTGCGTCTGCCGCCCGCTCCGGGTCGTCAAAATAGATTTTGGGCTGACCGTCCTCGTCCTTGCCCATCCAGTAGCGGCCGGACGGCTCCTGGGGCTCCTCCGGGATGTATTCGTCCATCACAGGTTTCAGCTGGCGGCCCTGGGCCTCCTCCTCGGGCTTTTGGACCTTGGACGCACCCAGCACCTTTTCAGCCGTTGTCAAAGGCTGGACTGCGCCGGTGTTCACACCAGAAATCGGCATCATACGTCATTCCTCCTTGAAATTTTACGCGGTAAATGAAACTGTCGGTTCGGCTTCCACCGGAGCGGCGGCAATTTCGCCGGCCGGCGTATAGGTAACCGGCTCACTGTCAATGGGCTCCGCCGCCTCGGCAGGCTTGTTGTTTTTCAGCGCCGCTTTCGCCGCCTCGCTGATCTGAACCAAATCGGTTCCCTGGGGGCGGCTCGATTCTGTGCCTTCCTCAGCCTGCTTGCGCTCCTCCCGGCGCTTCTCGATGGCGGCCTCCCGCTCCAGCTCTGCCTTTTCCTTTTCAGCCTTTGCCTCGGCCTTCATGCCCTTGTCCAGCTTCTCCTGGTACTTGACCGCTTTCTCAGTACACTCACCGGTGTAGCCCAGCGCCCGCTTCATCTTCTCCGTGTCGCCCTCGGCGCTGGCCTGCCGGTACACGCTCATAGGCGTACCCGACAGCTTGATATTGGAGCTGGCTCCCAGAAGCCCTTCCATCATCTGTACGTTCATGTTTGCATCCCCTTTCTATGGCTAATTTTGCAAAAAAGTTCTTTGCTTTTATCAGTCTATAGAGCAAAGGACACCATTTCAAGGCTCTTGTAATGAAATGCTCCCTGGATGTCATGAAATGTTCTGCGGGAACACTATTCCACCGCCCGCATCTGCTCGACCAAGGACTGCTTTCTCTGCCTGCTGACCGTCCAGGCGGACAGGAGAAATTCCAGGCCGAACAGCACCAGGAGAAACAGGCCCATTTCCAGTATCGGAAATTGATAGGGCACGATCTCACCGGCAAAGGATTGCCGGCTGACCTCCCGGCACACCACCACCGCAATCGGAAGTCCGATCAGCAGAACAGCCAGAGCGGCAAAGACCGCATAGCAGAGCCCCTCGCAAATATTCATCCGGCACAGCTGCTTTCCGGTCAGGCCAACAGAGCGTAGGATGCTGTTCTCTCGCTTCCGGGACATCTGGTTGGAGAGGGTCGTGTTGATCAGATTGACGACACCAAAGAGGAAGATCAGCCAGGAGAGCGCCCGCAGTCCGCCGAAAATCAGGCCGCTCTGCATTTTCTCATACTCGATGTGGACCCCAATGGTATCCAGCCCGAGATTGCTGTGACCGGACAGAATTTCTTGCAGGCCAGCTTCTACACGCTCCGCTTTTTTCGGGTCACTGACAATGCTCCAGGAGTAGTCAAAGTTTTCGATCTCAGGATGGAGTTCCCGAAACAGCTCCTCCGGCGCGAACAAAGCCACCGAATCCAAGGCAAGGGCCCCATGTCCGTTGCTTGTCCCCCTCACCGGATCAAGCAGGCCGGATATGGTGACGGTCACTGTCTCCTGACCCAGAGACAGCTCCACAGTGGCCCCGACATCCATCTCAGCGAGGTCCTTTTGATAGCTTGCGGCCAGAAGGACGCTGTGGGCGTCCGTCGGCATAGCGCCGGATATCAGCGCGGCCTCCACCTCCTGTCGGTTTTCGTCCGTCAGAGCATCGCACATACCGGCCCCAGTACCTGCGGAGGTCCCGAATCTTGCGTGAAGAGACTGGCGGGTGACCAGCACATCCGTCACGCCGTCTACCGATAAAATTTCCTGCCGCAGCCCGTCGTTCAGCGGATTGCCCGCGGCCATGATCTCCTCCTCCGGCTGCTCCGAGGACAGGTAGATTTTATAATCCCCATCCGGGAAGAACAGCCTTGCGGCCTGCTCCGGCGAGCGGGTCAGAACCACGGAGGACACGATCAAAAGCAGGATACCGCCCAGGCTGAGCGAGGCCGCGATGCTCACCGCCTTTTTCCGGTCCCTCCGGAAGTTTGCCAGGCCCATAGATACAGGGTTAAGCCTGATACGTTTCTTCCGGCCGCGGATCTGTTCCTGTCCGGCGGAAAAACGCACCGCTTCCAGCGGCGAAATACCGGCGGCTATTTTCACCGGTCTGCGGACGGAGACAGATACCATGAACCAGCAGACCAGGACGGTCAGGAGCACAGACAACCCATAGTAGGCCCCATGGAACCCCTTGGGGAACAGAAGCAGGCTGCTGAGAACGCCCAGCAGCGCGCCCAGGGAAATCCCAACGCCGCCCAGCCGGCGGCTCTCCTTTTTGACAATGCGCCGGATCTGTTTGGACGTCGCCCCGATGGTGCGCAGCTGCCCATAGCTCTGGATTTTATCCTGGACGGAGATACGGAATATGCTCTGGATGACCACATAGCCGCCAATCAGCGCCAGGGCCGCAACGCCGCCGGTGGCGGCAAAGTCAATGGACTTGGAAGCATAGGCGAAGTAGCTGCTGTTCATACCCACATGGGGAAGGCCATACCGGGCGGCAATTTCCTGACAGTAGGCGGTCATAATTTCCTGGCTCAGTTGTTCATCATTCTGAAAATGCACATAGGCGCGATACCCGGCAGGGTCGAATCCGGCCCACTGGGTCAAGGCCGTCTTGGAAACGGCAATGGCGCAGGCATTTGCTTCCTTTTCACCAACATTCGACAGGATGCCGGTCACGGTATAGTCGCCATGAAAGCTCTCGGTGTCCAGTCGAACGGTTTCACCGATTTTGGCGTTGGAACCGTAAGCGGACAGAAAATATTCGCTGACAGCGATCTCGTTTGCCTGCTCCGGGAGTTCTCCCTTTACCAGCTCCATCTGGCTGCGGGCAATATAGATCATGTCGCTGTCGCAGTACACATAGGAGGCGTTGTAGCCCTGCTCCGAGTGCTCCTGCCCCAGCAGGTAGTATTCGCCCACTCGGGCAAGCTCCGGCAGGTCTTTCAGCGCCGCCACGTCGGACGCCTCCACGCCGGTGAACACCGCCTCGTAGGTGTCGGCCACCTGGTTGCGCTGGATCTGCGCCACAGAAACGGACAGGATTGCCGCAAAGCAAATCAGGAACGCCGCCAAAGCCACGGCGGTCACCACCATCAGGTTCCGGCGCTTCTCACTGGCAAGGCTCCGCTTTGCCAGCTTCTTCACAACAGCGCCGGTGTCGTTCTCAAAGGGCCAGGTCATACGCTACCTCCAAATTAAACGCGCAGCTGCTCTATCAGAGACAGTTTGTTTTGATGTTTCAGTGCAGCCCATGTCACAGTAAGCGCGGATAAAATAACAAGTGTACTGTAAGCCAAGGCAATCTCAGAGGGGAAACGATAGTGCAGGTAAACCATCAGCCCACTTTTCAAATGAGAACACAGGGCAGCGCCAACGCCGCCGCCAATCAGCACGGAGAAAAACAGCCCTATCCCTGAAGTCATCAGGCTTTCACAGCGAACCATAGAAGACAGCTGCTTTTGGGACATTCCTACGCAGCGCATCAGGGCAAACTCTTTCCGGCGGGTAATCACGCTGGTGAGGATCGTATTGACCAGATTCATCATGGCAAAGCAGCCGATGAAAGCGACAACGACGGTCAGAACCAACTTCATCCCCTGTATAAAGTTTTCGTTCTGAGCAATGGCGGCGGATAGCGTCGTCACGCTGTGGCCAGCGGCTTCCTTCAAAATCTGGTCGATCTCAGCCTCGGCCTGTGCCTCCCTATCATCGGAGACACGAAGCGCGAGCTGGTACATGGTGTCGCAGGACACAAGATCATTCATAACATCCACCGGAAGCATCAGCATATCAATTTTATCGCTGTTGCCGCCAATTTTTCTCTGATCCAGCACGGCGCCAACTGTAAAACTTCTTTGATAGCTGTCACTTCCATCAAAAATCGTTAGTGCGAGTGTTTGCCCGGCCTCTGCCCGAATCCCATAGTCTCGTTCCAGAGAATCGGGACGGCCGACAATCAACAGGTCTTGTTCCACCAGGGCGTTATATTCCAGATCGGCCTGGCTGCTCCGGCAAGCGCGTATTAAATCCATATCGTCACGGTTGAAGCCAACAATCGAGATTTCGGATTCCGCCGCCTCTGGCGCAAAAGCTGCCGGGAGATAGTGATATTCTGTCATCGCTTCCAGACCCGAAACCATGCGCAGAGAATCTTTCAAACTGTCTGTAAAAGGTGCGGAAGCCTGCACCTGCTCCAGCGGGTCATTCCGCAGCCGTTCGTCACTGATGCTAATGATAAACTGGCCCCTGGGGAAGCCTGACAGGGACATATCCCTTGCGTTGATGGAGGAAAGCACCGATGACAGCCCCATAAGCAGGACGCCGGTAAGAACCAGTGACAGGACGGTCAGCACATTCTTTTTCCGGTTGGTGGAAATATGCTTTTTTGCCAGCATAACCGGTGAGATCTTCTCCGACAGCCTTGCCTGCCGCTTTTTTCCGCTCTGCTGTCCCATATAGCGGGAGGCGTCTATGGGGGATACGGACGCGGCGAGTCTGGCGGGTTTTCGGAGGGAGAGCCTCACCGTCAGATAAATCAGGACGATCACCATAGGCCATACCCACAGCAGGCTGGCGGGCCGGAACCCTTGCGGGATCAGCAGACAGGAGAATATGGTTCCTGCTGCCAGACCGATGGGGATAGATGTTGCTGACAGCGTAAAGCCCTCACGAAACACCATCCGTTTGATTTGCCGGCCTGTCATGCCAATCGTCCGTAATTGCCCATACTCCTTGATGGAGTTGACGATGGCAATGTAGAAGATGCAATAGATCACCAGGATACAGGCCACGATGATCACCGCCAATCCAGCTGCCGCCGTCCCAATCAGGAAAAGAGATGGTTTTGACAGGTTGATGTACGCCTCGTTGAAGGATGGGATTTTTCTGATTCCCGCGTGGTCAAGCATTTCTACTACCAGCTTTTCGATTTCCGCTTTAGAAGCGGCCGTTCTGGTGTTTACCCGGATCATGGCGGATGGAGAAAATGTGTCCCAGCCGCCTTGGGCTAAAAAATACTGCTCAGAGACGATCCCCGCGTACAAGGACCTGCCGGTTCCAGAAGCTGCTGTCTCCAAGTACCCGCAAATCGAAAATACCGTTTCATCCTGTGTGCCGGGCATAGCAATCGAAATGCTGTCACCAATTCCTGCATCCAACTTCAGATAATCCAAATAGTCTTTTTCAATGAGTATTTCGTGTTCCGCCTCCGGCATCCGTCCATCAGATACCGTCAGGCCGTTCAGCGTGAGGGCATCAGTATTGGAGTATGAGAGATTCAGTCTCCCATTTCCAGCTTTGATACCCCCCAGTGAAACAGTCAGACCGGTCAGCACAGACTCTTGTTCTGCCTGAAGGCGCTCAAACTCTTCCTGACTAACGCCGGAAATAAGCGCATGGTAAGAGCCTGTCACGCTGTTCCCACCGCTTCTGTTTACTGCTGCGATACCTGAAATCAACAACAGCACCGCGGACATGAGCATGGCAGCTAATGCGATTGCAAAGATTGAAATTCTTTTTTGAAGCTTGCCGTACTTCAATTTGGCAGATGCTATTTTATGGATCACCGCACTGGTGTCGTTCTCAAAGGGCCAGGTCATGATTTGCCACCTCTATTCTGTCACGCGAAGCTGTTCGACTACGCTGTTTTGCCTGCAATACAGGCTTGCCCATTTTGTAAGGATACGTTGCAGCGCAAGGGCCAGCAAGAAATAAAAGCATACAGATACAATGGGGAACGTGTAATCTACGAAGCTGAATCCAGGTACATTTCCTACTGCGGAGCAGATTGCTTTTCCAACGGCCAGACCGCCAACAACAGAAGCTGCAAAGCTGCCAAAGGTCTGGAAACCATTTTCAAAGCCTATCATACCGGAAAGCTGTTTACTGTCCAGTCCAATGGCCCGAAAGAGCCCCATCTCCTTCCTTCTGGAAATGATATTGGTCATGCTGGTATTGACCAGATTGATGATGCTGAACGTGATAATGACGGCTAACAGGGCATATGCCGCAGCAGAAATTGTGCTGAAAACACTTTTGTACTGCATTGTCATATCTTTCAGCGTTTTCAGGCGCAAGCTGTCGCTTGCCCCGGTCAGCGACTGCAATTCGTCCTCAATTCCAGCATAACCGCTGTCCCCCGTCTGAATTACGAACGCGCTGTTCGCGTTATAGGGAACCGCCCGCTCCATTTCCGCTGCGGGTAAGATAAAACTGGAAGCGCTGTTCTTATCAAAGACGACGGCGGATACAACATAGGTCAAATTGCCCTGCAAATTGTTCCCTGCCTGAGAAAAAGTAATGGTATCGCCGGCCTCATAGCTCTTTTGCAGATAATCCAATTCTGGGCTGCCCATATTGATTACAAGAGAGTTTTCCCCGGTATGGTCACAATGGGGCAGTTCCCCGGCCATGACCCGATGCTCCAGCGCCGCATAATCCTCTGCGTTCATGCTCCGAATCGCTGTTTCCATTCCGTCAATGGTGACGCAGATTTCCTGCTGGCAGACAATCCCGCTCACGCCGTCTATCGACAAAATCTCATGCTTCAATTCATCTGTCAGAAGATTGTTTTCCTGTAGCCGCGTAAGGGAAAACGTGGGCGTAACCAGCGCCCGGTTCAGCTCCACCACATAGGAGCCCTCATAGGGAAAGCTCTGCTTTGCTCTTTGCTCCGGATCAAGAGAGGACAGCAGGGAGGAAATTCCCACAAGCATCATCCCGCTCAAAATTAGTGAGGTAAAGGTCAATATGCTTTTCTTCCTGTCCCGCAGTAAATTCATCGCCGCAAGTGAAAGAGGAGTGAGGGGTTTCCTGTCTTTTTTCAGGCGTTTCCCGCTCTTTTTCAGGCACTTCCCGCTCTTTTTTACCTCGGCATAGCTGCTGTAACGGGATGCTTCCATGGGTGAAACCGACATTGCGATTTTGGCCGGCTTCAAAATGGACAGCTTGACACAAATAAATACGACGGCACCGGACAAAAGCACGATCACAATGTCAGGAAACAGCTGAAAAGCGTCTCTGTCTATCAGGAAGGACAGCATCCCGCCCACAATGCACCCAAGCGGAATAAAACGGAAGGCAAGATAGTTTCCCTCCTTTGAAATGATTCGCTTGATTTGCTTTTTCGTGGTGCCAAGTGTACGCAGCTGCCCAAAGGAGGCAACATTGCTCATGACCGAAATAAAAAATATGTTGTAGATGACCAGGGAACATACGCCAATCAAGACCAGCCCAACGAGCAGAACCGTCAGTACCGTCTCTTTTGACATATTATTGCTGTCAATGTATAAATTGTTGATCTGAATATTGTCCGTGGAGATTCCGCAATCCAGGCCAATCGCCCGCACCAGCTCTTTCAGTTCCTGATTCGTATATTTCGCGGTATTACGGACAGAAATCATAGCTGCCACAGGCCCGGCGGTAAGAGCAGAGTTTTCCTGAACAAAGCTCTGTGAAACGATGGCGTTATAAGCAACCCTGTTTCTATCATTTTCAGCGGTTGTCTGAATAAAGCCAGTGATTTGAAAATCTACGGTTTCTAATTGGCGGCTTGCCTGGTTGCGGTAATGAACAGATATGGTATCTCCAACATCCGCTTTCAAATTCAGAGCGTCTATATATCCCTTTTCTACAAGCAGTTCATTCGCGGCCTGCGGCATACACCCTTTAATCAGTTTGATATTGGAAAGCCGCATAGTTGCTTCGTCGGAACATACGATGCCCATTGTGATTCCGTTCTCCCGCTCCGTCATGCCGACGGATTGGTAAACGCCTACACTCTCGATACGGGGATCGGCTGTCAGCAGGGAGATGTTCTCCTGAGAGAGATTTTGAAAAATTCCCTGATACGCAGTAGATGCCGCATATTCACTTGTAACATTGAAGGCATAAGAAGAAACAAAAGCCATAATGGCGGCGGCCATAAAGATAATAACCCCAATCAGACGGTTTCTGAAATGATGCTGTTTGAGACGGGCGTTTGACAGTTTGCGGATGACCGCGCTGGTGTCGTTTTCAAAAGGCCAAGTCATCACTGCTACCCCCTCAACCTACGATTTTGCCATCCTCGATCCGCACGATGCGGTCGGCCAGCTGTGCGATCTCGTTGTTGTGGGTGATCATCACGATGGTCTGGTTGAACTGCGTGCTGGTGCGCTTGAGCAGGCCCAGCACATCGGCGCTGGTCTTGCTGTCCAGGTTGCCGGTAGGCTCATCCGCCAGGACGATGGCCGGTTTGGTAATCAGGGCCCGGGCAATCGCCACCCGCTGCTGCTGTCCGCCGGAGAGGTTGTTGGGCATATTTTGCAGCTTATCCTCCAGGGCCAGCATGTGGACGATTTCGTCCATGAACTTCTGGTCCACCGTGTCCCCGTCCAGCTCTACGGGCAAGACGATGTTCTCGTAGACGTTCAGAATGGGAACCAGGTTGTAGTTCTGGAAGATGAAGCCGATGTTCCGGCGGCGGAAGATGGTCAGTTCCTCGTCGTTCTTCTTTGCCAGCTCGTCCCCCCGGACGATGACGCTGCCGGAGGTGGGGGTGTCGAGACCGCCCATCATATTGAGAAGGGTGGACTTGCCGCTGCCGGAGGTCCCCACCACGGCCACGAACTCCCCCTGCTCCACAGAGAGGTTGACCCCATCCAGGGCGCGGGTGATGTTCGGCTCGCTGCCATATTGCTTTTTCAGGTCGATGGTTTGTAATACGTTCATTTTTGTCTGCTCCTTTCACGGCTCTTCGCCTGTTGCAGAGCGATTGTAAAATCCAAATGTCTCAGAAATGTCCGAATTGGAGCTTTGAATGTGAATTTTTTGTGAACAGTTTACCGCCGGGGCAGGAACACCGAAAACGTAGATCCGCGGCCGGGTTTCGAGGCCACCTGGATATAGCCGCCCTGCCGGGTGACAATCTCCCGGGCCAGATACAGCCCGATGCCCACCCCCGGCTGGTCGTGGACCTCCTCCTCACGGTAAAAACGCCGGAAGATGGCGGCCTGACGGCTCTCCGGGATGCCCTTGCCGGTGTCGGTCACATCCAGCTTGACATACATCTCCCACCGTTCCACGGATACGCTGATCTTCCCGCCCGCCGGGGTATACTTTACCGCGTTGTCCAGCAGGTTGAACAGGGCCTCCGCCGTCCACTTGCTGTCGTGGGACACCCGCAGGTCGTCAGGGCACTGTACCTCCACAGAGATGCCCTTTTGCTCCGCCCCGTAGACGATGCCGCTCATAGCCTGGGCCAGAGTGTCCAGCAGCGGCACGTCCTTCTTTTCAAGCGTGATGGCCCCAGTCTCCAGGCGGGAAGCTTTCCCCATGGACTGCACCAGAAATTCCAGCTTGTCCGTCTGACTGCGGATGCCCTGCAAAAAGTCCCGACGCTCCTGCTCCGTGACAGGCTTTGCCAGCAGGGTGTCCGTTACCATTTTCAGATTTGCCACCGGCGTTTTCACCTGATGGGAGATGTCCGACACCAGCGTTTGCAGCTCCCGCCGCTCCTCGTCCACCTTGCGCCGGTTTTCTTGAAGGATGCCGTACAGCCGGGAGAGGCGGTAGCTGATGCGGGCGAAGATGGTCTCACGGTCTTCGGCTCTGGCCGGTTCCTCGCCGCCGCTGATCATACTGTCCATGGTCTGGCACAGGTCGCTGGTGAACTGAGACAGCCGCTTGGCGAAACACAGCGTCAGCAGGAACAGCCAGAATAAAGCGCAGGCCGTCAGCAGCGCACCGGCCAGCAGCACTCCCCCCTGGCCGGTGACGGCGGAGAGGAGGAAGGAGAGGGCCAGCATGGAGGCGGCCGCGCCGGTTTCCACCAACAAAAACATGGTTTTGACGGGCATACGCCTCATTTCCGCTCACCTCCTGTCCATTGGTAGCCGATGCCGTAGATTGTTTTGATATAGGTATCTCCCTCCGCCTCGATCTTCCCACGGATGCGGCTGATGGAGGTGGTCAGGGTGTGCTCGTCCACAAATTTCTCGTCCACATCCCACAGACGTTCCAGGAGCCTCTGCCGGGTCAGCACCTGGCGGGGATTTTTGCAGAACAGGTACAGCATCTTATACTCCATGGAGGAGAGGGTAATTGGCTTTCCGTTCAGGGCGGCGGACTGCTCCGAGAAGTCCAGGAACAGCCTGCCGTCGTCGTAGAGATCCTTTGCCGGTCTGTGGTGCTCCAGCATGGCGAACATGGCACGGATCTTCCGCTGCAAGGCCCCAATGGAGAAGGGTTTGGTGATGTAGTCCACCGCTCCCGCCTCATAGCCTCGGAGTTGATCGCTCTCCTGGTCGTTGGCGGTGAGGAAGATCACCACCGTGTCCGGGTGCTCCGGCTTGATCAATCTGCACAGGTCATAACCGCTGCCGTCCGGCAGGTTGATGTCCAGCAGCACCAGATCGTATGACCTCCCGGCCAACAGCCCGGCGGCGGTTTTGGCGTTCAGAGCCGGCGTGATTTCCCAGCCGTCCGAAGTCAGATTGTAGGCCAGGGTTTTATTCAAAAGGGCGTCGTCCTCGACAATCAGTATCCGTTTCATGGCCTGTCCTCCTTTTGGTGATAAGGGCAGTATAACAGATAAATGTCCGCGAAATGTTACAGCGATGATAATCTGTCCGGACATGAGGCAAATCTGTGAATTTTTAGAATGTCCGTTCGCTGTAACAGTTCAGGCGTGTTTTACAGTGAATTTTGAAGACGCTCGGACATTTCTGTGACATTTTAGTTTTACAATGCGCTTATTGTAAAACCTGTCAATTTAAGATACCATGCCGCAGAGCAAAGAGCAAAATCATTTCATGACATTCAGAAAACATTTCAATACAAAATAATTGAAATATTATTCTGAAATCGCTAATTTATTGAAAGTCTGCCGTGATTCGTTCCAACCTGTCGAAATAGTTCTTTGCGAATTTTTGGGGGGGCACGTTGGAAATTAGTTGTTCTAGATTTATCAGAGCCTGTCCAGCAAATCGGTGAAAAATTGTTTGCTGTATTTAGAACCTGTATTCACAATCTCAAACGACCGTCTGGACGGGCCTTTAGCCGCCTTGCGGCGTTAAAAAATCTTGAAATCCACAAAGGATTCCTGTGATTTTTTGCCTTGCAGGGCGGCAAAATTCCTCGTCCATCCAGCATTTTCGATTATGAATACAGGTTCTTAGATGATAGGCAAAGGCAGGAATTGATTCAATATATTCTCGCACAGAAATCAAGAGTTTGTTCCAATACATTTCCTTACAGCGCCTCTGTCCATGCTATGTCAGACAGCATTAATACCAAATTAACGGAAATCCGCACAGAAAGTTTGTACTTCTGTTTAGAAAATCGAACTGTATCTGTCTGTGATACCGAGATTAATTTAATGGTAAAGGAATTCGATATCTTTGCTCTGCTTATTATGAATCCTGACCGGGTACTGACTTATAATATGATTGTAGACCTTGTATGGAACGAAAATCTTGATTATTACTCCCGCAGGACAATCAATAATCATGTTAGTAACCTCCGGCGCAAACTCAAGGTTACACCAGAGACACCGGATTATATTAGGAGCGTTCATGGCATTGGGTATAAGTTCAACCCTAAAATTAAATTCCTCCGATGCCCTGGCCTTGCATTATGACCAGGGCATTTTCTTATGCCACGGATACCCTTCCGGCCCGTCAGGTCAGAAACCACGGAGAGCGTCAGCAATACTATGCGGAGGCCACCCATCCGCCCATCATTGAAAAGGAAATCTTCTTCGCCGCCCAGGAGCTGAAAAGCAGGTGGAGTGAGATCCGCCGCAGGGGCATCCCCGCAGACAGTCCGCTGCAACGGAGAATATCCTGCGGCATCTGCGGTACACGCTATACAAGAAAAGTCTGCCGCGGCAAGACATACTGGGTAAGATACAGCTCTTCGAGGATAAGCGTATCCGCACCGCATGGGATGAGGAGAAGGAAGAATGGTTCTTCTCAATCGTGGATGTGATAGCCGTTCTGACAGATCAGCCTAACCAGCGAGGTGCGAGTAATTACTGGGCAAAGCTGAAACAGCGTCTGAAAGAAGAAGGCGCTGATCAGTTGCTGACAAATTGTCGGCAACTGAAACTGAAGTCCTCCAAGGACGGCAAACGGTATCTGACCGATGTAGCTGATACCGAGCAGCTTCTGCGCATCATCCAGTCTATCCCTTCTCCCAAGGCGGAGCCGTTCAAAATGTGGTTGGCCCAAGTTGGCCGGGAGCGTATAGAAGAAACCATCGATCCTGAGTTGACCATTGAACGGGCCTTGGAAACCTATGTATTAAAAGGATACAGCCGTGAATGGATCAACCAGAGGCTCCAGGCAATCCAGGTGCGTAAAGAGCTGACTGATGAATGGGATGCCCGTGGCGTTCAACAGGGCATCGAATATGCCATCCTAACCGATGAGATCTCCCGCGCATGGTCCGGTATGACAACCAGGCAGTATAAGCGTCTCAAAGGCTTGAAAAAAGAGAATCTTCGTGATAATATGACCACGCTGGAGTTGGTTCTGAATATGCTGGCCGAAGCGACCACCACAGAGATCTCGAAACAAAAAGAGCCTGAAACATTTGCAGAAAATGTTGAGATAGCGCGTGCGGGCGGCAAAGTGGCTGGGGATGCACGCAAGGCTGTGGAAACGCAGACTGGTGTTCCTGTGATTACATCCCAGAATGCAGCCCAACTCAATCAGGTGGTAACCGATATGATCGAGGGAGTAGCCTCCGAAGGAATTGATAAACCTGATGCAGATGAATGATATTTGTGTAAAACCGGAAAATTGAAATCTGCAATAACACAAAAAAATAGAGCCTCCAGAGGCGAATTAGTCTTGTGGTGCGTTGAGAATGAATATTGAAGAAGCTGGTCATGCCAATGCTTTGGAGACACCGCCTTCCCGCTTCCTGAGCCGCAGGTTCGAAAGTGGGCACGCGCTCCATGATAAGTTGACAGGCTACATCAAGGGGGTAGTCTGTCAACTTTTTATATTGAACAACCTTGATTATCTCTGAAAAGCCTTGAAATACAGGCACTTTCGCGGATATGGACAAGGAATTTACTACCGATTTACTACTTTTGGGGAAAGAGCCTTGATATGCGCAGCACCGCGAGAGCTGGACGCCCGGAGAGGGCGGCACACAGATAGACCCCCAACTATGACAATTTCATATACCGACCATGACGGCGTTTCTTCACTCCCCACGCGGGGAGAAAAGGGACGCCGCTTTTTTTATGCTCTTTGTTACGCAGTAGGGGCATAAGGAGCCTTGCGCCATGCGGCTTTTCGGGCGCGGTTTTGGCGGGGCAGGGTGTTTATACCTTATCCCTCAAAATCGCGCTTTTACTGCGTAACAAATCTACCGCAAAGGAGTATCACGCTATGGCAGTTTTCCGCGTGGAGCGCAACCGTGGCTACACCGTCATGTCAAACCACCATCTGCGCAATAAAGAGCTGTCCCTAAAGGCAAAGGGGCTGCTGTCACAAATGCTTTCACTCCCCGAAGATTGGGACTACACCCTTGCTGGCCTGTCCCTTATCAACCGGGAGAAAATCGACGCTATCCGTGAAGCGGTGCGGGAGTTGGAACGCGCCGGGTATATCGTGCGATCAAGGGAGCGTGACGCGAAAGGCCGCTTGCGGGGCGCGGAGTATGTGATCTACGAACAGCCGCAGACGCCTACATCAGATTTACCTACGTTGGAAAATCCAACATTGGATAATCCAACGCAGGAAAAGCCTACATTGGATAAACCTACGTTGGAAAATCCAACGCAATTAAATAGGGCCTGCTCCGCAACTTCGGCAAACAATAAAGCAGAAATAAGAGACAAAGCAGAGCGAGAGAGACCCTCAGCGACCTGGAAAGGTTCGAGAGCAGCAGGGCAACGCCAATCACACAGACAGCGGTTTCCTGTAGGTGTGCCATGACGCGGTCCAGGCCGTAAACGGTCTTGACCGTCCCGAAAACACCCTCCACAGTATTGCGGTCGCAGTTGTCCTGATATTCCAATTTCTTCGCTAGGCGGGACAGGCCGGGAGTTTTTGGCGGCTTTCCCAGGGCCGGACCGGACAACCGGATGCCATGCTCTTTGCAAAAGGCCAATGTCTGGCGGCTGCGGTAGATTTTATCCGCCAGAATGCGTTCCGGATAACAGCCATAGCGTTCCCGATACCGGGCTACCGCCCGCCAGAGACCTTCCGATTCGTTGAAGGGCTCGAAGTCCAGCCGTTCGATCCTGGCATAGCCATTCACCAGGCTGATATGCAGTTTTGAGCCAAACTCGGTGTTGGCGTGGGCTTTTCCCCGCACGATGGGCCGGACCCAGGGCTGGGCCAGACTGACGATGCGCTGGGGAATACTGTGGGTCCTGGATTCAAACATGAGGCGCTGCTGCTCGTAGACAGTAGTGACGATATTCAAACGGTCTGCCTGCTTTGAAGACAATTTTGCGCCAGTTTGAACCAATTGAGCGATATAACCCATATCCCGGCGGATGTATTGCAGCTGTTTGCGTATCCCTGAACGGATCGCTTTCCCACTGCGCTTCTTGCTTTTGGACAGACGCAGGTAGTCCTTCCGGGCGCACTGGCGGTACATCCGGGGCTTCTTCTGTCCTGCCGCTTTACACAGCTCGTCCACCGTT
>OFGX01001220.1_pt1 | contig 15973 bp, 20 predicted proteins | sample 1521831 | NCBI WGS metagenome assembly OFGX01 (sample SAMEA3504080, study PRJEB24116) | mouse gut metagenome | biome: mouse gut; feature: mouse-associated habitat; material: faeces | place: Denmark | collected 2011 | reverse complement strand
CCGCCAGCCGGGCCCGCATGATGTACATCCCTTTCCCGATGCCCTTCGCCGACCCACGCAGGGTGCTCCCTATATAAATCTCCACTGTCATCGTACCGCCCTCTTCTCAGATTCTTCCAGCATGGTACGCCGGGTTCTCTTCCGCTGGCATGTAGCCAGTACCGGGCTCCCGCCTGGCGCCGTAGAAGCCCACCTCCCCGGGAATCCGGTAGACCACGCACTCGAAGCCCAGGCGGTTCCTTATGACGCACTCCTTCATCACCTGCTCCACCATCCATTCCGGGAACATGCCCTCCATGGCCTCTTCGTGCTGCCTGCTGCCGAAGACCTTCTCGCGGAGCTGTTCCGGAAGCTCCAGGAACAGGCCTATCACGATGGCGCTGTCATATATGTACTTCGCACGGAACCAGTCCTTCCTGCCGCAGGCCTCCATGAACTGGCCCGGCATGCGAAGGAACTTGTCCGTAAGGTATCCATGGCTGCCGTCCCCTCCGGCCTTGTGCATGTAGCGCATCGCCATCTCATGCTCCAGTCCCCGGATCCGGCCCGCGTCATCGGCTCCTTCCCATTCCCGCCTCAGCTCTGCGTACGGCATGTCAGCGCACAATCTTTCCATTGACTTTTTCCCTCCATGTCCCTATAATGGGTACATGGACAACTGTTCTACCACTTTCCCCTGCACTGGTTCACGGCCAGCTGCAGGGGATTTTCCCTTCAGCTCCGCGCGGAACCCCAGTAGGCGTCCGTTGCCCAGGATCGACATGAACCCTTTCCTGTCACACATCTCGATGCAGTCCTGCAGCGTCACCCTTTCCAGGTTGATTCCCATCTCACTCGCCCTCCTTCCCTCCGGCCGCATCTTTTTCGGTGCCGCCCGTTGCCTTCATCCGTGCCTCCTTCTCCATCCCTCTCCTCCTTTCCAAGCTTGTCCAACGCCCCAGACTGAACCGGATGCATCCGGACAGCCCGGGGACGTCATGCGTCCCTTACCGACACGACCACTGCCTCGTCGTTGATGATTCTTACCGTTTGGATTTTCCCATCGATTTCTTCTGTCCACCCGTCAATTTCCAGCCCATACTGGTCCGCATACTGCCTAATCAGTGCCCTCTTGATTGCCAGCACCCTCTTTGGGGTCAGCTCCATGTCTGGCCCTGGGCTTGCTGCCATCGTTCCTGCCATATGTATGCCTCCTTCCTATACCCATTCCTATGATGTACTGGTTGTACTTGTTTCCAAATTCCTCACTTCCTTTCGTTTGGTATGTTTTCCTTGTGCCCCTCCCCTACCATTGCTATAATCTTCTTACAGGCCACTGCCATGGCCGAGTCCGAAGAAAGGAGAATATGGCCAATATGGAAAAAACACAGTATTACGTCAAATTGCTTCGTGATGAAATCCTGAATGATATTTTAAATTCACCTGCCGATGAACCTACGACAGAATATCTTACCTCTTGCCTGAAAGAGGCTTATGAAATGGTTCTCGAAACAATCCGCGCCGAAGCAAAATGACATAGCTTATTACCTGAATGGCTATGCTTATTGCCGTAAGCGTAGCCATCTCCTTTTTCACTTTTTTAATCCTGTTTCTCACTATAAAGAAAATTCTTCTTTCGCTAAGCTCTATTGCATTCCTGACATATCTTGTTTTTGCAGGTGCTTTATCATATTCGTTCCAATTTTCCAGCTTCACGTCCTCACCTCCCCTCTATACCGGCTCCCGCCCACATGTTCGTCTTGCTATTTCGCCCCATCTCCCTTATACTGGTGGTACAGGCCACTGCCATGGCCGAGTACTTAAGAAAGGGGAATTCATATGACAATTATTGAGCTGAGCCAAAACCTTGATAAAATCATATCTGATTATGAAGCACAGGCTGGCATTGCATGTTCAATCTGTTCCACCGACAGCGATGGCGAAGCGTTTTACAAGAGCCATGAAGCAGTAGCGAATGCATTGAACTCATTCAAAACGGAAATCCTTACCTATCTCTCGCAGCTCTGATTCGCAGGGCAGCCCAGAGCACCATCCGGCTGCCCATCTTTCTGCGCAATAATACTGCATACCACACCCAGTTGTGGCCTTAAGATGTTCAAGCAGTTCTCATGCATCTTTATGGCGCTTTCTATCCGCTCTTTCTGCTCCTTAAGCCATTCCATTTCTGTCACATCCTCACCTCCCCTCTATACCGGCTCCCGCGGTTTCATACCAGTGGCACCTTGGTCAAACAGCATATTGGCATCGACATCCAACGCATATGCAATTTTCATAATGTCTGTATCCCTTATGACCCTTCGCCCTTTCAACATGGCATTGAACTGTTGCTTTGTGTATCCAGCTTTTTCAGCTATAGCACTTTGTTTCAAACACTTTCTCCTCATTATCGCTTCTACATTTCGAGCTACTACAGAGTTCAAGTTTCCACCTCCAATCATCAAGATTCTTTAGTTCTTTTTCATAGTAGCTCAAGTTTTCTTAGTTGTCAATACATTTTTCTAAATTTTCTTGAGTTTTTGTATTTACTTTTAAATACTTTTGAGTTATATTGTTTATACAGGGAGAGGTGGTATTATGGGAATTGGATATAGAATAAAAGAAGCGAGAGAAATTCAGGGACTTACACAAATAGAATTAGGAAGATTGGTAGGCGTAACCGGTTCCGCAATAACAAATTATGAAAATGAAACAAGTCACCCAAAAGAGCCCGTTATGTACAAACTGATAGAAGCATTAAAAGTTGATGCAAATTATCTCTTTCAGGATTGTGTCAATCTACCAAAGGAAGTAAATGATATAACACTTGCCGAGTATGACCGCATAAAAAAATACCGCGCACTTGATAATCCCGGTCGGGAGCATGTAGACACAATTCTCCAATGGGAATCTGATCGAGTGAAACAGTTAGGTCAAGTCACGCCTGCTGCCATAGTCGAGCTACATAAGGCTGCAAGCGCAAATGGCCGCCTCATAGAATATTTCCGCAGCGTGTCTGCCGGAACCGGCCAGGTCATCTTTGATGACGTTTACTCCGAACGCATTACGATGCCTGACATCCCAGAATACCGCCGCGTGGCCTACGCAGTAAAGGTAGATGGCCGGAGCATGGAGCCTCTGTACAATGATGGCGACATACTCCTGATTGAGCCTACCTGTGAGATTGCCATAGGTGAGATTGGCATCTTCAACGTCAATGGCCTGGCTTATGTGAAGCAGCTGGGACAGGATAGGCTGATTTCACTGAACAAGGGATATGACGATATACCGCTCACAGAGGATTCTGTGTGCATGGGAAGAGTGGTTGATAAGTTATAGTCAGAATAGACCAACAAGTCATGAAATTTTAGGTTAATCCGCTACGGCGTTTTAATAATATCAAAAGAAAAGGGGAATTCACTATGGGATTATTTGACACATTGAAAAAGGCTCTAAGCGTCTCTTCCGTACCGCCACCAACTGGTCAAAAACCATCTTCCGCCCAGACAGCCAGTACAAAAAAGTCCGAAAAAAAGGAAGAAACACATCGGATTGCCGGGACTTCATTCCATCAGGATGAAATCAAATCGCTTGGCTCGCTAAATCCTGACTACAAACTTAATAAATCACAGCTTATCAAGAAAAATCTGCTTAATGTTTGGGTATATGAATACAGCTTCAAGTCCTATCAGGCCGAGCTGGTTCCAGAGCCTACAAACGAATATGACCCTAATGCAATAAAAGTAGTCATAGCAGGAAAGCATATTGGTTATATCAAAAAAGGAAGCTGCGCTCATATCAAGAAACTGATAAGCACAAATTCCATTAAATCCATTACTGCAATCATGAAAGGTGGAAATAGCAAATACATAAGCTGCTACGACCCGCCAAAAGAAAGAGACAAGGATTCTTACGAATATGAGTCTGACAAAGGCACTATTGGTGTGGAAATTAAAATCCAGATTATAATATAACACCGCTATGGCATTTTAATAATATCGAAAGAAAAGGGGAATTTCATATGGATGAGAGAGAATTTGAAGAACGGCTCCAGGCCATGCATGACCGCGTCTTATCCAAGGCATTAAGCCAAGAGGAAGAAAGCAATTATACCGAATCTTTATTTGAGTCTATCCGCCGTGTAAATGAATATGGGCAGGAATTCTGGTATGCCCGGGAACTGCAGATTGCTCTTGAATATAAAGAATGGCGTAATTTCTTAAAAGTAATCGACAAAGCAAAGGCTGCATGTCAGGGGAGCGATAATGCTGTCTCAGACCATTTTGTTGAGGTCAACAAAATGGTGAACATAGGTTCTGGCGCGGAGCGCGAAGTAGACGACATTGAATTGTCACGCTATGCCTGCTACCTGATTGTCCAAAATGGAGACCCGCGCAAAAGGTAATCGCTCTTGGCCAATCATACTTCGCAATAAAGACCCGCCAACAGGAATTGATAGAAAATTACGACAGCCTGAGCGAGGACAGCAAACGCCTTGCTATCCGGAACGAAATGAAGGCTCACAACAAATCCCTTGCCGAAGCCGCAAAACAGGCCGGAGTCACGGAACCTGTCGATTATGCTATCTGCCAAAACAAAGGCTATCAAGGATTATATGGTGGGCTAACAAAAAATGATATACACAGGCGCAAAGGCCTAAAGAAAAGCCAGGATATTTTAGACCATATGGGCAGCACAGAGTTGGCAGCTAACCTCTTCCGTGCCACGCAGACAGATGAAAAGCTTAGGAATGAAAATATCGTTGGCAAAGAAGCTGCAAATAGAACCCATTATGAAGTCGGGAAGAAAGTCCGTGAAACTATAAAAGACCTCGGCGGAACAATGCCTGAAAACTTACCAACACCCAATAAAAGCATCAAACAAATTGAACGTGAACAAAAGAATAAAATTTCCAAAAAATAAGCAAGATATTCCCGGGAAAAGCATATTGCAAACATGTTCCGCATATGCTATAATGCCAGTAGGCAAAAGGATGATAGTGTCCATTAGGCGCACAAAAGTATGAACCCCCGGAAGTATTGCGAGTACTTCTGGGGGTTCTCCTTCTTTTGCGGAGAAGTCAACCGTTCGGGCCTGGCTACCGTCTATTCATCCCCGTCAAGCCACTTGCACAGGTAGCAGGCGACTACACCGGCCAATACGGAGAGAAGAAAGGATGATAATATATCCATTAGCGCACCCCCTTCCTGTCACCAGTATCGGGGCGGTAACAAAAAGATTATAGCATAGTGGTTGCGACATCGCAACTCCCTTAAGAAAGCGAGGAATGGCTTATGGACTTAGCACAGGATAGGACTTATACGATAGACGATATCTACGCCCTGCCAGATGGCCAGAGGGCAGAGCTGATTGATGGCCGGATGTATATGATGGCACCTCCCAATACCATGCACCAGAGGATTTCGTATGCATTTGCCAGAAAAATATCCGACTACATCGATAGGAAAAAAGGCAATTGCGAAGTCTTTCTGGCCCCCTTTGCCGTATTCCTGAATGAAGATGACAAGAATTACGTAGAACCGGATATTTCCGTCATATGCGACAAGAGCAAATTGAATGAATCCGGATGTAACGGTGCTCCGGACTGGGTGATTGAAGTCACTTCTCCATCCAACCCTCAAAATGACTATGGAATCAAATTATTCAAATACCGTACAGCGGGCGTCAGGGAATATTGGATTGTGAATCCGCAGATGAAATCCGTCATGGTGTATGACCTGGAGAAAGAGGAAAAATCGAACCAATACAGCTTTGAGGATGATATCCCTGTATGCATCTATGATGATTTGAGCATCCAGATTTCTAATTTCTTATAAAATCAAGAAACCGGAAATCCCAAAATTGGGGAGCATAATAAGGAGACGCCCATCCAAAAGGCATTGCGACTTCACAACCCTGTACCATGACAATATAATATGCTTGCCAGGGGAGCCGTTGGGGTGTTATGTCAGCCGCCAGACGAAAGAAAAGGGGCTGGTGCTATGGTTACATACAGCGACTTGTTCACGTTTGTAATTATGCTTTGCGCTGTTATAACTCTTGTTATCTACATCAAACGCAAAAAGTAGCGCCCTCGGTCTGGTAAACTAAAGCGCTACTTTTTGTAGTATATTACCTACCGGCGGCCAGGTGTACACTGGTCAACGGCTCTCTTGTTAATCATATTGTATACCATAGTGCATGGATTTTCAACCAAATTTTGAAAAACCGCCCGGTGTTACCAGCACCGAACGGCTTCAGATATACCCCAGAGGGATACACCAGGTCTCGCAAACCTATAAATATTGTATCATCTCTGGGGACAGCCTGCAAGCGAAAAATCGCTGGCTGTTATTTTTATACATTTTTTAAGGAGGATGATGCAAGATGGCAACTGCAAAATACACAAAAGGCAAGGATGGATACTTCCAGGCAAAGGTCTGGGACGGCACCTACACAGAAAAAGGTGCGAAGCACCGAGTGACGCTCCGGACAAAGAAGTCCAGCCGGGCCCTTGAGGAAATGGTCAGGGAGATGGAGGAAAAAGTCCGCAACCGCGACATTCTAAAGGAGTCCAAAGTCTCCGTGCAGGAGTATGCCAGGAAATGGCTGGAAATCTACAAGCATGATGCAGAGCTGAACACCAGGACTATGTACCGCCATATCATAGATGTACATTTGGATGCGCTGAAATCCGTGCCCATATCCTCAATCCGGAAAACCGATGTCCTGATGTGCCTGAATGCTGCATCCGGAAAGCTGCGCACCCAGGAACAGATCCTCCTTACCCTGAAGCAGGTAGTCAGGGCCGCTGTCACCGACAAGCACATTGCACCTGGTGTGTATATGGAAGTTTTCGATGGAATCAGAATCAAGAAACAGAAGAATACCGATAAACGCGCCCTGACTCCAGAAGAGAAAGCCGCTGTCTTTTCCGCGGACTTCACCAACATGCAGAAAGCGTTCGTGTACATAATCTACGGCTGCGGACTGCGCCGGGGAGAGGCCCTTGCTCTGGAACGCTCGGATTTCGACTTTGATGGGAAGAAATTGAAAATAGATAAATCCCTGGCTTTTGATGAGAATACCCCTTATATCAAATCCACGAAGAGCCAGAACGGCATCAGGGAAGTCCCGATACCTTCCAACGTGCTCCCCTTCCTCCGGGAATACTGCTGCTGCCTGAACCAATCCCGACTGTTCTACACTGCCGGAAAGAATATCATGACCAAGAGCTCCTATGTCAAGCTATGGGCGGGCATACAGAAGAAGATGGAATCCCCGAACCTGACTGCGCATATCTTCCGCCACAACTATTGCACGAACCTGTGCTATCAGATACCGACTGTATCCATCAAGAAGATTGCGGAACTGCTGGGAGACCATGAAAAGATGGTGATAGAGGTCTATAACCATATTATACTGGAAAAAGAAGATGCCCAGAAAGCTGTAGAGATGGCACTTAACGCCTAGATGATATGATAGCCCTAAAACCAAGATGTCTCACTTTTGTCTCACAAAATATCTATGGCCCTTGTATTTTCCGGGGATTCTGCCCGGATACACTTTGACTTTTAATCAAGTTGTCTGGGGTTCGAATCCCCAATGTCTCACGAACCGAAAAACCCGGAAATCCAGAGATTGTGATTGGATTTCCGGGTTTTTTAAATCAATTTTTCAACATCAAAAAAACACCATGTTGTACATGGAGAATGGAGCGCCATATGTCCGACACATCCTTCGTCATGCCGCCCAAAGCGGCCATTGCGGAAAAGTACCGCGCAGCCATGGACCGGATTCGGTCCGCACACGTCAAGCCCTTTCCCGGCCACCCGGAGCCCTGTTCCTGATTTCCAACACCTATCCCGGCGTGTGGCTGGAGCATGTCTACGATGCAGTCTGCTGGGCCAGGCTGGAGCCTTCCATGGCCTATGTGGCCAGATCCCAGGTCCGTTTATTCCTGGAGAACCAGAAAGAGGACGGCCAGCTGCACCACCCCGCTCAGCTACGGCCAGATTCAGGAGTGCATCTCTTTCACCCAGCTTAGCCTGGAGGCCTATGAGACCACCAAAGACGAACAGCTGCTCAGGGACGCCTATGAGGGATGCGTCAAATGGGACAGATGGCTGACCGCCAACCGGATGACCCTGGGCACCGGCCTGATTGAGCTTTTCTGCGAATTCGACACCGGACACGACAACAGCAGACGGCTGGCCGGACTGCCCAAGGGCTGTGTGGATCGTTACGGGAAAAAGCGGAAGTTCCTGTCCATCCTGATTTCCAATCTGTTCCAGGAGCATCTGCTGGATCAGGACATGGCGGATTCCATCTATGAACGGCATATGAAGAACCCCCGGGAGTTCTGGACCCCCTACCCTTTCCCGTCCATGGCCATTTCGGATCCGGCTTCCGTGCAGGACCTGGAGGGGAACAGCTGGTATTCCAGCAGCATGTTGTTCTTCATCAGCTCCGTGCGCCGGCTGGGGCTTCTGGAGGAGAATCTGTAGCGGCATCATAATATTTCGCCTGAGCGCTCCACATTTTGGCATAGTTGCCGCCTGCGGCGGAAAGGGCTTCATGGCTTCCCCGTTCCACGATTTTGCCGTCTTCAAAGACAATGATGTCGTCACAGAACCGGCAGCTTGCCATCCTGTGGGAAATATAGACGCTGGTCCTGCCCTGTACCATTTCATGGAACCTGGCATAGACTTCCGCTTCCGCCTTCGGATCCAGGGCCGCCGTGGGCTCGTCCAGAATCACCACCGGCGCGTCCCTGTAGAGGGCGCGGGCCAGCGCCAGCTTCTGGGCCTCTCCGCCGCTAATCTCCACGCCATCCCCCATGTCTTTGTAGAGATAGGTGTCCAGCCCTCCGGGCATCCCGCGCACCAGGGAGCCCGCGTCCGCCTGTTCCAGCACCTCCCAGATCCTCGCTTCATTCCGTCCCCTCCCAGCCGTGACGTTCTCCCACACCGGGAAGGCGAACAGCTTGAAATCCTGGAATACCACTCCGAACAGGCTCCTGTACTCCTCTTCGTCATACTTGCGGATGTCCACGCCATTCAGGGTAATGCGCCCGCTGGTAGGCTCATACAGGCGGCACAAAAGCTTGATGAAAGTGGTCTTCCCGGCGCCGTTTTTGCCCACCACCGCCAGCTTCCCTCCGACGCGGATCCTGCAGTCCACATCCTGCAGCACCAGCTTCTCCGTGCCCGGGTATTGGAAGCTCACATGTTCAAAGACAATCTCATACTCTCCGTCCGTGCGCTTTTCCACCGGAATCGAGCCCCTCACATGCTGATTCTCCGTGTCCAGAAAGTCCAGGAACTCCTCCATATAAGTACATATCTTCTGTAGATTCCCGTGAACAGCAATCAAAGTGAAGCAGGCTCCTCCGAACTGGTTCAGCGCACCCACATACTGGGTAAAGGCCCCCACCGTCACAGCCCCTGTGACCACCTTCAAAGCCGCCAGCAGATAGGCTCCCACAATGAAGACGCTGTCCACCAGCCTGTTGGCATTTCCCTGTTTCCGCTCCACATCGCATGCAGTGGAAAAATGTGCCCAGGATTTCTTCAAAAAGAGGGAGAGATTCTCCAGGATCATATTCTGCATGCCATAGATGCGAATCATTTTTCCCGCCTTGAAGTTGCCCAGCACCTGCTGGGTCAGGTACATCACCCGGTCTTCCACTCCTGTATGGAACTGGAAAAGCGCCCGCCTCTCTTCCGCGAACCGCCGGAATACCCTGTACGCGCCGAATACTGTCCCAGCCATCATCCCCGCCAGCAGAAGCGCAGAAGGCACCGGCGACGCAAGGACTCCCAGGATGCCGAACCCCGAGCCGGGCTTTGTCAGGCATAGATGCGCCACAAGGGAAAGAGAAAGCAATAGGTTCACAAGCGACGTCAGAATCTCGTAATAGTGATACAGCAAGGTTCCCAGGCCGCCCTGCATGTCCGATGTACGCTCTGAAAACAGAAGCTTCTCCGCCACCTCCGGTTTCTCCATGGTCTCATAATCCATGGAAAAGGCTTTTCTGCGCAGCCAGACATAGAACACCAGCCAGACCTTCCTCTGAAGGCATTGCAGCCGTCTGAGGATCAGCCGTGACGCCAGTCCGAAGAACAGATTCGCCAGCAGCAGGATGAGAGCCGCTCCGGCTGCCTGACGGTATTCTCCCGCCAGCAGGGCATCCACCAGCCCGGCCGTCAGGAACAGTCCTATATAAACCTGCCCCAGGGAAAGAACCAGATCCAGCATGTACATCGGGATTACGATGGAATCTTCGGCATGGATCATTTTCAGCAGCCGAAAACCTGTCTTATGAATGGATTGAAATGTATTCATGACTACTCCTTATTCTCTTGCTCCGATTCCGCAAGCGGGTAACCGGGTACTTCTGACAATGCACCGGACGCCCCTCAGTCAGATGCCCTCCTTTCCGAAACCATGTCCACGGATTCCGGATTCTTCTGATAATATCTGGCCTGCAGGGCAAAAAGCTCGGCGTAGGGCCCGCCTTCCCTCATCAGGCTCTCATGGCTTCCCTCCTGGGCGATGCGCCCCTCTTCCAGAAAAAGGATTCTGTCGCAGAACCGGGTAGAACTCAGCCTGTGGGAGATGAAGACCGCCGTTTTCCCCTGAATCATCTCATCATACTTTTCATACATCTCGCTCTCCGCAATGGGATCTAGAGCGGCAGTGGGCTCGTCCAGGATGACTACGGGAGAATCTTTGTACAGTGCCCTGGCCAGCATCAGTTTCTGCAGCTCCCCTCCGGAGAATGTGACACCTTCCGGATCCATATCTTTGTCCATGCTGGTGTGCTCTTTCTTCGGCAGAGACTGCACCCGTTCCAGGAGCCCCGCGTCCTCCAGGCTCTTGCGCAGCCTGGATCCGTCCTCCGCCCCCGCCTTTACACAGGATACATTTTCCGCCACAGGGAAAGCAAAGGTGAACACGTCCTGGAACACCACGGCGAACTCTTGAAAGACCTCTCTCTGGGACAAATCCTGAAGCTCCTGTCCGTCCAGGTAGATCTTTCCGGAAGTGGGGCGGTACAATCCACACAGAAGCTTGATCAGCGTCGTCTTCCCGGCTCCGTTTGGCCCCACCAAAGCCAGCTTCTCCCCGGCCCGGATCGTCAGGTTCAGGTCATGGATTGTATCTTCTCTGGAATGCCCTTTTTCCGGGCATTCCATATGCCCTTTTTCCGGGCATTCCATGCTTCCTTCATACCGGAAGCAGACATGCTCCAGCCGTATCTCATGAAGCTTTCCAGGATGCTTCGGTGCCGGCTTCCCTTCATCCACCATGCCATATTCCATGAATTTTCGATAACTTTCAATTATCTTTTCGTTTTTCGCCAAATTGATTACCGCTTCCAGGAAACCTCTCACCCAATTCTCAAATCCCGCTATGATTCCCAGGTACAGCAGAAAAGCCGGGAGGGTCAGTCTGCCTGCCGCCATCCGTCCAAGGAGCCATCCGTAGACCACCACGTTCCTGGCAAAGGAGAGCAGATGGTTCGCGATGCCCGCTGCCGTATACCCTTTCTCCTGCCAGTCCAGCAATTCAACGCTTCTTTCTATTATCTGATGGAATGTCTTCAGGAACCATTTGTCCATCCCGTACATCCGGATATCCTTCCCATTTTGGGGGACAATGGATTCCCGCCTTAAGTACTGGAATCCGCTCCACTTTCCCTCTGCCTCATCCTCTGCCTGGAGGGCGCGCTTTTCCGCCACCCCATGGAACCCTGTGACCAGAAGGGTCTGAGACACCAGAAGAAGCAGTAGAAAGATGCTTTCCCGGCCAACGATGACCCCATAGGCCACAAGGCCGCACAGATTGAGCAGCATGTTCCAGCAGTTCTTGGCATAGGCTTCTATGCCGAAGTGATTCCCATTGTATACATTCCGCTTTGCCGCTTCCCACATCTCCCGCCCTTTGGCGGTCTCCAGGCTCTGGCCGTCCATCTCCAGAGTCTTGCGGTTGAACTCAAACATAATGTCAACGCGGAACAGGAACAGGACTTTGTCCCGTATGGCGCGCAGATGCCCCTGGAGGAACCGAGCCGTCTGCAGCAGGAGCACATATCCGGCCACCAACAGCAGAATCTCCCCCGGTGCCCTGCCGCTCACCAGACAGGCCGCAACGGCTCCGGCCAACGCGGCTTCCAGAAAGGGGAGGAGCACGCCGAAGACCAGATCCCCGCCGCAGAAGGCAAATGCCCTGGCTCCCTCCTCCTGTCCCAGGCGATGGAATACGTACTGGCAGTTGTCCCATTTATGATGAATCTTCTTTCCCTCGGTCTGCCCTCCTCGACTCTGCCTTGCCTGCTCTTTTTCCTGTCGCCTCTCTGGCTTTTTCTGTTTCCACATGCCGCTTCCCTTTCTCATTCATCATATTGCCATTTATACTAATGCCCAAAGACTGCCATGGATGCACTTCTTCATTATGAATGCACCTCTTCATTATGAATGCACCTCTTCATTGCTGCCCGACTCACGAGCGAAAGATGCCGGGGACGCGGCAAAGCACACCGCTCCTGGGTATATGATAGGGCTCCTGAGCCCGCCACACTCGGCAATATTTCCCAGCCTCCTCCCCCAGCAGCTCCTCGTGGCTTCCCTCCTGAATCAGGCATCCCCCGCCCCCTACCGGAATCTTCTGGGAGATAGAGATTGCCGGGAACCCCTCTCGGCTTCTCTGGCACACATTATAAAACGGGAACCGTCCTTTGTGGAGGTTCCCGCACGAAATGCCGTATTTTTTTCACGAAAGGTAAGGCTGTTCCAGGGGCAGGGTCACCTCCGCCGCAAATATCCCCGGCTCATTGGCCAGGTTCAGGTAGCCGTGGTACTTGTCCACCATGGCCTTCACCCGCTTCATGCCCAGGCCGTGGTTGCCGCGCTTCCTGCTGATATAGTTCCTCTCGTCAAAGTCCGGCTCCTCTCTGGCGGAGTTCTGGACGGACAGGTAGAACTGGCTGGTGTTCACCCTCATGTACACCCTCAGGAAGCGGGCTCCCTCCTCCATCCGGCCACAGGCTTCGATGGCATTGTCCAGAAGGTTCCCCAGGATCACGCACAGATCCACGTCCGCCACGGAGATCCGCTCCGGAAGCTCCGCCTTGCAGTTCACGGAGATTTTCTGCCGCCTGGCCAGGGTCAGCTTGCTGTTCAGGATGGCGTCCGCCATCAGATTCCCCGACTTCACCAGCGTGTCCACCCGATCCAGCTCCCTTTCCAGCTTGTCCAGGTAGGCCCCGATCCCCTCCAGGTTCCCCATGGTCAGCTGGGCCTTCATCACTTGCATATGGTTGTGGTAGTCATGCCGCCAGCCCCGCATGTCCATGTAGATTTCCCGGATTTCCCCATAGCTGTGTTCCATGAGCTCCTTGCGGAACGCTTCGGTGCGGAATTCATACCCTTTTTTATAAAAAAACAGCGTGCCCTCCACTGTCAGGAACAGCAATGTCGCCAGCGCAGCGCCGCCCCACAGGAACGCGCCCCTGAGCCCGTCACCCATCTCCACCAGATCCGTGCAGCCTGTGACCCAGGAAAACCCGCCCAGCGCCAGAAATGACACGGCTGTCAGAATGGCGTTGACCGGTCTCAGACTGTCACGCTTTCGGGACAGCAGTAACAGGAAAAGGTACAGGACAATTTCATGGGCACAAAAAAGATACCCTTCCGGCAGCGCGGTTCCCAGCTTTCCGCACAGCCCCGGCAGCCCGGAGATTCCGGCCATGCACAGGCCCGGCAGCAGAATCCGCCGCCACTGTCCGGCAAACGCTTCCTCGTCGAAGAACAGGTCGTACAGCTCCGTCAGCCCAAGGGCCAACAGCCAGCCGAACCAGAGGGGATACCAGAGAGAGCCGCACAGGCAAAGCGCCGCCAGACAGAATCCGATCACACGCCTTCCGGCCCCTTTCTCCAGGCAGCCCACCTGTTCCACGTAATACCAATACAGAATCAGCCACAAAGCCTGAAAGATTCCCCGGGAGATTTCCCAGAACTTCTCTGCTTCCATCTTAGCCCAAACTCCTTTCCGGCTTTTGCATTCCATCCGGTGTATTTTGTCGGCAGATTCGCTTTTCTGCAATTGTTGACAGTATCTTTTCTGGAATGATGTATAATGCCATGAAGCGCAGTAGTTTTATGCGGGTATTCATCGTTGGGTGCCACTGCTACTACAACTCTTTTCTCTTCCATAGCCAGCCCCGGCACCGCTCATGGCTTCTACCCCTACCGCGGCCAGGCCCCACACCGCTCATGGTTTCTACCCCCACCGCGGCCAGGCTCGGCCCAGCTCACGTCTTCTGCCATCCCCGATAGTAGTCAAGATACGCCTGGTTCAGCGCTTCCCAGCGGTTCCGGGCCACGGGGAGGGATTCTCCGGTGTCCATGGTCACTTCTTTCCTGGCAATCCGGCCCACATGGCCCAGGTTGACCAGGTAGGAGCGGTGGATTTTGAAGAAAGTCCCTGTCTGCTCCCCAATCCGTTCCTCCAGCTCCCGGATTCCGATTCTGCTCCGCAGCGGCTCCCCGGCCTGGACGCAGTGCACCTGTGTATTATGCGCATCGCTTTCCAGGTAGCAGATGTCCCGCAGCTTCACCCTGGCGGCTCCCCAGGGGGTCTCCACCAAAAGCACAGGCTCCTCCTGGCCGCAGCGCTCCCAGGCTCTGTCCAGACAGGCAAAGAGTTTCCCCTTCTCCACCGGCTTGATCAAATAGGACACGGCTTCCACTTCATACCCCTCCAGGGCGTAGTCCGCGAACCCGGTGACAAAAAGAATCTGCACGCCCGCTCCCTTGTGCCGGAGCCTGCGTGCAAGCGAAATCCCGTCCATACCGGGCATATCGATGTCCAGCAGCACGATATCCGCCGCTCCCTCCTCCCATGCAAAAAGGAGCTGTTCCGCGTTCTGGAATCTGTCCGTTCTAATTTCGATTTTCTTCTCCGCGGCCCACTCTCTCACATAGGTCTCCAGCAGAGAAAGCTGCAGCGGTTCATCATCGCATATCATGAAGCGCAGCATGCTTCTGCCCTCCTCTTTCCGGCAACCGTCCCTTGACATAACGTGGGAACTGTCGGAAAATAGCTGATGCAACTTGTTTAGGAGAAAGCCCGGAAATACAAGGAAAACGGCTATAAACCCGCATCAGTTATTTGTAGACAATTCCTGCGCTGCCATCGGCATCCGCTGACACAGGCAAGCATTATCCACCCAGTTGCCGATGCTACTATATCCTGGCCAGCAGCTACCGATGACACTGTATCACCCTAGCCCTCGGCCACTGATGCCGCTACATCCGCCGCAGCCACAATCTCAGGGCCGTCTGCCGCTTCCGCATTCTCCGCCACTTCCCGGGGATCGTCGTATTCCTTCTCTTCCTCGTCTCCCCAGAGGGAATCGTATTTCTCCTTCTTCTGCCTGCGCACCATGGCACCTACGCTCTTCGCTGTCTGGTATATTTCTTCACTGTATTCCATCAATTTCTTCTCATCCGATGCGGGGACGATGGCACCGCGCATGATGCGGCGGGCCACTTCCATGATTTTGGCCATGTCCACCGCATACTCCTCAGCCGCGTCTGCCTGTTGATCCGCCACTGTGGCGTTCCAGTAGGCGCAGTACTGGTCTGCCAGTTGGTCGAGATAGTCCTGGTATTCCTCCTGTTTCTCGTCCAGCGCTTCCAGGGTCAGTTCCAGCGTGGCGGCTTCCGATCCATACCGCTCCGCGCCCTCCGGCGTGGCTTCCATCCGCTTGCGGAGATTCTGAAGCTGCTTTGATACGTCCGCTTTTTCCTTTCGGTACCTTTGCACTTGTTCTCTGTAGATGCTCTGAGCTTCTCCTATCTTCATAACTATCCCCCTGCCTTTCCAGACGATATCACTACGTCACCGCATCATTGTTTTCCCGTCCACAAATTACTAAGTCACCAACCCCCACTTCAAGTGGGGGTTTGCAAGAGGCCCCCCAAGGGGC
>OFGX01001211.1_pt1 | contig 16056 bp, 13 predicted proteins | sample 1521831 | NCBI WGS metagenome assembly OFGX01 (sample SAMEA3504080, study PRJEB24116) | mouse gut metagenome | biome: mouse gut; feature: mouse-associated habitat; material: faeces | place: Denmark | collected 2011 | reverse complement strand
CACGGTTATCTGGTACTGCATGGATGAACACATTAAAAGCCTCCTTTCTTAACTATATGATATGAATTATAAAGTAATTATACGGATTGTGCAAGTATTTTGTTGACTACAAATCATCCTGTCAAAGGGCATAATAATACCCTTGTCAAAAGAGACAAGGGCTATTAGCTGAAAAATCCAACCGCACAGGTGGAAATGATTCCCGCGCACAGAGGGAGCCTGGCCGTCCTTTCCGGCCAGGCTCCCCTTCCGCCTCTCTGCCCGTCCCTACGCGAACAGCGTGCATCCCTGGGCCCTGAACTGCTCTATCTTTTCATCGATCCGCGAAGGTCTCCGCCTCTGCGAACTCATACCATACCATTGCTATACATAATTCCTCAGTTTTTTGTCCTGTACCGGCTTGTTGCTCCTGAAACCTTACTCCGCCCGTTTCCCCAGCCGCACCTCGCAGTCTTTCCGATAAAAAGAGATTCCATAGCAGCCGATTTTCCGATACCCTTCCGTCTGCAGCTCATCCATATACTTTTTTATCATATATCTGCCGCAGGGCCGGCCTTTTCCGCATCGGCCTCCAGGTCATGGATGCTGTTCGAGACCTTTAATTCCAGGACAAACGCTTTCCCCCGCAGGGACGGGCTCCTTACACAGATATCCGAACGGCCATTGCCCGACTCCCGGTTGGACTTCACCAGATAGTCCTGGCTCTGACTCAGGATTCCGGCCAGGAACCCGTGGTAGAAGCTTTCCGCGTCCCCATCCTCCATGGCCCGGTACAGATCCCGGAAATTCTGCTTCTCTATCCTCTTCCGGAACCACTCCAGAATCGTGTTCCGGTAGATCGTCTTTACTTCCGCATTGGGGATGCACATCTGTAGAATTCCAGGACAAACGAAATGTCGATGAATCGTGGAAATCTTCACTTTTTTCGTCAGGTATCCTGTGAAATAGAGGGAGTTCCACAGGCTCTCACCACTGGCCTGCATGTCCCCATAGGTGACCTCTTCATGCACCTGTATCTCCAGGGTTCCGCCCTCCAAAAGCGTCTCAATCTGCCCCTGTGCCTCACGGTCAGCTCTGGCAATCATGTCCTTTTCCAGCATGCACTTCTGGACATCGTTAGGAAGGAAGCCGAACCTCTCCTGAAACAATCCTTCAAAGCCTCCCCAGCTCATCCATCATCGCGCGCCTGTTCCGGTACTTGCCCCTCCATTCTGCCGCGATTTCTTCTGCCACTTTAGAACCTCCCGTTATCTTCTTCATTCTGCAAAGCAGCGCCACAAGCTGCCGGTACTTGCTTCTGTCGCCAGTGTGCATCGCCATCTTATCGACTTCCTCTTTGTATTTCTGCAGCAGTTCCCCGGGATAGTCCTTCTTCAGGACATCTTCATACTGTTGCAGCATATTCAGCCCCGGACTCCCCGTGACAAGTTCAAGCAGTCTGTCATACAGCTTTTCTTCTTTATACAGCTCGTCCGGGCGCACATGTCCCGGGAGATTCGCGAATACCTCTTCCCTTTTTTCCTTCCATTCCCCGGGGGGATATTGTTTCTTCAATTCCCTGTAGATATGCAGCTTCCCCGGGTCATCTTCCAGAACCAGCTTCCATAATTGCTTTCTGTACGCCTCCCGGTTCCCCTGTAAAAGAAAAATCTCTTTTTTCTGATTGCTGTACTCCGCTACCAGGCCCCTGTATTCTTTATCCAAAGCCATGCTCTCGTCCAGGGCTTCCAGAGCGTGCGCGTATTCTTTCTTTTTTGTGCAAAATTCTATGTAATACCGTCTTACCAAGGAATTGCGCCAATGCTTTCTGCAGAATTCTTCTATCAGGATTCCGGAATTTTTCTGCTTTTCAATCATTCCCAGATATCTGGTGGCCCATTTTCCCGTGTGGTAGCTGCCGCTCCAGCTGTCGCTTTGGAGCGATGACTTCTCTATCATATCTTTTATAAACTGCAGCTTAGGCTCCCTGAATTCCTTTTCCTGGAATTCCTCCATGATAACCTGCTCTATATATTCTTCCAGATAGTCTATGACGGAACCGTCCAGATGCTCCGTGAACCAGCGGAACATCTGCTGCTTTACATCCATGTCGGCTTTGGACAGGATCTCCCGCCAATACTGCTCTATCTCCCCGGCCAGCGTGCCAGTGCCGCCATCGGAGTCGTCCATGGCCACATCCCCTAAGACAGTAAACATGTGATTCATCAACGCAAAGGCGCTCATATAGTCTCCATCATCAACCATACGGCGCACATCTGCATCCAATATTTCGTCCAGCTCGGACAAGAAGCCGTCCGCCTCATAGTAACTGATAAAGCCGTCTCTTCCCAGGTATCTGTCCGTGATACGGTCTATCTGGCGGACGTACCTTTTTATGTCCTCTTTTGTCGTCCCTTTCTTCACCATGCCTCGAAAACGGAGCAGCAGCTTTTCATCTTCTTTCAAAAGCGATACCAGGTACGACCTTACCACGTCAATATCCGCTTCCCGGACAAGCTCCTCGACGGAAATGGTCTTGGGGCTGTCGTCCTCTTCGGCTCCTCCCGACTCTTCCGCCTCCTGTCCCTCCTCAGACCATTGGTATAAGACCGCCGCCATATGCTTGCAACGGTTTCCGTCCTCAGCATAAGGGCAGGAGCAGTACATATCCACGGCTTCCCCGTTCCTGAGGGTAATCTCCACCTCATACTCCTCTGTCCCAATGACATCTGCCCTTATGCTGTCCGCGGCAATCTCCATGTTTTCCACTGCGTCATCACAATAATAATCGTATCCCCGTTCCAGGATCTGTGCCGCAAACAGTCTCTTCCAGCTCATCTCTTCACCCCTTCTTCCGGCAGAATCTTCCGGTATTTCTTTGGCAGACCATCCTGCCGGCTTTTGTCTGGTCTGCGCAGGCGCGCCTACCTGTCCAGTATCATTTTTACCGCTTCCTTTAATGTGTCGCTGAAATCAGCCAGGTCATCGACTGTGATGACTTTAAGGCGGATGAGATCCGCAATATCGAAGACCGCGCTTGCTTTCTCCCTCTCAATCATGACGCCCGGGGATTTTTTGTCTCTCCTGATCCGCCCTTCCAGCTTCCAGAATCTGTCGGAAGGATTGCCCTTATCCGAACTCAGCAGAGCTATATACTCCTTATTCAGGCGATCCATGTAGTTTTCCTGCCAATCGGCTATTTTCTCTCTAAAAAGCTTCCAGTCGCTCTTTGATATCTCCATTTCAGGCTCCCCCTTTTTCTTTCTATCTACAGTATAATGGAAAGGTGTAGGAAATACAATACCGAGGCATCCAAATGATGTCTTTTGTGGAAAAGCGAGGCGAAATGTGGTAGAATGTCCCTAGTACCCCGATGCAGAAAGCCTTGAGCAATCAGCACTCGCTGTCCACCCCAGTACTGCGTTGTCATCGGTCGACGATGCCCCCGCATCGCCTCCTTCCTCCGCCTTGTCCTGGTGCGGACATCAAGCACTGATTACTCGGGAATTCATGCACCGGTGTACTAATACCCCTGAAGCCATGCCTGTGAACGGCATGACATATATAAATATTCTGCATTGCATACACCACACAAGGAGAAAACGAAAATCATGCCCATGGAAAACACCTACTCTGTCCCGTATTTATATGAAACATTATCCGCCAAAGCACCCGGGCTCTCCCGGCCGCTGGCAGTAAGCGTCCCCGGCTCCAAGAGCATCACCAACCGTGCCCTGCTGCTGGCCACGCTGGCTCAGGGGACTTCCACCCTGCGGGGCGTCCTCTTCTCCGATGACTCCAGGCATTTCCTGAAATGCGTCCAGGATCTGGGATTCGAGACGGCTGTGGACGAAGGAGCCCGGACAGTCACGGTCAAAGGGGCAGGGGGCGCGGTTCCCCTCTCTGAGGCCAGCCAGCATGTGGGCAGCGCCGGAACCGCCGCACGCTTTCTGACGGCATTCCTGGGGCTGAGCCAGGGAGTCTACCATATGGATTCCTCGGAACAGATGCGCAGGCGGCCCATGGCTCCGCTGCTGGATTCCCTGACAGAGCTGGGCTGCGAAGTCTCATATGAAGGGAACGGGGCAGAAGGGCGGATACCCCGGAGTTTTCCCTTCACGCTGCGGGGACACGGCTTCCGGAAGAACAGCATCTGCGTGAATATCGATGAGAGCAGCCAGTTCCTGAGCGCCCTGCTGATTGTGTCCTGTCTGTGCAGCCAGGATTTTACCACTGCCATAGAGGGCGCCCACGGGATGGCTTATATCGAAATGACCAGAAAGATGATGCGTCAGTTCGGCGTAGAGACCCTGAAGCAGGACGAGAGGACATTCCTGACTCCGGCGGGGCAGCATTATCGGGCGCTGGATTATCAGATAGAGCCAGATGTCTCGGCGGCATGCTATTTCTATGCCATGTGCCCGCTTCTGCGCATCCCGGTGAGGGTGGACGATGTGCACTTCGATTCCCTTCAGGGGGACGTGAGGTTCCTACGGACATTGGAACAGATGGGCTGCCGCGCCGCAGACACCCCCCGGGGCATCCTGCTGGAGCCTTCCGCGGACGGAATCTTCCACGGCGTCACGGCTGATATGTCCGCCTGTTCGGATCAGGCGATTACCCTGGCAGCCATCGCCCCCTTTGCGGACAGCCCTACCACCATCACCGGGATAGGCCATATCCGTTTTCAGGAGAGCGACCGCATCGCGGGCATGGCCGCGGAGCTGACCAGGATGGGCATCCGCTGTGAAGAGCGGGCAGACAGCATCACCGTCTATCCGGGCTCCCCGAAGCCGTCCACCGTGGAGACCTATGAGGATCACCGCATGGCCATGGGCTTCGCCCTCACCGGGCTGCGCAGCCCCGGCATCTCCATCTCCAATCCCGGGTGCTGCCGCAAGACTTTTGAGGACTATTTCGCAGTGCTGGACCATGCGGCGGATTGCCTTGCATCGACCTGATTGCATCGACCTGAACCAGACAGGGCAACAGCAAAGCGGCTGCATATACCACCGGGTATCTGCAGCCGCTTATGTATATCGTTGCCGGCTAAAGCCGGGTTATCGCACTTGTATAGATGAAATCCGATCCCCTATGCTATCTGGAGGTGTTCTTTTACTCTCCGCATTTCTGACTCGAGCACATTCACACGGATAGAGAGCATTTCATTCTCTGCCCCTGCTTTTAATGCTTCATGCAGTTTTCGTGACAGATTATGATGCCCCTCTGCTACTTGCCGGATATTGGCGCGAATTTCATTCTCAATCGTCAGCTCAATGTTCCTGATATCCGATTCCATCCGGTCAATCTTGGCTTCCATCTGATCCATCTTAGATAGGATTAGGTCTAATTTTTCACTATCTGTCATAGGCACATTCCTCCTTTCCTGAAATTCAGTATAACACAGGCCAATCGCGGAGTCCAGCAAAATCCGCCAATATTTTCGGCTTATGGCAAACGCACCACGGCGACGCCGTATTCGGACAGCTCCAGGCTTCCATCCACTGTCCCGCCTGACAGGATATCCGTTCCCTTCACGCCGGGGACAGTGACGGCCTCCTTCGTCCAGTTCAGATAGAACTCGTACACGCCCTCTTCGCCGGTCCTGACATGGCACTCCACGCCCTGGGGGAGTTTGCGCACCGCAATCCCCGCGTCCCCCAGCATCCGCTCAAACAGCGGGCGCATGGCGGCGGCGCTGGTTCTGGCCGCTACGTAGTAAGCCCTGCCCTCTCCGTGGCTCTTGCAGGTCACGGCGGCGCTGCCCCGGTAGAAGTCATCGGTGTAGGTGCCGAGCACGCGGGCATCCTGCACCCGCAAGATTTCCGCGTAGTCAAATACTTCCCAGTCCCCTTGGGCTTCGGGCCGGCCTTCCGCAGATGCCGCTGCCCGGTAGGCTCCGCTTTCTTCCGCAGATGCTGCCTCCCCGCAGGCTCCGCTTTCTTTTGCGGATGGGGAGCTGCCCTGGAGGCTGTCCGCCGCAGCCGCGGCCTGGGCGTCCTGCCGGTTCCGGGAAGGGGTTTCCCCGGCCTGGGCAGGCATGGCCGCTCTGCCCAGAGCTTCCTCCGTCAGGGCGATGCCGTTCCTGTCGGTGGGGTACAGGGAATCGATTTCCTCGCTGACGATGCCGAAGAGGTCTTTCAGCCCGTCCCCGGGGAAGCCGCCCAGGTAGCAGAGCTGTTCGCTGTCCACATAGCCGCACAGGTAGGTGGCCAGGAGCTGCCCGCCCCTTTCCACGAAGGCTTTCAGATTCTGCGCCGTCCCGGGCTGCAGCATGTACAGCATGGGCGCCACCACCAGGTCATAGCAGTCCAGATCCTCGTCGGAGCCCACGATGTCCATGTCCACGCCCAGCCGGAAGAATTCCTTCCAGATGCCGATGCAGGTCTGTTCATATTTTTTGGTATTCCGCCCCAGCCCCTGCATGTCCTCGATGGCCCAGCGGTTGTCCCAGTCGAAGAGCATGGCGGCTCTCGTCTTCACCAGCGTTCCAGCTGCCGGGGCGATTTGCCGCAGCAGCTCCCCTACCTCCGCCACCTCCCGGAATATTCTCGTGTCGTCCGTCCCTATGTGATCCACCACGGCGCCGTGGAACTGCTCGTAGGAGCCGCGGCCTTTCCGCCACTGGAAATACTGCACGGAGTCGGAGCCGCAGGCCACCGCCTGGAGGCAGGCCAGCCGGTGGATGCCGGGGCGCTTTACCTTGTTCACGTTCTGCCAGTTCACCAGGCCGGGGGCGCTCTCCATCATCATGAACGGTATGCCGCGTTTCAGAGAACGCATCAGCGCATGCTGGAAGGCGGTCTCGAAGGCGGTGTCTTCCAGGGTCTCCCAGTCGTTGTGGAAGGGAGGATAATTGTCCCAGGACACCACGTCCATGTGGGGAGCCATCTTCCGGTAGTCCAGCCCGCCGAACATGCGCATCAGGTTGGCCGTCACCGGGATGTGGGGGGCGACGCTGTGGAGCACATCGGCTTCCGCCTTCATGAAATCGTTGGTGTTCCAGGTGGTGAAGCGCTTCCACTCCAGGTTCAGGCCCATGACGCTGGTCTCGCCGTGGACGAAGGGGGGCTCTATCTGGTCGAAATCGTTGTAGCGATGGCTCCAAAAGAAAGTCCACCAGGCGCGGTTGAGCTTTTCGATGTCATTGTCGTATTTCTCTCTCAGATATTTACGGAATTTCGTTATACAGTGGTCGCAGTAGCATTCCCCGCTGAACTCGTTGGAGATGTGGTACATGATCACGCCGGGATGGGAGCCGAACCTCTCCGCCAGCTTTCTGTCTATGAGGGCCACCTTCTCCCGGTAGACGGGGGAGCTCATGCAGTGGTTGTGGCGTCCGCCGTGGTGCTCCCGCATGCCCATCTGGTTCACCCGCATGGCCTCGGGGTATTTTGCGTCCAGCCAGGCGGGGCGGGCTCCCGAGGGCGTGGCCAGCACGGTGTAGATGCCGTTCTCATAGAGCCTGTCTATGATCTGCGCCAGCCAGTCAAAATCGTACTTTCCCTCCTGGGGCTCCAGCACAGACCAGGAAAAAATGCCTACGCTGGCGCTGTTGATGCCGGCCTTCTTCATCAGCTCCACGTCCTGCTCCAGGATGTCCGGCCTGTCCAGCCACTGCTCGGGATTGTAGTCGCCGCCGTGGACGAAGCCGCCTATCTGAGGGAATAAAATCTTCTTCTCCATATGGGGATATCTCCTTATTTTTATGTATTTTAGTGCTGTTTCCAGTATAGTCCCCTTTCCCGCAGAAATCAATATGGGACGGTACTGATTGCATCAAATCTTTCCACCCGGCGTAAAAGAATCCCCCGGCGTTTCTGAATTTTTTCTTAACACTACTGCAGTAGTGTTGACAATCCGACAAGAAGGGTGTAATGTAGAAGCAACCGGAAACTACTGTGGTCTTATGGAAAGGAGGATCAAAATGGATATCAAGCTTTTCGATTCCGAACTGAAGGTAATGTGTGTGCTTTGGAGCGAGGGCGACACCACGGCAAAGCATATATCTGATGTTCTGAAAGAAGAAATCGGCTGGAACATGAACACCACCTACACACTGATAAAAAGATGTATCAAAAAGGGGGCGATTGCGCGTTCCGAACCGAATTTCATGTGCCATGCCCTTATTCCCAAAGAAGAAGTGCAGGAAGCGGAAACAGATGAATTGATCGACAAGATCTATGACGGTTCCGTGGACAAACTGTTTGCAGCCCTGTTAGGCAGGAAGAAGCTCTCCGCTGAACAGATCCGGAAGCTCAGGCAGATTGTGGACGATTTGGAATAGAGGTAAAGCAAATGAATATACTGCAAATGAGCTTTTCGGGGTCTGTCTTCATTACCGCGGTAGTGATTATCCGCGGGGCGGCGATCCATAAGCTGCCGAAAAAGACTTTTCTTGTTTTATGGGAATTGGTGCTGTTCAGGCTGCTTATCCCGTTTTCGATTCCGTCCGTGTTCAGTGTTTATACGTTGGCAAATCATAGCATATCTTCCACAACATGGCCGGAAGCCGGGACAGGTTACGACATTCCCGCCATGCAGGGGCTGTTTGTTACAACGCAGGGAGCAGAACGGCCGCCAGTGGATGTTTCACCGTCTGTTTCCGTGTGGTTTATGGTATGGTGTGCGGGAATCCTGCTTACCGGGTTGTTTTTCGTAATATCTTATCTGCGTTGTCTGACGGAATTTCGGACAGCTTTGCCCGTCCGCAGCCATTATGTGGAAAAGTGGCTGGGGGAGCGCCCATTGAAGCGCAGGATTTCGGTAAGGCAATCTGACAGGATTTCCGCCCCATTGACTTATGGCATTTTCCGTCCGGTCATCCTCCTGCCGAAAAAGATGGACTGGAAAAAGGAAAAGCAGCTGCAGTATGTCCTCTCACATGAGTATGTGCATATCTGCCGCTATGATACTGTAACAAAGCTGGTTGCGGCACTTGCCCTCTGTATCCATTGGTTCAACCCCTTTGTGTGGGTGATGTATCTTCTTTTCAACCGTGATATAGAACTGGCTTGTGATGAAAGCGTCATCCGGCAATTGGGAGAAAAATCGAAATCTGCCTATTCGCTGATGCTTATCGACATGGAAGCGGCCAAAAGCGGTCTGCTGCCATTTTGTAACAGCTTTAGTAAAAATGCAATCGAAGAAAGGATTACAGCGGTTATGAAAACGAAAAAAACCTCATTATTTGCAATTTGTATCGCCGCGGTGCTCATTGTGGGCGTGACCACCGCTTTTGCCACTTCCGCAGCGGGCATGGGAGAAGCGGACGGGATTCCTGACACGGATCTTTCAGATTCTTCGGATTTTTCAGGTTCTTCAGATTCTGCGGCTTCTTCAGATTCTGCGGATTTTTCGGATTTTGCGGACTTTTCGGAGGAAGAATTCGACAAATTGCTCGCCTTGCGCTTTGACGGTTATGAAGATATGAGTGTTTCGGAATTTCATCATAAAGTATGGGAATTAACAGATACGGAAGAATATCGTGCTCTGTTGGAAAGGTTCTCTCAAAATACGGCTCTCTATGAGCAAAAGGACAGCAATGAGATTGCGGCTTTTCTGTTCTACACATTGGAACCCCTCACGGCTGAAAAGTGGCAGACACGGGATTTCGGGGGAGGCATCGCAACGGATTATCCCGGCGCTTCTGATAATGCCATGCTGGAATTTGTTTTCAGCCTTACCATTGAAAATGCTGATACGCTTACTGTCGGCGCGTACAATGCCGCACGTTTGGGCGTTGTGGACGGGTTGTGGAATATCATGCATGGAAAAACGAAAGAACAGTTGCAGGATTATTCCTTCATGCAGGAAGCCATTGATGCTGAAATCGAAGAGCTGAATGAGAAATGGAATACAGATAAACTGCGGATTTCCGTGGAATATTCCTTCCTGCCCCTTTCGGAATCGGACGGCGGAGAGGGCGGACAGGAAGAGATACAGCAAGAACGGGAGCCCCGGGAATATCCCAATGGCACAGAGGAAGATTACCGTTCCTTATTGGATTTGAGAACAGCCGATTACCAGAGCAGGTCAGTTGCGGACTTTAACATGGATTTGCTGGAATGGGCAAATGAAAGTTATGAACGGATGGAACGGATCAATATTGATACTGCCCAGCAGGATTTTTCCGTGAACCTGGACAGTGACGAGCTTTCTTTTGTAGCAATAACCGCATGGCTTTCCGGAGTGGAAAATGGAAAATATGTGCAAAGCATCAACACGGGACGGAAAGAGGAAGACCCTATCCTTAATCAATATCTTCCGTCAAAAACAGCGGAAGAAAATGGATACGGCGCCTGGTGCGATCTGTTCTATCCATTTTCCTATCATATCGCAGACAAAAAGACGCTCACTGTCGGAGAGCGGGACGCTTGTATCAGCAATATGATAAGTGAGATACAGGATTTTTGGAACGGAACGGATATCGAGGAAATGTTAGGCATGACAGAAGATGATATTGTAGGCAGGCTGAAAGAGATTGCAGCGGAATACAGCAACGATGACATAACAATTATCATTCAGGAAGATTCTGTCAGTTTTGAAAAAATGGACGAACGGGACAGGGCATTTGATTGACTGGGGGGAACGGGGGAGGCCTGTGGCTGTGGGGAGGTGTACCGCTCCGCGATTTCACTTGCCGTGAGACCAGACTGCATAACGCTGACTGGTGACTGGTTGAATCCCATGATTACATGAGACAGTATTCCGCGGTATGCGATATAACTGCTGCCATTGTCCTTTGATTCCAGGGTGCGCGAAGCGGCTCCTGGCAATCAAGCCTGCAACGCTGCGGAGCTGAAAGCGTCCTTCGGACACTTTGGTATTTGGTCTTCGCTTCGGTCGGTGCTAATCATGCGCCTCCAGCGCTACGCACCCCTCGCGGCATTCGCCTGCTGGCCAAGCCAACACTTTGTTGGCTTGGCAGACAACGGTTGCTTGGCTCATTGCTGGCGGGAATCAAAATCCCTGTCCGCCGGCAGCAGTTATCCATAGACAGTTCCTTCCTGAGGCCGTCAGTGGAAGGTGTCCACACTGTAGTCATGATAATGGAAGCCGAACCACCGCCCTGGCATGTCGCCGGGGAAGCGGGGGGCGTCATAGGTGACGAAGCCGCCCTCCGGCGTGAGCGCCTCCGGGGTGTAGCGGCGGGTGTGCTCCAGCAGGAGCTTCCAGAGCCGTTGGAAGACATCCCTGTATTCCGGTGCGGCGGAAAGGTCATGCCGCTCCATGGGATCCCTGTCCAGGTCGAACAGCAGGGCGTGGCCGCCGGTGGCGGAGTAGACCAGCTTCTTCTTCCCCTCCATGACGCAGAAATTCCGGTTCAGACTGTTGCCGAAGAAGACTCTGTCTTCCGGCAGGTCAGATACCGCCAGCAGGTTCCTTCCCGAGCGCCCCTCCGGGCAGTCCTGCCCCGCCATGGCCAGAATCGTGGGGTAGATGTCCGCCAGGGTCACAGGGCGGTCGATCCGGACATTGCGGGGAATCCCCAGTTTCCGGGGCAGCCCCCCGCCCTGAGGAAGCCCCGGTCTCTGGGAAATCCCCGATCCCTGAGGAAGCCCCGGTTCCTCAGGAAGCCCCGGTCTCTGGGGCGGCATGATCAGCAGGGGCACATGGGCGCTGCCCTCGAAGAACAGGTTCTTCTGGGACATATGGTGGTCGCCCAGCATCTCCCCATGATCCGAGGTGAAGATCACCCAGGTATCCTTGAACAGGTCGTTCTCCCGCATGGCTCCAAAAATGCGCCCCAACTGGTAGTCCACCTGGGTGATGCAGGCGTAGTAGGCACGGCGGCTGGCCTGCTTCTGCCGGGCGCCCAGCAGGTGCATGTTGGTATTCTCGTAAGCCCCCGCCAGGAAGCCCTGGGGGGTGGTCTCCACAGTTTCCGACCAGTCCCCGGTCACAGGCTCCGGCAGGGGGATGCCGTCATAGATTTCCCAGAAGTTCCGGCAGGGGTCAAAGGGCGGGTGGGGCTTGGTGAAGCTGGCCCAGAGGAAGAAGGGGCGGGTGGCGTCCCTGGTCTCCAGGAAATCGATGGCCTCGTCGGCTATCCAGGTGGTGATGCTGTCCTTTTCCTCCACGGTGGAGAGTACGGGCTCCATCTCGCACTCCCCGATGCCGTGGACTTTCGGGCGGGCAAGGGGCTGCTTTTTATCATATTCCCGCATGTAATCCAGGGGCAGTTTCATGTGTTCGAAGCCGTAGTGGGCTCTGGCGGGGTCGAAGTGCATCTTCCCCTTGGCGCAGGTCTGGTAGCCGGAATCGGTCAGCAGGGCGGCCAGAGTCGTGCGGTTTTCCGTACATTTCTGCATGAAGGCCGCGTGGGAGCCGTTGGAGGTCACGCCGCTCTCATAGCCCTCCAGGCCGGTCATGATGGTCGTACGGGAGGGCACGCAGATGGGGCATCCGGCATAGCAGGAAGTGTAGCTGGCGCCCATGGCGGCCATGTAGTTCAGGTGGGGCGTGAAGATGCTCTGGTTCCCCCAGGCGTTCACGGTGTCGAAGCGCTGCTGGTCGGTGGTGATCAGCAGGATGTTGTCTTTGGGCATGTTGGTCTCCTTTTTTTCATAAATATCGTATCTGTAATCCGTGCACCGTCAGTCGCCTTCCGGCGTCTCCTGCAGCCCCATGTAGAGGAATGTCTGTTCGTCCCCCTTGGCGATGCAGAACATCCCGCCGGCCTGGGATACGGAATCCGCCGGATATCCTTCCGTCACCTTATCGAAATCCCGGTCTACAAGATACGCCATGCCGTCCTTTTCCAGCACAAGGGCATATCCCTGATAAAATCCGGAGCAGTCGGCCCATTCCGGGGAGTCCACCCGGTTGCCCTGCTCGTCCAGATAGAACCATGCCTCTCCATCGCTTGCCGTATAATACCCGTCTCCCGCCAGCTTGATATACGGATATTTCGCCAGCACCAGCTCCTGCTCATTGGTCACATCCCCTGACGCATCCGTCTGGGCTCTGGAGAAATCAATGAGGAAATCCATCTGCTCCTCCGTACCGTCGTACGCGGATCCCCGCAGCACCAGGCTGGTTCCCCTGTTGATGTACCATTGGCCGCAGTCATAGTAGGACTGGGGCCAGAAGTCATAGATGCAGTCAACCGGATCTCCCTCCAGCGAATACATATCCAGCTGTATGGACTCCCCCGCATTCAGGTCATGTATCCTCAAAAGAGAGGCCTCCAGCCATGGCGTACCCACTATGTATCCGTCCCTGGCGCTCTGCACCGGGCACCCCGGATCATACCCAAATATAGATGTGCCCGCCGAGCCGTTGGAGGAAAAGGTGGCGTAGGCCCCTTCTTCCGTCACCTCTATGGCCGCCCCCTCCGCGCGCATTTCCTCTACCCAGATTTCCTGCAGACGCGCTTCCTGCTCCTCATCCGTCCATACAATGGTTCCGTCCTTCCTGACCCGGTGCATGTTCAGATTGTCCGCGTCGGAATACAGAAATTCTCCATCCTGCAGGCTGGTGATGCCGATGCCGTACCCGTAACCGATCAGCTCATACCTCTGCTCCAGCTCAATCCGGGCGGTCTGCCTGCCCTCCGCGATATCATAACAGCATACCTCCGGCTTCCCTGCCTCATTCATATGTCCGTATGTGACCGCATTTTCGGAAATGCCCATGCAGATAAGCTCCTGCACCTCCAGGAGCACATTTCCCTGTCGGTCAAAAACCGTGGCGTTCTCCCCGTCTCCCAGGGCAAACTGCCCCTGGTCGTTGGGCGTGCGGAGATAGGAAGAATAGCTGTTGGGGACAATCTCCTCCCCCTCCAGATCCACGGCGCCGTACAATCCGTCCCGAAAGGTCACAATGACGCCTCCCGGCGCGTTTCCGTTCACAAACTCCAGACTGGCCTTGTCCGTCCGGATGACCCCCACTGCCTGTTCTCCCTCAGGCTCCTCCTGGCCCGGGGCATCCTCTGCGGTGCCGTCCCCGCTGCCCTCCCCGTCAGCGTCATCCTGCTGTACAGGAGCCAAAACCTCCGAAATCTTTTCCTGCAGCTTTGGCTCCTTCTCCAGCTCCGTCCTCACAAAGTCAGGAATCCCCTCCTCCGTGAACTGTTCCAGGGCAATCTCCCCCTTGCCGTCCTTCCATACCGCCTGGGCCCACTGGCCCGCGGCCACCTCCTGGGAGGCGATTACCTCTTTGGTATCGGGATCCGTTATGCTGCACTCCACCACGCCTTCCAGGATGTAAACCCGCAGATGCTCCTCGTCCGGAGCCTCCACCCAGCCGCAGGTCCCCCGGATTCCCACTACCATGTTGGAATTGCGTATGTACATGGTCTCGTCCTCCTCCAGCGGCTCCGTCACCTGAAAGAACAGGCTCCCCGCATCCAGTTCGATCTCCAGCTCCTTTCCTGACTTCCGGATGCCGATCCGGCTGTTCTCGTCCATCTTCGCCAGCTTCACGCTGTCCAGGTCGATCCACAGATACCCTTCCTGCTCCGTCCCCAACAGATAGCCGCTGTACAGATTCATGTCCGCCACGGGCTCCAGCTCCTTCTCCTCGTCGCGGACGAATGTCTCGCCTTCCGTTCCCGCAAGCTTCATCGTGGTAGCCGCTGCCTGATTTCCGCAGGCGGCGCCCAAAACCATCAGCCCCAGCACCATAGCCATCCCTGCAATGCGCGTCATCTTCTCTTTCATGGAAACTCTCCCCTATCATCTTCCTGGTATTTTCGCTTTCTGCATTGTACCATACCTCCCAAATACCGTCAATCAGCGAAGCAGGGGCATGCTTTGCTCACACCTTGCTTATGTCTGCCCAATTGGGCGGGAAGCCCATTTCTCTCTCAATGCTTTGAAAGGGAATGGTACAGAGCCTGACCGCAAGTTCATCAGTCAGCTTCTTCAAAGCCATGAAAAATGTATCAAATGACTTTTTAGGCAACATTGTCTTGAATATGATAATAATGGCAAAAAGATCATTTTTCCCATAGATAGGATTGTTGCTGCTGTTTACCGGGATACCTAGCTTTCCATGTAAAGACAGTGTTCGTATGCTGTTTGGCTTCATATTGTTGCGCAGCGATTTCAAGTTGTAAAGCCGTTCATCATGGGCGCAGGCGTTACGATAGATGGTAAGGAATTGTCTACAAATAACTGCTGCAAGTTTATGGCAATTTTTATTGTATTTCCGGGCTTTTGCCTGAAGCAATTGCAGCAGTTATTTTCCGACAATTCCTAAGCACTTGCAGGAAACTGTTCATTTCTTCCGGTTTCAGGAGGAAATGTCTGCCGATATCATTCTGGTCTTTTTGTTTCAGGTATGAGTAGAATATGCCAATCGTGCCCAGAGAGAGGGCATTCACCAGCACCCATAAGGGGACATAGCCATATTCCAGCATATAGTGGGAAATCATAGGATTGTTTTTAGATAGCTGCCTGGCAATTTCATGCTGCAAGCCGGATATCAGTGCGGAAATTGCCCCTATTTTCTGCGAAGCGGTCATTTTCTCCCACCTTTTGACAGAAATATCGAAATGAGCAATCTTCAGATAATTCTCATGCCCATATTTTGCGGAAAAATCATGGGCAAGCACGCTTTTCACGTTATTTTCCAATTCAAGTATATAGCGGATAAAGAGATTACGCAGTTCACGGTCAAACAAGTATAGGGAATGTATTTCCTCGAATTTTGTCCCTGAAATGTACCTTTCATCGGAACCGGAATATGTAGAATCAAGGAACGGCTGTTTATATCCGTTTATCAGATTGTAATAATTCTCTAAATCAATGGTTCGCTTTGCACAGGCGGCATCAGCGATGGTCATTCCTCTTGAGCGAAGAATATGGATTTGGTCATCTGTGCTGGAATATACTTTATCCATTGGCATCTCCTATAAAAAAAACCCCGGGCCCGTAGGACACCGGAGTATGATCAGCATTATAATATGCAAATCTCTTTGTTCATATCCCATTATAAATGGATTTCCTGCTACCGTCAAGCATTTTTTGCTTTTTAAGATAATTTTTCACGGCATTTTCATATATGATTTTTGCATGATGCTCTTTTTCATAAAAGCTGCCTCACAAGCCTGCCCGCAGCAGATGGATA
>OFGX01001209.1_pt1 | contig 16071 bp, 13 predicted proteins | sample 1521831 | NCBI WGS metagenome assembly OFGX01 (sample SAMEA3504080, study PRJEB24116) | mouse gut metagenome | biome: mouse gut; feature: mouse-associated habitat; material: faeces | place: Denmark | collected 2011 | reverse complement strand
CTGCCACAATGGGAGAATGGCCGCTAACCCGGTACAAGGTCTGCTTGATGGCAAGCACCTCCGGATCCCTGGCTGCCTTCCTTACAAAATTTACCACCGGATCAAAGGTTTGATAAGGATGATGCAGCAAAATATCTCCTTTGCGGATATTGGTAAATATATCCTCCTCATTCATCAGGGCCGGAATCGGCTGAGGCACATAAGGTCTGGCTTTTAAATGATCAAAGCCGCTTCATTAGAAATGTCAGATCCAGAGGTCCCCCTATCTCATAGATATCCTCATTTCCCACTAAAAGTCCTTTGCGCAGAATCTTTAAGAGCCGCTTATCCACTTTTTCTTCAATCTCGAGACGAATCACCTCGCCCCACTGACGCTTCTTAAGCTGTTTCTGGATCTCCTCCAAAAGATCTACTGCTTCCTCCTCATCCAGTGTAAAATCGGCATTTCTCATGATCCTAAAGGGGTGGGCCGATACAATCTTATAGTTTAAAAACAGTTCATGAATATTGCGCTCAATAACTTCCTCTAAAAGAATAATACGAAGTACGCTGTCCTTTGTTTTGGGAAGTTCCACAATCCGCGGAAGCACGGAAGGCACCTGCACCATGGCAAATTCCAGGGTATCATCTCCGTTTTTCTTCTGTACCAGAGCCGCAATATTCAAGGATTTATTGCGGATCAAAGGAAACGGACGAGAGGAGTCTACTGCCATTGGGGTCAATACCGGATAGACATTTTCCCGAAAATATCCATCCACATACCTCTGTTCTTCTTCTGTCAGCTCCTCATGTTCCCACAAAATCTGCAGACCCTTCTGCTTCAAGGCCGGAAGCAGAGATCGCCCATAAGTAGAGTACTGCATCTCCACCAGACGATGAGTCTTTTGTGATATCAGGGCAAGCTGCTCCTCTGCCCGCAGCCCTGCGATGTCTGTCTTTTTATATTTGGCATGAACCTGATCCTTTAAAGACGCCACCCGCACCATACAAAATTCATCCAGATTAGACGCGGTAATGCTCAGAAATTTCAGCCTTTCAAACAAAGGGATCGCTTTATCTCTGGCCTCATGAAGAATCCGGTAATTAAATTCCAGCCAGCTTAATTCTCTGTTTACATAATTCTTCGGATCTGTATAAATATTTTCTACCTCTGCCATAATCTATCCTAAACCCTCCCCTATACCTTCTTTTTCTGTTTCAATACCGGGCGAATACCAAAAATTTCTTCAAAGAAATCCGCCTTCTCCTCAATGGACAACAACTCCAGCGTCACATCTCCCACATAATCTGTACTGATTATCAATTTATTATTCTTAATAGCAATCCGGCATCCATCCAGCTTGTTGCTGTGACTCCGATCCATGGAATTGGCCAGCCGCAGAATTGCCGTCAGCTTTGCCACCGTCAGGGTCAGATTATCCGGTGTAGCCAGACGTGAACTCCGGGATGGCTTTGCATCAATCTTAATATCATTATACTGAAAAGTCTTTAGATGATAACGAACCACATTAGCCACAATCTCTCGTTCCACATGGGACAGACCAATAATCTCCGTAGCCATAATAATGTTGTAGGCATACTCAGTGGCATTGCGCATGGTCACAAACTTACCGCAGGAGTGAAGATCCGCTGCAATCTGCAGAAGAAGCCTTTCACGCATCCCCAATCCATGGTACTTTTTCATACAGTCAAACACCTGCAGGGCAGCATTTTCCACTGCCTGAATATGGGGCATATGACACTTATAACGCTTAGCCATATTTCTTGAAGTTACAATAATATCATTGGCAAAATTATGGTTAAACCGTAAAAGCTTTCGCTCCTCCGCATAATCCGCCGCGATCCCGTCTAACATTAAGGTTCCCGGCACCCATATATTGTCTGCTCCTGTAACTTCCAGCACCTGCCGGATAATGGTAGCGGCAGGAAGCAGCAAAGAGGCATAAACTGCATTGACCTCAAAAGTATCCTCAATCTGGTCTAAAGTCATCCGCCCCAGCGCACCATAAAACCGGTTAAATTCCTCCACGGTAATCCGATCCCGCTGATTCACCTCTCCCATAATCCTCCGATACAAGACAAGCGTAACCTTGCCCACACCGATCAGATTCTCCACCTTCCGATCCTTTAAATAAATCTTCCGGAATGTTACCAGCTCATTGTCCACCAGTTCCTGAATCAGCTTCTGCTCCTTCTCTGCAGTGGTCTTCATATGCCGCATGATCTCCATCAGGCGAATAGCTCCCAACGGCAGGTTTTGGGTGGAAACTAAAGAATCTTTGTCAAACAGAGAGATTTGGGTACTTCCGTTTCCCACATCCAGAATGGCGGTTCCTTTCTGAATAACCTTGTGAAACTCCGCATCCTTATAGGCAATGGCCTTATAACTGATAAAGCGCTGCTCCGAGTTACTGATTACCCTTACCTCAATGCCGGTTCTTACCCGAATCTGATCCACCACAATCTGGCTGTTCTGAGCCTCTCTTAAAGCGCTGGTGGCATAGGCTCTGCAGTTTTCCACCTGATACCCTTTCATGATACGGGCAAATTCTGCCAAAGCCTCGCACGTCTCATCCACCCGATGGTAGCTGATCTTTCCGCTGCTCCATGTATCCTCCCCCAAGGCAATCGGATACCTTACCTGATCAATGAGGCGAATGCCGAATTTCTCCGACAGTTCATATATCCCCATCTCCAGACCGGACGAACCAATGTCGATTGCCGCAAATGTGCGTATCATGCTGTTCACTCCCCTCTCTCCTCCTGAATTTAATCTTTGTATTTCACTTTATCACAGCATTATTCTGCTGCCATATTCTAAATTCTCATTAATAATTCCCTAAAATCCGCATGTTTTGTGCCTCAGCCGCTACGCCGTTCAGCGCGTTTTTTATGGCGGCATCTGCCAGGTTCCCCTCAATATCCACAAAAAAACGATACTCCCAGCTCCGGCCCGGAATAGGACGGGACTCGATCATCCTCATATTCACCCCGTTAAAAATAAAATGGCCCAGAATATTGTAAAGAGTACCGCTTCGGTGGGGAAGCTCAAAGGTAATGCTGACCTTTGATGCGCCTTTGCAGTAAATAGGGCGGCTGGACAAAATAATAAAGCGGGTGGTATTGCTTTCACTGTTCTGAATAGCCGGCCTGAGTACCTTCAGACCATACAGCTTTGCTGCAATCTCACTGGCAATGGCAGCCTGTGCCCTGTCTTGATCCTCCACTACCTTTTTGGCGGCCACGGCCGTATTCTCCAAGCTTACCTGACGGATCTGCTTCTGGTCATGCAAAAATTGTGAACACTGCATCAGCGCCTGGGGGTGAGAATACACAGTCTCAATATCCGAAAGCTCTGCCTCCTTAAGCCCTAAAAGGCCATGGCGAACCTTGACAAAGGTTTCTGCCACAATGTGATTGGTATATTTAACCTGCAGATCATAATTATCAATCACTGCGCCGGCCGAAGAATTTTCAATGGGAAGCACCGCATAATCTGCCTTCCCCTCCTGTACCTGCTGCATGGCTTCCTCAAAGGTCTGCACATGAAAAAGTTCCGTGTCTTTTCCAAAAAACTGCAGAGCCGCTCCATGGCTGTATGCTCCCTCCACCCCCTGATACACCACACGGACTCCCTCCAAGGGAAGTTCTTCCACCTGCTGGTAGCCCAAATTTTCCTGCTTTCCATGCCATGCCATCAGACCATACTGATACCGGCGGCTGATAGTCATAATCTGAGTAAACAGCTCCTGTACGGCTGTCTGATTATAATCTCCATGGGCCATGCTGCTGACTGCCGAAAGCTTTTGTTTTTCCCTTTCCCCGTCATACACCGGCTTTCCCACCGCAATCTTATATTCTGCCACATTGCCGCAGATCTTCATCCGTTCCTCAAACAGCTTTACGATTTGCCTGTCAATCTCATCCAGCTTTGTCCTGCATTCCTGTAAATCCATGCCTTTGACGTCCTCCGTATCTAGTGTACTGATTCTATGCTTTTTTGATCATTCTCTGCCTGGCCTCAACAGCATTGGCACGCTCCCTTTGTTCCTTTTTCAGCATCTCGATAATCCGGTCTCTTGTATAAGCCCCGGAACGCTTTCTCAGCTCAGGCGGAAGCTTTTTAACATAAATAGGCTCCCCAAACTCAATAGTCACATGGGAAGGCCGCATAAACGGAATATGGCTCTCAAAAATATCCGCAGTCCCTGTAAAGGCCACCGGGATTACCGGACATCCGCTCTTCTCCGCAATCTTTAGGCTTCCCTCCTTAAAGGGAAGCAAATCCAGAATATCCTCATTCTCATTGCGGGTCCCCTCCGGAAAAATCCAGATGGAAATCCCCTGCTTCACCTTCTCGATTCCCTCCAGAATCGTCTTGAGCCCTTCTTTAATATCATCTCGGTTCAAGAACAGGCAGTTGACCAGCCTCATCCAGTCTGACAAGACCGGGTACCGTGTCATCTCCTTTTTGGCCACAAATCCTGCCAAATTTGGAACCACCGCATAACCAACAATAATATCAAAATAGCTTCTGTGGTTTCCCACATAGAGGACTGCCCCCTCTGGTACATTGTCCTGCCCCTTTATGGTCAGGGTTGAGCCTGTCAGGCGGAATATCAGTCGGAACATGGCCTGGACAATCCGCAAACTGTGCTCCTGCTGCCTTTTGGCATTGCGCTTTGACACCAAATACTCTCCGATTACCAATGGAATGCTGGCAGCCAAAAAGCCCAGCAGCGCTACTACTACCAGTATAAATCGTATCATTTGTTTATCCCTTTCCGTTCAATTCCTATCTGTTTCAGTATATAAAAAAAGAAAGCTAAAAACAAGTCCTTCCCCGTAAAAAGATTGAAATGTATCCAAACAAATGATAAACTATTATGTATCCCTTGAAAACCCTTCCCGAAAGAGAGCTTCCTTTTATGAATACCCCCTATCTTTCCCAGTTTTATGCATTTTTCTTCCTACTTCTTTTTCCCCTGTTTCTTATTCCTGTCATTCTGGAACTTTGGATCTGGTTTGCGTGCAGATCCTGGCACGGCACGGCAACAGCCACTATAACAGAAATAAAAAAAGATTACCGCTCCAGAGGGAGATATGGTTTATTCAAACATTGGTTCGAATTTCCTGTTATCACCTATCAGGTGGAGGACAGCACCTACACCAAAGAATATCCTCATGCCCATAAGCCGCTGGGAACTTACCAGGTGGGACAGAAACTCTCGATTTTATACAACGAAAAATATCCGAAGGAATTTATCATTCAGGGCGAATACTCTGGTACTAATATTTTTTCCTGCCTGTTCCTTGGCCCTATTGCCTGCATTATATTCCTTTTTGTTGTCGGAAGCTATTACGCAGACTATTATCTGGGCACCCATGAGCTGCTTTTTGAAAAACAAACCTGGGAAGATTTAGGCGCATCCGTTTCGGATTTCTCTGACTGGGATTATTATTCCACCTGGGACTCTGACTGTACACGCCGCCTGGAAAATGAAATAGAAGAAACCCTTCTTCATTTCCGGCAGATCGATAAAAAAATAGAAGAAAAAAAGGGAACAAAGTCCTATGATGGCTACCGCAGACAATATGAGGAAGCTGCTGACCGTGCTTCCCGCAATCTGGCTGATACATACGCCCAATGCATCTCTGAATTTTTAATCAAATGTCACTTGGACGGCGAGAAAGATGTTATCTGGCAGTCTGCTTATGCTGAGTTTCTAAGACAGCTCTGCCCTCAGTCCGCCCCAAAATCCGGTCCCTATTCTATGGAAGAACTGGCCTTTATGATGGATATTGTCGCGGCAGCCCAACGGTCTGACTTAGACAGACGCTTTGACCCGGAGGAAAGCATTGGTCTGTTCCTGGCTGTCTCCTCCCTTCAGTTCCATTCTGCAGCAGAAATTTTCTCCTATAATCCATCTATAAAGGAAAAAATACTGCTGGGCTCTCCCTATTTCATTCCGCCTTATCTGGAGGAGGTAAGCTGGTATCAGGAGTATGTTCAGAGACACTATGATGAGGAACACCCGGACGCTTATCCCCCCATTGATCCGGATCCTGTCTATGAAGTATATTTCTACACCATAGAACAATATCTTTCTACCGGCTCCTTTCAGGCTGCCCTGTGGAACGGCTCTGTATTTGCACATGAGCAGATTCTTTCCCGCCAAAAGGCTGACCCGGGCTTAAAGAAGCTGGACCGCTACCAAGATAGAAATAATCCATTACACGATTTTGACCTAAAAGCAGATCCGGATTCCTACTTTAATTCTGGTAAAGATTGTGAAGACTTTAGCCCTCTGTATCTGTACCGCCGTTATCAAAGCTATATCAACTATTTTGAGAGCCGCCATCAGAAATTTTCTGAAAAATGGTAATAAACCGGCAGCTTGCCTTGTCTGCCGGCTTATTTTTCCTTCTTTTTGGTAATCTGCTCAAAGAGTAATCCGGTCATAAACCACAGAGGCGCAAAGTCCAGACGGATCAATCCATTGACGCTTGCCTGCCTTCCGCTGTAATCCCAGGGACACATCCCGCGGGCCCGCAGCCACATGCCGGTCAGATATTCTGCTGTGAAGATCAATACCATGTCCAGCATTCCATGACGCACAAACCGGTCTGCAGGGCGCAAGGGCAGTTCTCCAATCCAGCAGTCAACAGCCGTTCCTATGGGAGAAAGCAGCGCCCCCATTCCATAGATAGGAAACATCAAAAGAGAAGTCCTTCCGATAAGCCGCCAGTCATGGGCCAGCACAGATTCCACAGAGGTAAACATTACCTCCAGGCACCATCCGGTGACACCGCATTTAAAAAAATTAACGGGTAGATCTTTTATTCTGCTCATGAAGATAGTATAAACGGCCGGGCCGGAAACTATTCTCTGGAAATCACAACCATCTACAATAGCGGCGACATCAGACGACTTCCCTGTTCTTTAAGCCGTACCCACAACCCACGCTGGTCATATGCCTCTCTTGTCACCTCTCTGCAGAACTCCAGATCCTTTAAAAAGGCTGCCTCCAGCCGCCTGGTGGTTTCCTGATCATAAATCGTGGCATTCACCTCAAAATTCAGCTCAAAGCTGCGTATATCCAGATTAGCGGTGCCGCAGCAGCTAACCCGTCCGTCCACCATCACGCCCTTGGCATGTAAAAAACCATTTTCATATACATAACACCGGGCATTTGCCTTCACCAGCTCCCCCATATAAGAATACGTTGCCCAATAGACAAAGAGATGATCCGGTTTGCAGGGAATCATCAGCCGCACATCCATTCCAGACCCTGCAGCCACCCTAAGAGCGCTCAGCACCGCTTCGTCCGGAATAAAGTAAGGGGTCTGAATATAAATATGATGCCTGGCCTTATGAATCAGCCTTAAGTAATTATCCCTGACCTGTCTCCATTTTGAATCCGGCCCGCTGGCAATAATCTGGATCCCAACCTGCCCCGGCATTTTCCCTGATATTACATTCCCCTCTCCTTTCCTGCAATTCTGAAAATACCTGCTGTCTAAAAACAGATTCTCTTTTCCTGCATAATTCCAATCCAGGGCAAACCGGATCTGAAGACTGATCACAGCATCCCCCTGAATCTTTAGGTGTGTATCCCTCCAATACCCAAACCGCGCACTTCTTCCCAAATACTCCCGCCCAATATTAAATCCTCCCACATATCCTGTCCGGCCGTCTATTACCACGATCTTCCGGTGATTACGGTAGTTTACCCGCAGATTCAGCCGTCCCCAAAAAGGCGGAAAAAAGCAGGCTGTCTTGATCCCTGCCTGCCTAAGCTCCTTCCACTGCCATTCAGGCATCAGCCTGCTTCCCATTCCGTCATAGAGGACTCTTACCTGAACTCCGGCCTGGGCCCGTTCCTCCAGCACTGGTGCAATCTCCCCAAACAATTCGTCATTTTTGATAATGTAATACTGAATATGGATAAAATACCGGGCCTGTCTCAGCTCCCTGCACAAATCTTCAAACTTTTCCTGGCCGTCCGTAAAGATATCAACCTGATTATCCAATGTCAGCACAGAACCTGACTGCTCCAGATTATAGTGCACCAAATCCCCATAATCCTCTTTCATTCCTTTGTCAAGCTGCCGGATATTATTTTTTAAAAAATACTCCTGACGCCGGTCTGACACACAAAGCCTGTCCTCCACCTCCTTAATACGGAACATCTTGCTTCTGTGGTAATCCTGAGCAAAAATCAAATAAAAGAAAAAGCCCAGAACCGGAACAAAATAAAGAATTAAAAGCCAGGTCCACACTGCCTTTGGATCCCTTCTCTGAAAAAATACAATCATCACTGACAGAAACAGATTTACATAAAGCAAATGTTCCATTATCCAGTTCCACACCATAACCGCCTGCACCATTCGTCACCTTCTTTTTAGAATTAAGGTTGGTAACAGATACTGTTCACAGGTAAACAATATCCATAATCATATAAACTGATTTCTTTCCTGGCTGTAATGATAGTCTGCCGCTCCAAGCTTTTCCTCAAGCTGCTCCCTGTTTAAATCAAGGGCCTTACACAGCTCCTCAACAGAGGGATAAAAATCTCTTAACTGTGTATTTACATAACTAACCAGCATAAACGGATCCTTTGGAATTGCTGCCATAAATTCTCCTCCTCTAAATTTTTATATCTGATTGTCTGGCTTGTACATTTTATGGTAATATTAACCATGTATGACTGTTCACAGAGTCAGTTGATCTCCGCAGATCCAGACAACCGGATTTTGCAAGAACTATGGCTTCTATCATACAATGACCCCCAAAAAATGTAAAGAGTATCTGGAAAGGAGTCCATTCCATGAAACGAATCCTGATGATCGCCACCGGCGGAACCATTGCCTGCCAAAGAAGCGGCTCTGGTTTAAAACCTCTTATATCCTCTGACGAACTTTTAAGCTATGTTCCAAAAGTGCATCAGTTCTGTCATGCTGATACACTTCAGCTTCTGAATATTGACAGTACCAACATGCAGCCCTGCCACTGGCTAAAGATTGCCTCTGCCATACGCAGCCATTATGACGCCTATGACGGTTTTGTAATATGCCACGGCACAGACACCATGGCCTACACGGCAGCAGCCCTGTCCTATCTGATTCAGAACTCATTAAAACCCATTGTTGTCACTGGCTCTCAAAAACCTATTGACCTGGAGATTACAGATGCCAAAACCAACTTAACAGACAGTCTGCTCTTTGCCTGCCACGATCATGCCTATGGCGTTGTGATTGTCTTTGACGGAAAAGTTATTGCCGGAACCCGCGGAAAAAAGGAGCGGACGAAAAGCTACAATGCGTTTTCCAGCATTAATTTTCCCTATATTGCCACGATTCAGGATCACCGGGTGATTTTCTATCTGGATGATAAAGCCCTGCAATGCAAACCCATTCATTTTTACGAAAAGCTGAATAACCGGGTGGCTCTTTTGAAGCTGATCCCCTCTATGGATGCCAAGGTTCTGGCCTATTTGTCTGATCATTATGACGCTATAATCATCGAATCCTTTGGCGTAGGCGGTCTTCCCTCCTATGAATCCGGCGACTTTTGCAAAGCCATTCAACAGTGGATAAAAGCCAATAAGACAGTGATCATGACTACTCAGGTAACCAATGAGGGCAGCAATATGTCTGTGTATGAGGTCGGCAAATCCATTAAGCAGGAACTAGGACTTTTAGAAGCCTATGACATGACCTTAGAAGCCACTGTTACCAAGCTTATGTGGATCCTCGGGCAGACAAAAGATCCAAAACAAATCCAGCAAATGTTTTATCAGACTATAAACCGGGATATGCTATATACATCAGCCATTTCCCTCTCTTGACATAGGAAGCCGTCCCCGAAGAAAACGCTTTTTCAGCTCCCCCCATTTAAACGGAATCAACGGATAAATATAGCTCTTTCCTGCAATGGTTTTATTAAATACAATCGCACAGACAGAGATCAACAGACCTGCCCCATATCCCCATACATTGAAGATTGCTGTCAATATCAGAATCATTACACGCATAAATTTTAATGCATAGCCCAGTTCAAAGCTGGACTGACTATAATTGGCCACTGTTACAAAAGCCATATAAAGCATAGTCTCAGAGTTAAACCATCCAGACTTTACCGAATATTCTCCCAACACGATACCTGCAATCACACTTAAAGGTGTAGTCAGCATATTGGGCGTATTGATAGCAGCCAGCCGTAATCCGTCGATGGCAAATTCCAGAATAAGAAGCTGATAGATTAAAGGTACAAAGGAAGGATCCTCTACGCGAATAAAATCAAGCCAAGGCGGAAGCATCTGAGGATTCATCATGAAAAGCAGCCAGGTCGGCGTCAAAAGCAGACATAAAAGCGCTGTAGCCATTCTGGACAATCTTAGATAGGTTCCTGTAATGGGAGGAAAATAATAATCATCCGCTTCTTCTATGATATCAAACACAGAAGACGGCAGGATCATGGCAGCAGGCGAGTTATCTACCAGAATTACAATATTTCCTTCCAAAATACAGGCTGCTGCTGTGTCAGGCCGCTCTGAAAATTTAAATTTAGGAAATGGATTATACCATTTATGAGGATAAATGCATTCTGCCAGACTCTCCTGGTTCATAGTCAAAGCATCTACCTTCAGATTTTGAATTTGATCCTTGATCTTTTTCAGCAGATCCTCATCCTGCCTTCCGTTCATATAACAAATGGCAATATCTGTATGAGAGCTGTTTCCTGCCGTCATAATCTCCATGGTAAGTTTCGGATCCCGAATCCTCCGCCGGATCAAGGCTGTGTTAAAAATAAGAGTTTCCACAAAACCATCCCGGGATCCCCGCATTACCTTGTCCTTCTCAGGCTCTCCCACTCCTCTGGCCGGATAGGTTCGGCAGTCAATGGTCATACAGACCTCAAACCCATCTATAAACAGGCAGGAAATACCGGTCAGAAGCTGCACCAGCATGTCATCTTCCTTTTTCACCAGTCCGATCTCACCATAAGGCAGATACTTTTTGGAAAATCCGTAAGCATCCTCCGGCATATCTTCTTCCTTGATGGCCCACCAGGACTGCATCATTTTCAGAAGCACCTCATCCTTTGTAAATCCATCTACAAAGAATAAAGCTGCCTTTTTTCCTGCTATGGTAAATGTCCTGTATACAATATCAAAATTCTTATCCGCCTGCAGCACCTGTTTCAGCCGCTCTACATTTTCTGACAAAGATTTCGAAAATTCCATGCCATTCCTCCGCATCATGTTTGTATTTTATTCCATCAGTATGCGCAGGTTGGACAGAATTTATCCTGTTTCATGTTGACATTCAGAAAATATCATATGTAATTCTTTCAAAAAGCTGCCACTTATCGACATTCCTCATAATAGCCCTTGTATTTTCTTTGTATTTTTGCACAAAAAACATTGACTATTTTTTCAAAAAATGGTATATTCTACATTAGTAAGACGCACGCCGTGCCGATTACATCTTTAACTGGTATGGGGATACCAAGCAAAGCTTTATAGTGTAACGGTTTATGATCGTGACCGGAGGGACTGCTTTCTATGGGGGAAAAGCAGTTCTTTCTTTTATTTCTCAATAAGAAAGGGGAATATTTTCATGTATGTAAAAAAACACCGTGTTCTGCTTATCAGCCTGCTCTCAGCCGTCTTGCTGACCACAGGTACTTTTTCCATATCAACTTCCAAAGCATTTGCAGATTCTTTGAATCCTCCGCCCGTTCCCGTATCAGATTCACCATCCGCAGCATCTTCTTCCCCTGTTGCTGCTCACGGCAATCTTCATGTAGACGGCCCTGGTTTAACAGACTGCCACGGCGAAAAGTATCAGCTTCGAGGCATGTCTACTCACGGCATTGCCTGGTTTCCTCAATATATCACCTTGGAAACTTTTTGCACCCTCCGGGACGACTGGAATACCAACTGTATCCGTCTGGCCATGTACACGGAAGAATATAACGGCTATTGCAGCGGCGGAAACCAGGATGAGCTAAAGGCCCTGATCCAAAAAGGTGTTGACTATGCTACAGAACTTGGCATGTATGTAATCCTGGACTGGCATGTGTTAAATGACCGGGATCCGAATGTCCACAAAACAGAAGCCCTTGCATTCTTCCAAGAAATGTCTTCCCTTTATAAAGACCATAAAAATGTACTGTATGAAATCTGCAATGAACCCAATTCCAATGTTACCTGGGATAGTATTAAAAGCTATGCCAGGGAAGTAATTCCTGTCATCCGTGCCAATGATCCGGATGCAGTTATTATTGTAGGGACTCCCACCTGGAGTCAGGACATCCATCAGGCTGCTTCTGCTCCTTTAGAATATGAAAATGTTCTGTATGCCCTGCACTTTTATGCTGCCACTCACACAGACTGGCTTCGTCAGCGCTTAGAAACCTGTATTGCACAGGGACTTCCTGTATTTGTCAGTGAGTTCGGCACCTGCGATGCCTCTGGCAATGGCAGCAATGATTTCCATCAGGCAGCTCAATGGCTTGATCTGTTAGACAACTATTCCATCAGCTATTGCTGCTGGAACCTTGCCAACAAAGCTGAAGCCAGCAGTGTGCTTTCTCCGGACTGCAAAAAGATCTCCGGATGGAGCCTTGATGAACTAAGTGAGTCCGGAAAATGGATATTCGAACAGTTTCGCTCCCGTAGTCTTCATTAAGGGAAACCGTAACTGTCCGACTCTGCCGAACAAGAAACGGTTTCTATTTGAATTGCCTAAATAGCCACAATGGTTTATACTATTTAAAAGCACAACAAGGAGGATTTTCCCTATGACTAAAATCACTTTAGGCAAAACAGGTATTACCACTGACCGGAACGGATTCGGAGCCTTGCCCATTCAGAGGATTCCCTCAGAGGATGCTGTAAAGCTTCTCAGAAAAGCTTATGACGGCGGCATCACTTTCTTTGATACAGCGCGGGCTTATACTGACAGCGAAGAAAAATTAGGCCGCGCACTGAGCGATGTGCGAAGCCATATTTATATTGCCACCAAAACAGCCAGTGAAAATGCTGACGGCTTCTGGAAGGATTTGGAGACCAGCCTGACCCTTTTGAAAACAGATTATATTGATATCTATCAATTCCACAATCCTTCTTTCTGCCCCAAACCCGGCGATGGAAGCGGACTTTATGAAGCGGCGCTGAAGGCAAAAGAACAGGGAAAAATCCGTTTTATTGCCATTACCAATCACCGTCTTGCCGTAGCCCGGGAAGCCATTGCCTGCGGTCTTTATGATACCCTGCAGTTCCCCTTCTGCTACCTGGCCACGGAGAAGGATGTGGAACTGGTGGAGAAATGCAGGGAGGCGGGCATGGGCTTCATCGCCATGAAGGCCCTGTCCGGCGGGCTGATCACCGATTCCGCGGCGGCCTACGCGTTCCTGGCGCAGTACGGCCATGTGCTGCCCATCTGGGGCGTGCAGCGGGAGAGCGAGCTGGACGAGTTCCTGTCCTATATCGAGAACCCGCCTGCCATGAATGAAGAGCTGGCGGCTGTCATCGCGAAGGACAGGGAGGAGCTGCTGGGCGACTTCTGCCGGGGCTGCGGATACTGCATGCCCTGTCCCGTGGGCATCGAAATCAACAACTGTGCCCGCATGAGCCTGCTGATCCGCCGTTCCCCCTCCGCGGCCCAGCTCACGCCACAGGCCCAGGAGAAGATGAAGAAAATCGAGAGCTGCCTCCACTGCGGCAGATGCAAGTCCAAATGCCCTTACGGCCTGGACACACCCGCGCTGCTGGAGAAGAATTATAAGGACTACCGGGAGATACTGGCAGGGAAGGCATATTGAGGCGCGCTGTCTGAGCGCACTGACATAAGACTCCTGATAATGGATAAAAATCAACACTTTTAGGACTGCTCTCCTAAAAGTGTTGATTTTTTTGGAAAATCGGCATATACTGGGTATACAAGCTGCGAGGAGGGATATTTATGCTGATTCAGAGAAGAGAGTATCTTAGCAAGCTGATTGCGTTTCGGGATAAGCAGTTGATAAAAATCGTGACAGGCATCCGCCGCTGTGGAAAGTCAACGCTTCTGGAAATATATCAGGACTATCTGCGGGAGAACGGAGTTTCAGAAACCCAGATCATATCCATCAATTTTGAGGATATGGACTATGAGGAGCTGACTGATTGCAGAAAGCTCCATGCATTCCTTAAATCCAGGCTAATAAAGGATAAGATGACTTATATCTTTCTGGATGAAGTGCATCATATCGATGATTTCCCGAAGGTGGTGGACAGCCTCTATATCAGGAAAAATGTGGATATCTATATCACGGGCTCCAATGCGTACATGCTGTCCGGTGAGATTGCGACATTGATTTCCGGAAGATATGTTCAGATTGAGATGCTTCCTCTGTCCTTTCGGGAGTATATGGAGAGTACGGGCAGCATGGAGGATCGGGGTGTCAAGTATGCGGAATATCTGCGGGAAAGTTCCTTTCCCTATGCGCTGGTGCTTAGGGGGCGGCCGGATGAAATCCGGGATTACCTGGAGGGCATCTACAATACCATCGTGGTAAAGGATATAGTGAACCGCAGGAAAATCACGGATGTAATGATGCTGAAGAGCGTATTGCGATTTGTATTCGACAATATCGGAAGCCCCCTGTCCTCCAAAAAGATAGCTGATACCATGACGTCGGCCGGAAGGAAAATCGATGGGAAGACGGTCGAGAAATATCTGGAAGCGCTGTCCGAGAGCTATGTCATTTATGAGGCAAAGCGGTATGATATCAAGGGCAAGCAGTATCTGAAGAGCCTGAACAAATATTATATCGTAGACATCGGAATGAGGTATATGCTGCTGGGATCGAGACAGGCTGATGCGGGGCATATTCTGGAAAATGTGATCTATCTGGAGCTTCTGAGACGGGGGTACGATGTCTATGTGGGAAAGGTGGACGCGTTCGAAGTGGACTTTGTGGCTGTGGACGCAAGGGGAACCGCCTATTTTCAGGCAGCGCTTTCCGTGCGAGATGAAAAGACGCTGGAGAGAGAGCTGAGGCCCCTGATGTCCATCCGCGACCATTATCCCAAGATGATATTGACTATGGACGATGATCCGGAGGCCCAATATGACGGCATCCGCCGCGTCAATGCCAGGGACTGGCTTTTGGGGCTTACGGATTGAAAACGGAATAATTTCTCCCATGTGGGATATGCTAATGGCAGCCTAGCGGCAGCGAAAATACGCAGATTCCATATGTCAAGGAGGAATTATTATGACCACATATCTTGAAATCAAATCAATCCATGCCCGTGAAATCCTGGACTCCCGGGGCAATCCCACCGTGGAGGCGGATGTCTTCGTCCGAAGCAGCTCTGACGGGCAGTACCATATCGGCACCGCCGCGGTGCCCTCCGGGGCCAGCACAGGACGCTTCGAGGCGGTAGAGCTGCGGGACGGCGAACCCAGGTATTTCGGTCTGGGCGTGCAGCATGCCGTGAAGAACGTGAATGAGAAGATCGCTCCTGTGCTGGTGGGGAAGAACGCCATGGACCAGATTGCCATAGACAGGCAGCTGATAGAGCTGGACGGCACGGACAACAAGGGGAACCTGGGGGCAAACGCCATGCTTTCCGTCTCCCTGGCCTGCGCCAGAGCATCGGCCAAGGCCCTGTCCATGCCACTGTACCGCTATGTGGGCGGCGCGGGGGCCCATCTGATGCCGGTGCCTATGATGAACATCTTAAACGGCGGAAAGCATGCCGCCAACACGGTGGACTTCCAGGAATTCATGATCATGCCCATCTGCGCGGACAGCTTCTCCGATGCCCTGCGGATCTGTGCGGAGGTCTACCACAACTTAAAGAAGCTCCTGCAGGAGAAGGGCCTTTCCACAGGCGTGGGGGACGAGGGCGGTTTCGCGCCTGACCTGCCGGACGCGGAGAGCGTGCTGACCTTTCTGGTGGACGCCATCCGGGCCTCCGGCTACAAGCCCGGCGAGGATGTGTGGATCGCCATGGATGCGGCTTCCAGTGAACTGTATAACGAAAAAACGGACATGTACCACTTCCCCGG
>OFGX01001206.1_pt1 | contig 16118 bp, 13 predicted proteins | sample 1521831 | NCBI WGS metagenome assembly OFGX01 (sample SAMEA3504080, study PRJEB24116) | mouse gut metagenome | biome: mouse gut; feature: mouse-associated habitat; material: faeces | place: Denmark | collected 2011 | reverse complement strand
CGCGCGCCCGGTTATGGCGGATGGTACTTGCCATCCTCTGATCGAGAGGTTTGTCGATTATGGATACCGGAAGCATCCCCTTTTCCCGCTCATAGATATCCTTATGCTCCATCATCACCCGGTAACGGTGAAATCCATCAACGATCACGTAGGTATCCGACTCCTTATCATAATAACAGACGACCGGCATCGTATATCCATCCTGTCTGATACTCTCATAGAGCAGCTTCATCTCAGGCGGCGCCACCGTATTCGGATATTATGTGGATGACCCGGAACGGTTTGGAATTGTAGAATTTGATGAGGAAGGCAAGGCCATCTCCATTGAGGAAAAGCCAGATAAGCCGAAATCTAATTATTGCGTGACAGGATTGTATTTTTATGATAACCGGGTAGTGGAATATGCGAAAAATTTAAAGCCTTCTGCCCGCGGAGAATTGGAGATTACAGATTTAAACCGGATTTATCTGGAAAAGGGTGATTTGGATGTGATTTTGCTGGGACAGGGATTTACCTGGCTTGACACAGGAACTCATGAGTCTTTGGTGGAGGCCACCAATTTCGTCAAAACCATTGAGGATCATCAGCACCGGAAGATTGCCTGCCTGGAGGAGATCGCCTGGCATAATGGCTGGATCAGCAGAGAGCAGGTATTGGAAACCTACGAGATATTGAAGAAGAATCAGTATGGACAGTATCTAAAGGATGTGCTTGACGGCAAATATATAGATAAGCTTCACAATCTGTAGATTGAGGATTGAAGGACAGAAAGGAAGAAAGAGACTATGAAAATTATTGTAACAGGCGGAGCCGGGTTTATCGGCGGAAATTTTGTACATTATATGGTAGAACGGTATCCTGAGGATGTAATTATAAATCTGGATGCCCTTACCTATGCAGGCAATTTGGAGACCTTAAAGCCGGTTGAGGACAAGCCGAATTATAGGTTTGTAAAGGGTGATATTGCAGACCGGGATTTTATATTTGATTTATTTAAAACGGAGAAGCCGGATGTGATTGTGAATTTTGCCGCAGAGAGCCATGTGGACCGCTCAATCAGCGATCCGGGGATTTTTGTGCGGACAAATGTTTTGGGAACTACCACGCTGCTGGATGCTTGCCGTGAGTTTGGCATTCAGCGCTTTCACCAGGTGTCTACTGATGAGGTCTATGGTGATTTGCCGCTGGACCGTCCGGATCTGTTCTTTACTGAGGAAACCCCGCTTCATACCTCCAGTCCCTATTCATCTTCCAAGGCAAGTGCGGATCTTTTTGTGATGGCATATCACAGGACCTTCGGCATTCCGGTCTCTATTTCCCGGTGTTCCAACAACTATGGGCCGTATCAGTTCCCTGAGAAACTGATTCCTTTGATGATCAGCCGTGCCCTTGCAGACGAGGAGCTTCCGGTTTATGGAAACGGGGCCAATGTGCGGGATTGGCTTCATGTATATGATCATTGTCAGGCTATTGACCTGATTCTTAAAAAGGGCAGGGATGGCTGCGTCTATAATATTGGCGGGCATAATGAGCGAACCAATCTGCAGGTGGTGAAGACTGTGCTGCGTGTTTTGGATAAGCCGGAAAGCCTGATTAAATATGTGACAGATCGTCCTGGGCATGATATGCGTTATGCCATTGATCCGGCAAAACTAAAGAGAGAGCTGGGCTGGGAGCCGGTATATAATTTTGATACAGGAATCGAGCAGACAATTCGCTGGTATCTGGACAACCGTGAGTGGTGGGAGCATATTATCAGCGGTGAGTACAGCAGCTATTTTGACAAAATGTATGGGGAGAGACTGCAGGCAGATTAGGAGATCAGACGGACATGGGAATGAAAGTTTTAGTGACCGGCGCCAAGGGACAGCTTGGCAGAGATTTGATGAATGAATTAGAGCGGCAGGGATTAGAGGGAATCGGCGTGGATGTGGAGGAAATGGATATTACAGATCCAGAAAAATGCCGGAGTGTAATCGGCCGGGCCGGAGCTGACGCAGTGATTCACTGTGCTGCATATACTGCAGTAGATGCAGCAGAGGATCAGGCAGAGCTGTGCAGGAGGATTAATGGGGAGGGAACCCGCAATGTGGCAGAGGCATGCCGTGACGCAGGGGTAAAGCTGATGTACATCAGCACGGATTATGTGTTTGACGGGCAGGGAACCCGCCCCTGGGAGCCGGATGATGAGCGGGCTCCTCTTAATGTATATGGTCAAACCAAATATGAAGGTGAGCTGGCTATTGAGGAGCTGCTGGATCGGTACTATATTATTCGTATTGCCTGGGTATTCGGCGCGGCAGGCAAGAATTTTATCAAGACCATGCTGCGGCTGGGAAAGGAAAAAGGTGCTGTCAGCGTGGTAGATGACCAGGTCGGCTCTCCCACTTATACCTATGATTTGGCCCGGCTCTTGGTGGATATGGTTCAGACCGAACATTATGGACGATATCATGCCACCAATGAGGGAGAGTGCAGTTGGTATGAGTTTGCCTGTGAGATTTTCCGTCAGGCAGGGCTTAAGGTCCAGGTGACGCCTGTCAGCAGTGAAGCCTTTGCTGCCAGGGCCAAACGTCCGGCCAACAGCCGGATGAGCAAGGAAAAGCTGACAGAAAAAGGATTTGTGCGCCTGCCGGACTGGCAGGATGCACTGAGGCGTTTTTTAGATGTGATAGAGAATCCGGATAATTAAGGATTCAGAAAGGGAGACGATAAGATTATGGGAAAATATTTTGGAACAGATGGTTTCCGCGGGGAGGCAAATGTAACTCTGACCGTGGAGCATGCTTATCAGGTGGGACGTTTCCTGGGCTGGTATTATGGCCAAAGATGTAAGGCCAGCCTGCAAAACCCGGAGGGAAGATGCCGTGTAGCCATTGGTAAGGATACCAGAAGAAGCAGCTATATGTTTGAGTATTCCCTGGTAGCCGGGCTGACAGCTTCCGGTGCAGATGCATATTTGCTTCATGTGACCACAACACCCAGTGTATCCTATGTGGTAAGAACCGAGGAGTTTGACTGCGGCATTATGATTTCAGCCAGTCATAATCCTTATTATGACAATGGGATTAAGGTGATAAACGGCAAGGGCGAGAAGCTGGAGGAGATGGTAATCGAAGAGATCGAGCGGTATCTGGATGGTGAGCTGGGAGACATTCCATTTGCCATGAAAGATAAGATCGGGCGTACTACGGATTATGCGGCAGGAAGAAACCGGTACATCGGTTATCTGATTTCCATGGCCACCCGGTCTTTTAAGAACCGGAAGGTTGCTTTAGATTGTGCCAACGGAAGTGCGTCTGCCATTGCCAAAAATGTATTTGATGCTTTGGGAGCAGAGACCTATGTGCTGAACAACAGTCCTAATGGCCTGAATATTAATACCAAGTGCGGCTCTACCCATATTGAGGTTTTGCAGGAATTTGTGAAGAAAAACGGGTGTGATGTGGGATTTGCCTATGACGGAGACGCGGATCGCTGTATAGCAGTAGACGAAAACGGAGAGGTAGTGGACGGCGATAAAATTCTGTATATCTGCGGAAAATACATGAAGGAAAACGGCGGACTTCTCAACAATACGGTTGTGACTACAATCATGTCGAATTTCGGTCTTTACAAAGCATTTGACCGGGAAGGCATTTCTTATGAAAAGACGGCTGTAGGGGATAAGTATGTTTATGAGAACATGGTGAAATATGGAAACTGCCTGGGCGGTGAGCAGTCCGGCCATATTATTTTCAGCAAACACGCTACCACGGGAGACGGAATTTTGACCTCCCTGAAGGTAATGGAAGTGATGCTGGAGAAAAAAGAGGCATTAGGCAAGCTGGCCTCTGAGGTGGAGATCTTCCCGCAGGTCTTAAAGAACGTCCGTGTTCACGACAAGCAGCAGGCACAGGATGACCCTAAGGTTCAGGAGGAAGTAGAAAAAGTGGCTAAAAAGCTGGGAGACGACGGTCGTATCCTTCTGCGTCAGTCAGGGACAGAGCCTGTAGTGCGGGTCATGGTGGAAGCGCCCAGCAAGGAACTGTGTGAGGAATATGTGGATCAGGTGATTGAGGTCATGAAGCAGCAGGGGCACGTACAGTAACCCCCTATGAATGAAGATGGCTTCATGCTATACCAAGAGTACGATGCGATGTGAAACATGCACAGAATGGAGGAAAACATGCTGAATTATAAAAGATATCGAAGGGTTCCGGTTCTGGATTATCCAGAGAGAAAGTGGCCGGAAAATCAGATTCAGAAGGCGCCTATGTGGTGCAGCGTGGATCTGCGTGACGGAAACCAGGCTTTGATTGAACCCATGGTGGTAGAAGAAAAGATTGAATTTTTTAACATGCTTATAAAGCTTGGATTTAAGGAGATTGAGATAGGATTTCCGGCTGCTTCTCAGATTGAGTATGATTTTCTGCGTCAGTTGGTAGAGAGAAAGCTGATTCCGGATGATGTGCGGGTACAGGTTTTAGTTCAGTGCCGCGAACATCTGATCAAGAGAACCTTTGAGGCGATTCAGGGAATTAAGAAAGTGATCGTGCATATTTATAATTCTACCTCCACACTGCAGCGGGATGTTGTCTTTCACAAGGATAAGGAAGAAATCAAGCAGATTGCCGTTGAGGGAACCGAGCTGGTAAAGAAGTATGCAGCAGGCTATGACGGGGATCTTCTGCTGGAGTATTCTCCGGAAAGCTTTACAGGAACCGAGATGGATTATGCCCTGGAGGTCTGTACGGCAGTGCAGGATGCCTGGGGGCAGGCAACGCCTGAGCGGCCCATTATTTTTAATCTTCCATCCACAGTGGAGATGAATACTCCCAATGTTTACGGAGATCAGATTGAATGGATGAACCGGCATTTTAAGGATCGGGACAGCATTATTTTAAGTGTACACCCTCACAATGACCGGGGTACCGGGGTGGCAGCCACGGAGCTGGCGCTTTTGGCAGGGGCTGAGCGTGTGGAGGGAACGCTGTTCGGCAACGGTGAGCGTACAGGAAATGTGGATATTCTGACCTTGGCCTACAACATGTTCTCCCAGGGAATCAATCCGGAGCTGGCTATTGAGAATATCCGTTCCATTGCAGAGGTGTATGAGCGCTGTACAAAAATGCAGATTGATCCGCGCCATCCCTATGCAGGAAAATTAGTATTTACTGCATTTTCCGGTTCTCATCAGGACGCAATCAACAAGGGAATACAGGCTCTTAAGGAGCGGGGCGGAGAATACTGGGAGGTTCCCTATCTGCCCATTGATCCTTCTGACATCGGAAGGGAGTATGAGCCGATTGTCAGGATCAACAGCCAGTCCGGCAAGGGAGGTGTGGCCTTTGTTATGGATACCTTCTATGGCTTTAGGCTTCCCAAAGGTATGCATAAAGAATTTGCTGATGTGATTCAGAAGATCTCAGAACAGCAGGGAGAGGTTGCCCCAGAGCAGATTATGGATGAATTTCGCCGTTGCTATCTGGATAGAAAGGAGCCTCTGCACTTTAGAAAATGCCATATTACAGACACAGAGGTGGAGAAGGATGTGTATGCCACCTTGGCCAAGGTTACTTACACGGACCATGGAATTGAGAAAGTCTTTGAAGGTGTGGGCAACGGACCGATTGATGCGGTGCAGAGAGGCTTAGAGGAAACTTTGGGGATTCAGATTAAGGTGCTGGATTACAATGAGCATGCTTTGCGTGCCGGCTCCAACGCACAGGCAGCTTCCTATATTCATCTGATGGATCAGGAGAGCGGAAAAGTGACCTACGGAGTGGGAATCAGCTCCAATATTACCAGGGCGTCTGTAAGAGGGATTTTCAGCGCAGTCAACAGATTGTTTTATTCATAAGCTTTCATATTAGAAGGAAATATAAGGGGCTGCCGCAGGGCAGCCCTCTTTATGTTATGCAGAGCAATTTAGGTGCAGAAAAACGGCATCCTGCCATACCGATACTGAGCATCAGCCACAGAACCGGGGTGACAATCGGCAGGTCGATATTTACCGTAGACTGTAAAGCATAACAGGCACTGGCAAACAGAGCGCCGAAGATAAAGCTTTCCCCGGATTGATTCTTCCCCATGCAGTACATAGCAGCAATGAGAAAGGCCAGATATCCGGCAGTGCCTGCAAATCCGATTGTCAGCAAATACTGTATAAACGCATTGTGTGCACTGTCAAAAATCTGCCCTGTGGCAGCCACCATTTCCTCAAGAATGGTTCCCCTCGCCAAAAGTCCAAAAGTATCCGGGCCATATCCAAAAAGCTTCTGAAGCAAGGGGAATTCCCGGTAAAGCTGCAAAGACCTTCTCCAGATATAGCCGCGGTTGGTTCCCCATTCATTGCTGAAAACAAGATAGGACTGAAGTGGGCCGTATCGGTCGGCATGATTGGCAACATTGGCGTCAAAGAACATAAAACAGAGAACTCCTATGCCTGCGGCCATCAGGACAGCCCATACCCGGACGGTTTTTGTTCCGCCTGAAAGAACCGGGGCTGCAGCCTCAAAGTATTTGGACATCAAGCCATACCCAGCCGCAATTACCCAGAAAAAAAGTACCACAAAAGGCAGACCCCGGAAGTTGACAATCACCAGAAAAAGACTTTCCAGGCCAAGAACCCTTTCCGGAAACAGATGATTGGCCACATCAATGACCTGGATGATGGTGAAAAGGGTGGCCGTGATGGTCAGGTAACGGAAAATGCCTTTTCGCGTCTTAAAAAGCAAAAAGGGAAGCCCGCCGAAAAGGGCAGCCATGCTTAAATAAGCGTTATCGCTGCAGCCCATAATAATAGCAGCAAAGGAGACACACAGGCAGAGATAATACCATACCGTTTTTAAGGGAGAGTCCTCCAAAGCAAACATGGCAGCAGAAAAGCCCATGACAAGACCCACATAGGCTGTGTAGGTATTGATATTGCCGATAGTAGACGTAAAGATCGCGATCTGGGATACATCAATTAGCTTGTGAAAGCCTAGAATATCCAACTGGAAATAGTCTGTGATACCGATTATGCATACAATCGCTCCGCTGGCCAGGAATAGTTCTGTACACCATCTTTTTGGTTTCCAAAAATGGCTGATAAGGTAATAGGAAATTACATACAGGCTTAACAGGAAAAGTCCTGAAAAACGTCCTTTGTTTCCATAAAAAGCAGCTTTTGTATAAGGAGACAGCAGGGTGGACAGGGCCGAAGATACCCAGAATATAAAAACTGCTGCGTCAGCCGCAAAGAGAGGGGTCTTTTTATCAGCCCGGACTATTTTCGAAAAAAGATGACGGGTGTGAGAACCCTTAAATTCCATCAGGTCAATGACAGCCAGGATAACTGCCAAAAGAAACATAACAGACAACATGGACACGATGCATTTTTGATAAAAATTGAATTTGGTTTCCAGAATGTCCAGGTAGGAATTGTGGCAGATTAAGGGAAATACTATAAATAAAAGAAGCAGGCTAATGCTCAGAACGCCGTTGATAAGGCCAGAGGCTGCAGCCATGAAGGGGGCAGACAGACCAGAGGCGGATTTTTTGTTTTTAGTCATAGTCGTTCCTTTCGTATTAATAAGTTGGTTACAGATCGCGGGGCGGGGAAAACTGGACGAAAACAGACGTCAAGCTCGCTTGCAAGACTATTTTCATCCAGTTTTCCACATCGGGTGGACACCCGATGCTTCTTGTACGGCAGAGCCGGGCAAGAAGATGCCCCCCCTGAACAGTAACATAAGTTGAGATTAATCATAGGGATCCGCTTTTGGTATACAGATATATTGGTATAGTATAGCATTAATTAGTTATGGGTGCAACGGGGAAATTAAAAAAATGGTTCATTGATTCACCAGAAAATCCCTTTATCATTGTTTTTTTATGTGATATGATGAAGCCAGGGATATCCTGCATTACCATAACATTTGAAGGACATAATAGGATACAATAATAGAAAAAGGTGAGAGAAAAAGCCTATGAAGCTTTCATACACAATTATAGGAAAAACGGTCCGGATTGACAAGATAGAGGATCAGCAGCAAGTGGTGATAATCCCGGATATTCTGGATGGGTATCCGGTAACAGAGCTGGGGGACTATGTTTTGGCAGGCAGCAGTGTAGAGGAAATCTGGCTTCCGGCAGATTTGAAAAAAATCGGCGCATATGGATTCTATAACTGTGAACGACTTCGCCGTCTTCACTGCAGCAGCAGAACCACGGACTTGGGAACCGGCTTGTTTGCAGGGGCCGGAAGTGTAGAGTATGTGGATATTACAGTGTTTGCAGGAGAAAAATCCTGTTTAAAGGAACTTCTTTCAGAGCTTAGACAGACCTTGCGGGTTCGGATCCGGCCGGAAGAAGGTAAAGGCGAAGCCCGCTTGATCTTCCCGGAATATTATGAGGAATCCGTAGAAAATACACCGGCCAGAATCTTGTATATAGAGACCCATGGCTGTGGACACCGATATCGGTACTGTTTTGGAGGAACTGAGTTTCAGTACCAAAAATACGATGAACTGTTTCCTCATGTAAAGGTGCAGGAGACAGAGGAGCTGGTGACAGAACTGGCTTTGGGAAGACTTTTTTATCCTTTGGGACTTTCAGAAAAACATGAAGAAATGTACCGGGAATATGTGACAGATCGGTGGAAGACTGCAGGACGGCTGATGATAGCGGCAGACATGCATGGCGGGAGAGGATATGGGAATCTTGAAGCAGGAGGGATTCCCTGGCTGGCAGAGACGGTTTTAAGGTTGGAAGAACAAGTACATGTATTGATTCAGATGGCTCAGCAGGCCGGGGATACCCAGGCCGTTAGCTGGCTGATGGATTTTCAGCATAGGAATATGAAAAGGAAGATGGGAGACGGGCAGAAAACCGTAGAGCAAGGAAAACAGAGAAAGAAAAGGCGGTTTGAATTATAGCTTGAGAGGAGATGGAGAATTTATGGTAGATCCCACAAGGCATAGGCAGCTGGAGGAACTGAACATGGCAGAACTGTGTACCCGCATCCTTTCTAATGCCAGAAATGAGCTGTATCTGAATATGCGCTATTTGGATGTGGCCTTAGGAAGCTTAGGGTATGAGGCGGATCCGGAGTGCCGGGGAGTGGGAACGGATGGATTTGTGATTTATTATAATCCAGACTTTTTATGCGGCCTTTTCAGACAGGGAAGGGTGTGGGTCAACCGCTGCTATCTGCATATGGTTCTTCACTGTCTGTTTTGTCATATGGATACACGGGGAAGACGGGAGGAGAGGCTTTGGAACCTGGCCTGTGATATTGCGGCGGAGTCTGTGATTGACGGTCTGTATCTGGGCTGTATTCACCGGCAGCCGTCTCTTTATCGGCAGGACTGGTATGGCCGGCTGAGAAAGGAGCTGCAGGTACTGAATGCAGAGGGCGTCTATCATGTTTTGAAAGGCATAAAACTGCAGGATGGGCAGAGAGACAGGCTGGCTGAAGAATTTTATGTGGATGATCATGGGTATTGGGAATTGCCCGGAGAGGAGCCTAAGCTTCCTGTAGTGCGTCAGAATCAGTGGAACAAAAACCGGGAAAGGCTGCAGACCGAGATGGAGACCATGGGGAATCAGCAGGACGAAGATTCCCGCAGCCTTTTGGAGCATGTACAGGTAGAGAACAGGGAGAGGTACAATTACCGTGAGTTTTTGAGGAAGTTTTCTGTGCTCAAGGAGGAGATGCAGGTAGATCCGGATTCCTTTGATTATGTGTTCTACAGCTATGGTATGTCTCTTTATGGAAATATGCCTTTAATAGAGCCTCTGGAGTCAAGGGAGGTCAGTCGGATTGAGGATTTTGTTATCGTGATCGACACTTCCATGTCTTGTTCAGGGGAATTGGTGCGGCGGTTTCTGGAGGAGACATATGATGTGCTGTGTGAGGCAGACAGTTATTTTCGGAAAGTGAATATTCATATTATTCAGTGTGATGATAAGATACGGCAGGATCAGAGGATTACATGTCGGGAGGACATGAATGCATATATGAAAGACTTTACGATTATCGGCCAGGGCGGCACGGATTTTCGGCCGGCCTTTGAGTATGTGGATAATATGATGGGAAGGGGAGAATTTCACCGGCTTCGGGGGCTTTTATACTTTACAGACGGAGAGGGGATCTATCCAGTGAAGCGGCGCGTGTATGATACGGCTTTTGTGTTTGTGAAGGATCAGTATACAGATGTTTCGGTTCCGAACTGGGCGATGAAGGTGATTTTAGAACCAGGGCAGATATTGCAGAGAGTCTGACTTAAAAAATAAGGAAGGAGCAGCAGACAGTTATGAATATTAAGCGTGCAAAGCAGGAAATCAAGGATACGATCCAGGCTTATCTTAAGAAGGATGAAGATGGATCTTATGTGATTCCCCGCATTCGGCAAAGGCCCATACTTCTGATTGGGCCGCCTGGGGTGGGAAAAACACAGATTATGGAGCAGATTTCCCAAGAATGCCAGATTGGGCTGGTGTCTTATACGATTACTCATCATACCCGCCAAAGTGCCATCGGATTGCCTTTTATAGAGAAAAGGCAGTTCGGCGGGAAGGAATTTTCAGCTACCGAGTATACCATGAGTGAGATAGTGGCTTCGGTATATGAAAAAATGAGGACAACCGGGCTGGATGAGGGAATTTTGTTTATTGATGAGATTAATTGTGTGTCAGAGACTTTGGCGCCGACTATGCTGCAGTTTCTTCAGGGGAAATGCTTTGGAAACCATCAGATTCCGGAAGGATGGGTGATTGCTGCGGCAGGCAATCCGCCGGAGTACAATAAGTCTGTAAGGGAATTTGATATTGTGACCTTGGACCGAATCCGAAGGATTGATGTGGAGCCGGATTTTGATGCATGGAAGGAATATGCAGTGCAGGCCAATATTCATCCGGCAATAGAGGCTTATTTAAGTGCGCGTCCACAGAATTTCAGCAGGATTGAGACTACAGTGGACGGAAAGCTTTTTGTCACTCCAAGGGGGTGGGAAGATTTGTCCTGGATTCTTTCTGTGTATGATCAGATAGGAATGGCTGCAGATCGGGAGCTGGTTTCCGAATATGTGCAGTTCCCCAAGATTGCACGGGATTTTGCAGGGTATCTGGAGCTATACCGCAAGTATCAGAATGATTATCAGGTGGAGCGGATTTTAGAGGGAAAGACACCTATGGAGGTGTATGAAAAACTAGAACGCGCAGCCTTTGACGAGAGAGTCAGTGTAGTAGGCATTTTGCTGTCCGGGCTTAATGAGCGATTGAGAAGGGTAAGCAGCATGGGAGAGCGGATGGAGATGCAGCAAAAGGAGCTGAGGGAACTGGGGAAAGCAGAGGTGTTTGGCCTGGGAGAAAGAGAGAAAACGGGAACAGGAGGAGCGGCCATATGTGCATTTTCCCATATGACAGAGGCATTTCGGGGCAGGTGGGAGAAAAAGAGGGAAAACGGGCTTCTTTCCCGAGAGGCGCTTAAGACCTGCCGGGATGTCAGCGTTTCTCTGGAAGATCAGCTTTTGGAGCTGCAGAAGATGGGGCTTTTCACAGCGGAGGAAGTGTGGAAAAAGATTCAGGAAATGTTTGGGGAGGACAGCGACCGATATGAGGCCCTTTTGGAAAATGCCGGGCAAGGGTTGGAGTATGCTTTTGATTTTATGGAAGCAGCTTTTGGGAACGGGCAGGAGATGGCACTGTTTTTGACAGAACTGAACACAGGCTTTTACAGTGTGGGATTTTTACAGGAATATGAGTGTGAAAGATATTATCAATACAATCAGAATTTGTTGTTTTCAGAAGAAGAAAGGGAGATTGGAAGGCAGATTGAGAAGGGAATGGGGAAAATGTGAGCCGCTTAAGCAAAAAAGAGAGGAAGTATAAAGAGAAAGCTAAAAATAAGAAAGTATGACAGGAAAATTTCCAGGGAGGAATTGTATGTGCGGTACGGTTATTGCAACTATGGGACAAAAGCTGGCAGTGTGGCAGCAGGAGGCAAGGCTTGAGCTGGAGCCCAGTTGGATTCTTGATACGTTAAAAAACCATTTTACGTCAGGGGTGAAAGGGGCGTTCTGGCGGATTCTGACTGCTGTTCTGATCTTGGTCATAGGTTTTCGGCTGGTGCGGGCGGTACGGGGAATCTTAAAAAAGACCTTTGATCGGATGAGTCTGGAGGAAAATGTCAACAAATTTTTGCTGACCAGTCTCAATGCCTGTATGTATGCTTTGGTGATCTTTATTGCGGCGGAAAAGCTGGGAGTGCCTTCTGCTTCCATTGTAACGCTGATGGGCTCTGCAGGCGTGGCAATCGGCTTGTCTTTAAAGGAAAGCTTGTCCAATGTGGCGGGCGGGATTCTGATCATGGTGACGCGGCCTTTTATCTTGCAGGATTATATTATTTGCAAAGATGTGGAAGGAACCGTGGAGGATATTGGGCTGGTGTATACGTCTTTGATTACGGTAGATAACCGGAAAGTGACGATTCCCAACGGTACGGTGGCCAATGCCACGGTGATCAATGTGACAGCCCAGGACAAGAGACAGCTTGATTTGGAGGTTAATATAGACTATGGGTCGGATCTGAAACGGGCAAAGGAGATTCTTTTGGAAATTCTGGAGAACCATTCTCAGGTTATTCAGGAGGATGGGGTGCGGGTTTTTGTAAAAGAGCTGGGAGACAGTGCCGTGATTCTGGGAATGCGCGGCTGGATGATGCGGGAAGAATATTGGCCGGCCCGGTGGGATATTATTGAGACAATTAAGCTTCGGTTTGATGAGGAGGGGATCGTGATCCCTTATAAGCAGATTATGGTTCATACGGAAAGAAAAGAGCTTTAATATGGATTTTGATTTTGGGTGCCGCCCAATCATCACATTAGATGATTGAGCGGTGCCCCTTTTTGATTCAGGGATTATCTGGAATGTAAACAAGATATAATAATATCATTTTAAAATGATATATATTGTATTATTTAATATGATAAAATAAAATTAATTTATACAAATAGTATTGACAAAATGTATATATTGTTATATAAATGTATCATATAAAGAAGGAGGTAAGTAACCATGGAACCAAAGCAGATTATTGAATCAATCAAGAAGGAAGTAGCAGTAGTAAAGTCCGTATATTTTGTTGGCTGCGGAGCATCAAAAGCAGAGCTGTATCCGGGGAAATATTTTCTGGAGGCCAATGCCCGCAATATCCGTGTTGGCCATTACACTGCCAATGAGTTTCTTCATGCCACTCCGGTAGCCGTGGACGAAACCGCTATCGTGATTACCTGTTCTCTGGGAGGAACCACACCAGAGACTGTAGCGGCCTCCAAAAAGGCCATGGAACTGGGTGCAAAGGTGATTGCCGTGACCCATGTAGACGGGTCTCTGCTGGCAAAGAATGCTCATTATGTGGTTTTACATGGATTTGAGAAGAACTATGCTGCTAAGTTGGAGAAGATGACCAAGGTGCTGGGTTTGGCAGTGGAGATTCTCAATCAGTATGAGGGATACGACCGTTATGATGATATGCAGGCTGCATTTGGAAAGGTGTATGATCTGATTGAAAAGGCAGTATCCTTTGTGGTTCCGGCAGCACAGAATTTTGCAGAGGATTATAAAGATGCCCCGGTAGTTTATGTGATGAGTTCTGGTGCAACCCAAGAGGTGGCATATGCCTTTTCCATTTGCCTGTTGATGGAAATGCAGTGGGTGAACTCCGGCTCCTTCCATGACGGAGAATTTTTCCATGGTCCTTTTGAGATTGTGGATAAGGATGTGCCGTTTATCCTGTTGATGAACGAGGGACGCACCCGTGCATTGGATTCCCGCGCACTGGATTTCCTGAATCGTTTCCAGGCAAAGACCACAGTTTTGGACGGCAAGGATTTTGGAATTGCTTCCGAGCTTCCGGCTTCTGTCGCAGAGTATTTCAATCCCATGGTACTTTCTGCGGTTCTGCGGGTATATGCAGAGCAGCTTGCCATTAAGCGGAATCATCCTCTGACCCAGAGAAGATATATGTGGAAGCTTGAATATTAATATATGAAGAATCAGATACAAAAAGAAACCTCCCACATGCTCCAGGCGATTTTAGGCGTTGTGTTTTTTGCGGCGGCTTACCGGTGGTTTCTGGTTCCGGCCGGGCTGTACAGCGGAGGCTTTACAGGGGTATCTCAACTTGTAAAGCTGTTTCTGACAGAAGCGCTGCACATGCCCATGCCGGAGACCATTGATGTTACGGGAATTATTTTCTGGTGTATCAATCTGCCTTTGTTTGTTCTGGGCTATAAGAGCATTGGGAGAAAGTTCCTGTACCGGACGGTTATTGCGGTCTGCATTCAGTCGTTTCTTCTGGTAGTGATACCGGCCCCTAAAGAACTTTTGCTAGATGATATGCTGCTGAATTGTATGATTGGAGGCGCTTTGTCGGGGTGGGGAGTAGGCATGACTTTGCGGGCCGGAGGCTCTGGCGGCGGGACGGATATTGTGGGCATGTATTGTGCAAAAAATTATCCGGAATTTGGAGTGGGAAAGCTGAGTGTAATGATCAATCTGTGCATTTATCTGATTGCGGCAGTGCGGTACGACCTGGAAGTGGCAGCTTATTCTATGGTTTTTTCCATTATGTCGGGAATTATGGTAGATCGGGTGCATGATCAGAATATCAAGGTTTCAGCGTTTATTGTCACGAAAAATAAAGAGCTTGGAGAACGGATTAACCGAACGGTAGCCAGGGGGGTTACAAGCTGGAACGGCTGGGGGGAGTACAGCCATTCAGACGAAGTAGTACATATGGTGGTGGTCAATAAATACGAGCTGCAGACATTAAAAAAACTGATTCGTCAGGAAGACCCCTGTGCATTTGTACAGATTATGTCGCCGGATATGGTTATGGGAAATTTTGAGAAACGTCTGGAAGTGTAAAGAACGGAGGAAAGTATGTTTAATTTTGACCAGGAGAAAATAAGACGGGAACATCAGAACGGAATAGATATTATTCCTCAGGTAGAGAAATTTGTAGATCAGGTCTGCAGCAATGGGTATTCTAATATTTTTTACATTGGAATCGGCGGGACTGTACTGTATGCCAATCAGATGATGCATATTGCAAAACAGCTTGGCTCAAAGCTTCCTCTTTTTATTGAGAATGCGGCAGATTTTAATCTGGTAGGAAATCCTTTTTTTGATGAGAGATCCATTGTGGTAATCGAGTCTATTTCCGGAGACACAAAGGAAGTGGTGGAAGCAGTGGACAAGGCCCATGCCATGGGAGCTAAGGTGATCGGATATGTGGAGAAGGAAGGAACTCCCTTGTATGAGAAAAGCGATTATCTGGTAACAACAGTAGGCGGAGGTTATTATTTCTGGTATACAGTGACTCTTCGTTTTATGAAAAATGCCGGGCAATTTGATAAGTATGATCAATTTTTCCAGGAGATTGTCCATATGCCGGATAATGTGGTGCAGATTTATAAAGATGCAGACGCAGATGCCAAGGCTTATGCAGAACAGTATTGTGATGAACCTCTCACATATCTGGTAGGAGCCGGCAATCTGGAGGATTGGGCTGTCTGCTACGGCATGTGCATTATGGAAGAAATGCAGTGGATGCGTACAAGACCTATATCGGCGGCTAATTTCTTCCACGGAACTTTAGAAGTAATCGAGAGGGATATTCCGGTTATTTTGATTAAGGGAGAGGATATGGCAAGGCCCCAGATGGAACGGGTAGAAAAGTTTGTGAATACCATCAGCGCCAAGGTGATTGTGTTCGACACAAAGAATTTTAAACTTGAGGGAATCAGTCAGGAGTTTAGAGGAATGTTGTCTCCGATTGTGATGCGCTCGGCATTCCAGAGGATCAATGTACATTTAGAGCATTGCCGCAGGCATCCTTTGCCGATTCGCAGGTATTACCGTCGGCTGGATTATTAATTTCAGGTAAATCTTCGATGATTTCCATAGCATAAAAACACTCTGTATGGTATGATGAATAATATCATATTATATCATCTAAAGCCCTTTTTGTAATACATATGGTATTATTGTCTGGTATGCTTTGGAAAGGAAGGTTTTTATGTCAGAAGTGGTACGGGACACAGTGGTTCCCCTTTATATTCATATTGCCGGAGATATTAAGTCTA
>OFGX01001204.1_pt1 | contig 16195 bp, 13 predicted proteins | sample 1521831 | NCBI WGS metagenome assembly OFGX01 (sample SAMEA3504080, study PRJEB24116) | mouse gut metagenome | biome: mouse gut; feature: mouse-associated habitat; material: faeces | place: Denmark | collected 2011 | reverse complement strand
TTCACACACATAAGCAAAAAGTCAAGATGCGCAGCATCGGCAGACAGCTTTTCTGGCTGTTTTTGCGCATGTGAGTGAAATGACTGTGAATAGTAACAAAAAAATTCTTGCTTATCTTTTTGATGATAAGCAAGAACAATAAATATCAAACCGGACAGGCTGTTCTTTCGCCGCTTAACGCTCACAGCGGAATCAATATCTTCAATCTGAACCATTGATCCGCCACATCAATATCCACCTCCCCGCCGTATTTATGCACCGTATGTCTCAGGCTCTTCAGCCCATATCCATGAAATTCCGCCTGTTTCTTCGTGGTCACCGGCAGATTCTGCTCAAAGTTCAGCTCTCCTTCGCAGTAATTTTCAAACCGTATGATCAAAAATGTCTGCTGTACGAACATGGACACATGAATCATCCGTTTTTCTGTCTCCGGAATTTTCTTCTCACATTCAATGGCATTGTCCAGGGCATTTCCGAAAATCGAGCAGATGTCCATCACATCCATGAAATCCAGTCTTGCGCCGTCCACCACATAGGTCAGCGCGATCTTTTCCCGCATGCAATACAGGCTCTTGGCAGTCAGAAGCGTGTCAAGGACCTGATTTCCCGTTTTATTCTGCGCCTCATAATTCCGGATCTCATCCTCCATCTTATCCAGATAGGCATTCCGCTTTTCCTTATTTTCCTCTGCCCGAAGGGCGATGATATGGTGTTTCAGATCATGATATTTGTAATTGATCAGATCCAGCGTTTCCTGGGACTGCTGGTACTGGGTGTACTGGTTGTGCAGGATCATCTCCATACTCTCCAGATCATGCTGGGCCCGCAGATGCAGCCGCTGGATGTGGTAGGCCACCAGGATCGCCAGACCTCCCAGGTCGATCAGAGTCCGCACATTAAAAATATCTGAGGCATATTTCCCGCTGAACGGAGTCTGGGAATAGACAAACCCGATATTGCTCATCAAAAATACGGAAAGACCGATGACAGCGGCAAACAGCAGCTCTCTCCCGGTCGTATCCATCCGTTCTGTCCCGGAGATATAACGGCTGGAAATCCCATGCATCACAAGGCAGGTTCCTCCGTAAACTGCCAGCAGGAGCAACAGCCCCGTCCAGCCGCTTTCATATCCCATTACATTAAAGAAAAAGCAGTGGAGCTGCCATTCCAGGGAAGCCATAAACTCCGCAAGGACAAATGCCTTGACACAGACATACCCCACATCCAGACTGCTGCTCCCGCAGCTGATCCGCAGAAAACAAAACATCAGAAATACGGCCGCCGCCATGCACATCAGCCAGACCGGCCCTTCCAGCCCTCCGGTCAGGACCAGAAACACGGACTGTACCAAAAATGCAGTTCCCGCGATCCCCCAGAATCTCCATCCGGAAAAACGCCGGACCAGCTCCCGCATACACAGAAGGCAGGACAGCCATTCTGCCAGAGCCGTATAAAACCGCGGGATATCCGGAAGGATCTGTCCTGCCGCCCAATCTCCCATCTCTACTTCACCTCACTCCAGTATTTGGTCAGATCCTGCATAAATGCATTCATCCTGGGCCTGCTCAGCAGCAGGCTCTCTCCCTTTACAACCGCGCACTTGTCCCGAACCCCTTCCACATGCTCCAGATTGATCAGGTAGCCCTTGTTGCCCCGGGAAAAATGCATGTCCGCAAGGGCGCTTTCCGCGCTCTTCATCGTCCCGGCGGATATAAAATTCCCTTCCCGGGTATGGTAGACCAGATTGTGGCCTTCGCTTTCGATATAATAAATGTCCGATACCTCCACCCGCTGAACTCCGCCTTTTATGGGAACGACCACAAACTTCTTTTCCCCCCGCTTCAATCTGGATATCGCGCGCTTGAGCTTCTGGGAAAATGCGAAATAGGAAACCGGCTTTAAAATATAATCCAGCGCGCCCACCTCATAGCCCCGGATCGCATACTGGGGCATATTGGTGATAAACATAATCACCACCTGGGAATCCACCCTGCGGATCTCCTCCGCCGCGGTCATCCCGTCCACAAATTTCATCTGGATGTCCATCAGGATGATGTCGTACTGCGCCTTATAATTTGCCGTGATCCCGTCCCCGTCCCGGTATACCTGGATACTAAATTCTTCCTTTTCCTCCCTCTGGTAATCTTCCAGGTGCTTTAAAAGCTGGGAAATATAAAGTTCATCGTCCTCCACGACCGCTATCCGTATCATCTCATTCCTCCTGCCATTTTCTATAATGGAAGCTTTTTAAGTTTTGCCTGCTTCTGAAAGAACGCGGCTCCGTAGCAAAGGATCTGTCCGTATCCGTATACCCCTTCGGCGTACTTTTGGCTAATGATCTGGCCGATTGCTTCATCGCAGTCCGCATCCATATCCGATTCCCGTTCAGATCGTTTCGCCTCAATGATGATCGCCCTGCGGTGATCCTCATCCTTCAATAAAATATCCGGCCGGCCAAGCCCTTTCTCCTTATTGGATTCCACCTCATAGCCCAGTCCGACAAATGCCCCGGCAAGAAAAGCATGGTAATAATCTTCGTGATAATCGTTGTAGCTGATGGTCTTCCACAAAAGATCCGATATCACCTCAGACGCCGCCTGCTCATCCTGGTTCCAGAGCGCTTCCATCATGGATTTCTGCACACTGTTATCGATCGTATTCTGAAAATATGTCACAACCGTATCTTCAAAAATAGACGCGATCTCTCGATTCGGTATCTTAAGACTGACCCTCCGGCCTTCTTCACCGGCATCCGCCTTTGTGAGATATCCTGTCATCAGGAGCACACTCCAGAGATGCTCCTCTGAAGAATATAGTGTATCATAGGCCAGTTCATCTGAAATGTTCTGGACGATCGTCCCGCCGTTCATAAGCGTTTCAAATTTTCCTTTCACTTTAAAATCCGTTCTTTTTACAAATGAGAGAAGGATCCCGTTATGGCTGGTATTCTTCCAGTAATTCTTGGGTCTTGCGTTTTTTCTCTTCTTCAATGCAGACATATAGTTGATCACATCCCACGGACAGTATACAAAGCTGTCGCCGAATACGTACCCATCGTACCACTCCTTTATGACATCGGACTTATCCTGTCTGTCAGCGGCAGCCAAAAGCTCGCCCACCTCATCTCCTGAAAAGCCAAAGTACTCTGAAAAATCCTCATCCAGTACAGAATACGACGCAAAGTTATTGGTTCCTGTAAAAATGCTTTCCTTCGCTATCTTAAGACATCCTGTGATCACGGCAAATTTGAGATATTCGTTATCCTTTAATGCCGTACTCATGAGACCTTTGATCACATCCAGCATGGAAGAATAAAACGGATTCTGCGCCGAATCTTTCTCGCTTGCTTTTGCAAGCGGAACGTCATACTCGTCAATCAGAAGAATGACCTTTTTGCCATAGACAGCATACAGCATACGCATGATTGTTTTTAAGGAATTTTTCACCTTGTCTTCATCCGCAGACGTATACATCAGCTGCCGGAAGATTTCAGCGTCAGCATCATTCACAACGCCCTCTTCCATGAGATCGTCCAGTTCCTTACACACATCCGCCACTGTGGTTTTCAGCATTTTGTATGCACCGTCAAAGGTCAGTGCCTCCATATCCTTAAACGATATAGACAGAACCGGATACTGGTTCATCCAGGCATCGCAGAACTCTTCATATTCCGTGATCTTAAGTCCCCCGAAGATCTCTCTGCTGTCTTTTCTAATATTGAAGAAGTTCTCTATCATACTGATCATCAGCGTTTTTCCAAACCTCCGCGGCCTGGTGAACAGAGTGACCTTGTTGTCTGTATCATGTACCAGTTCATAGAGTATTTTTGTTTTGTCCACATAATAATTATCCGACTTACGCAGATCGGCAAAATCCGACTTGCCGACACCAACCTTAAAATCCATGCGGGAACCTCCTGCTTTTGCTATAAATTATAACGACACATCCTTATAGTGTCAATGTCAAGCAAACGCATGAAGTAAAAAATTTACCGCATTCCCCTTTAAAATTTACAAGTATTTTTTTACAGAAGTGGTAATCTGTTTAGAGACAGCAGATTATTTCCATACAGTTCCTAACAGCACGGAAAGGGTGACGATAATGAAAATTGAAGGATTGAAAATTGAACTTGCACCGATTATGATTGGTACGTCTTCTGCCTTATTTACAGATGAAACCACTCCCTGGATCCATGCGGATCTGACACAGGCGGAACAGTATATATTTCATATATGCAAATTTCTGAATCTATAATAAGATTCATTTAGCACTGTTCTCTACTACGGTGTTCACATCAGCAAATCCGTCCAATCTCTTCATTCAGCCTTTTGGCAAACGCAAAGGACTGACGGAATGCATAGCTTTTAATCCTGACAGGCTTAAAAGCCATGCCCATTTTTATTCTTTATCTTCTCTGGGCCACTCAGACCTCACGATCATCCATCCCTTATCCCTCTCATTTCTGAAAACCACCCCTTTCCTGCTCATCCGCTATTGTGTTTCCGAGACCGCTCTGCTATACTTTAGCCAGGATTGGATCAAGAAGACGTCGTACTTTCAAAGTGCATTCTGCATAGAGCTGTAGGAATTCAAGAAAAGGAAAGATGCCAAAATACTGCCCAACATAAATGATGACTGATTTGGACCTAGCCTCCTTGTAGTTCTCTACAACTGGCAGGGATCTCCCTGCATAGGATATTCCTTCATTCAGGTTCTTATATACTTGGAAATAAAGGTATCCTATCAGCGTCATTATGATATCCAGTTTCCGGAAATCCTTCATCTGCTGGAAATCTTCTTCGATTTCCGGGCGCAACTCGTAGGTATTTATGATATGCCGTGTAGTCCTGCTGGTGTCTGTCATCATAAAGACAAAATATTTATCTTTTTTTTATCATGCACCACACAGGCATTGATAGGAACCTCATTTTCCGGCTCATCACTTTCACATAATGGGTCTGTCACCAGATGTATATCCTATTCCTTTCTTTTGCGGTTGGGATGCGTCAGCCATTTCCTGCTGGCGATGGCCAGTTTTACGGCATCCTGATAGACTATCATGTTTCTCTGGCAATAATGTAAGTGTCTATCTTGCGTTCTGCGATTTCTTCTTCTATCCTCGAATCATCCAGAATGCCCCTTCAGGACACCGAGCTTATAGCTGCGCATGGCTTCCCCATCTATCTTAACCACGGAAGAATTTTCATAATTATCATTGTCCAGGTTGACAAGGACCTTTGTGCAGTCCAATATGTGGAGACATGGCTGGCCAGATATCCTGCCCTTTCATTAAGAAGGATATTAAAAGGAATATGGCTGTTGTCCCTGCGTTTGTCCGGCAGGGTCTGTGCGAGAGCATCTATAACTATAAGTCCCGCTTCTTCATTGAAAGGATAATGTCATCTATCAGGTTAGGAAATTACATTTCTGCTGCATCTATTTTTTCAGTGCGAATTGCCTCATAAGCCTTTTCCTTATCTTTTTGACATATCTGTATCATAGGCCACCTCCGCTTTAATATCATGGGAATCCCCCATTTATAACAGATTTTTGAGGAATTGGCTAAGAAGACTTATTGAAGTCGCAAAACAGCTTTATTTGCTTATTTTAATAAAAAGTATTATAATATTTTAAATGTTATCTATATAGTTGGTTTCATAAGATAATTGTGGGAAAAGATGAGATTTTGGGCGAAGCGCATGACTAACAGAGTGTCATTACTGGCACAAAAGATATAAAAGCATCACAAGGATGCTTGGAAAAGATTAAGCAGTGTTGTTGTATAGCTGCCCCGATTTTTCTATTGTGTAAATCAACTGTACAAGTTTATTAGTTGCGTGGGATAAAGCAATATTATAATACTTTTCTTCAGCTTGTTTCTTGTCGAGGTATGCGCCAAAGGATTCATTCCTATTTGGTTGCATTGCAAAGGGCATGCTGGAGATACCCCGAAAATCCTTGAAACAGAGGATTTCAGTTTTGCTCGTTCCTTTACTTTATCAAAACAGTGACGGGTGGGGACTTTGATTCCTCATTGTGGTATGATGTGTCAGAGTAGAACTTTAAATTTATCAGAAACATTATCATAGTGGCAATGGTGTGGGAATCAATTTTATCCGTTTTCGTCTTTCTAAGGCTGAGACTTTTTCTGTAAAGATTGGTATGTAACGGAGTGATAATGAAGGGTAGTAGACCTTTATCAAGAAGGAATCAAAAGATTGTAGCTGTAGTGTTCGGTGACTTCCAATCCTACTTTTGCTTTGGTAAAATCATCTGATACGGATTTGATTTTCTGGTAAAGTGCATCAAAACCTTCGCGGTTATTAGGGATAGTAAAAGATTTGAACAATACTTCACCATCCGAGTTAGTGATAAGGAAGTCATGCTTATCTTTGGCAGGATCAATTCCAACTTAAATTATAAAAAATCTCCTGTATAGAGTATTTGATACTTTTTATAACCACAAGAACCCTTTGACTGTGGTTGTACCTTTCAAAAACCATCAAGTGGTAGGTGGTGAGCAACAATCCACAGTATCTCCAAACAGTATAGCATACAGTTTTTGGAGAGGGACTATAAACACCACTACTTTATAATACGAGGATAATAGAAATAATGTTTAAAATAAAGGATTGTTTATCATATTTAAAATTATATCAGCCAAGAATTATCTCAAACTGCAAAAATAATATTACAATAAAGAAGGTATCTCATATATCTGAAAATGTTAATTTAAAAAGTAATACAATATATATTGGAAGATTTTCGGAAGTTGAATATAGATTTCATCTTATGGAAGGAATGACTTTGTTTTTGTTAAATGATTTAAACTTTCAAGTAAGCAGAATAGAAAGCGCTAATAACTGTATTGTTGTTTTTCAACCAGATATTAATGTAGAAGAGCTATATGATAAATGTAAAGAATATTTAGCTATACAAGAAGAGGTAATGGAAAGTTCACATAGATTAATGGATATTTATTTGATGGAAGGGTCTTTGCAATCAATACTTGATACAGCGGCAGATATTATACAGAATCCTCTAATGGTGATTGACAACGGATACAGAGTATTGGGATATTCAAATAGTGATGAATGTGGTGATTCACAATGGATGGATTGTATTGACAACGGATACTGTTCTTACGAATTTATATCACAGTTTAATCAGTTGAGTGAAATTCGTTCGCTGCAAAAAGAAGTAGTTCCGTTTTTTGCAGGGTGCATGATGAGTCCTATAAGGAGAGGTATTGCAAAAATATTTGTCAATAAGAAGTTAGTGGGATATCTGCTTTCTATCGAATCACTAAACCCATTTAGTGAGGGTGTGATTCAGATTCTTGAAATTGTGGCAAAGTTTGTGTCAAAAGCGTTAGCTTTTTCAGCATTAGAGTCAGGACATGATATTTATCATTCGCCATGGGACTTTTTGATTAATGCGATAGAAGACCGGCCCGGAAGTAAAGAAGTTCTGGGAGAATATCTTAAAAAATTAGGCTTTCAAAAGAAATCCCAATATTATTTGATTTTGATCAGTTTAGAAAAATATACCATGAATGATCAACAGGTTAGCCATTTATATGATATATTTCAGCCGTTGTTTCCTCTATCATTGTTCTGTTATTATGAGTATAATGTTCTCATTTTAATTGATTCGCGGAAAGAAAGCAGTGCGGTTGCAGAAAAGTTAATGCAGAAAGAAGATATTATGAAAAAGAGAAATCTTAAGGCTGCCCTTAGTGATGGTTTTTCTAATATAACTGAAATAGAAAGGTACTATCAACAAGTCAAGAGAACCCAGATTTTAATGAATGAGTTGATTGAGAAAGCGGTAGTCTGTTCTTATGATGAAGTGCGAAGATATGATATGTTTTTAGTAAATCCAGATATTGAAAAATGGCCGTTATACATTCGAAGTAAAGAGCGACAGTTATATGAATATGATAAAAAGCATGGTACAGAGTTTTTTGAAACGTTGTACAGCTATATAAAAAATAGCAGAAGTCTGCAAGCAGTCTCTGATGAACTGCATATCCATAAAAATACGGTGACTTATCGTGTGGGACGTATTAAGGAATTGTTTAATCTGAATTTGAATGATGCTGAAGTCAGAGTAGGAATTTATCTGGCTTATCATACGTTCCAATTAATGGATAAAGGATTATTATATGGTAAAACAGATGGTGGTATATGAGTGTATTTATTAAATTAGCAGATTATATTGATGAGATTTATGGTTCGGGAATCAATAAACATGATGAAGAAAGTGCGTTTGTGAATATATTTCAGGCGCTTTTATCAGAAAATGAGGCTGAGGTTGCGTTGTCTTTAAATAATAGTCTTGAAACGGTTTGTCAGATTTCAAATCGTACAGGTGTATCGGAGGAATATCTGGCACAATGTTTGGAAACGTTGAGTTATAAAGGAATTATATACGAGTACATAGAAAATAATGTAAGATTTTACAGACTCATGCCTTTTGTTCCCGGAATATTGGAATCATTGATTAAAATATCAACAAATTCCATGATTGCAGAGTATCTTCAGAAATATGCAGATGAAATGGAACATTATAAACAAGAGTATACACAGTCTGTGATTCCGGTGAACTGTAAAATAAATGTACAAGTACAAAATGCATCATTAAGGGAAATAGAAATTTATTTAGAAAATACGGATAAATATGCAGTAATGGATTGTATATGCCGCACGATACAAGAGGCAAGGGGTAAGGCATGCGGACATCCAATTCATGATATGTGTTTGATTATTGGGGACTACGCTGATTTTTATGTCAGGATAGGAAATGCAAAATTTATATCCAGACAAGAGGTCTATGATATTTTAGAGAGAGCAGAAGAGCAAGGATTGTATCATGAATTGTATCCAGTTGAAAAAAACAAGAGTACTTTCATATGTAATTGCTGCACGTGTGGGTGTATGTTCATGGGTTTAGCAAACCGTATCAATAAAGTGGTTGCATACGAAGCGGCGGTACGGATTATTGATAAACAATGTACAAACTGTGGAAAATGCATCGAAGAGTGTCCGGAGAGAGTTTTTTCATGGGGAGAAAATAATGAAACCATTGAAATTAATTCAGAGAAATGTTTTCAATGTGGATGGTGTGTGATTTTCTGTGAAAATCATGCAATAGAGTTTGGCGAAAAGGGAGCACTGTGCTAATAACACAAATAAAGCAGCGTATCTTTGGTTTGCGAAAACAGATGAGTGAATTTGATGTATATCAAATTCACTCATCTGTTTTGCTGGCACAGAAAGGGGACTTATGCTTTGACATGACAGTACATTTTACATGAAATTTATATTTGATAATATATGTTTAGCAAATTATAACTTTATGGAATGGAAAGGTGGAACGTTATGACAAGAAAAGAGAAAATTTTTAAATTTATCTCCTATGTAAATGCATTGAACCCGGCACCGAAAGAAACGGATCCGGAATACATTTACACAAATGCACTCATTGATGATGATTATCTGTTGGATGTATTGTTGAATATCACATTTAGAGATCCAATGTATATTGATGCATTGGCAGATAAAATAGGAAAATCAGTAGAAGAAACCGCTGAAATCGCAGCAAAACTTGGAAAGATTGGATTTATTGAATATGAGCCTGATGAAAAAGGTGTTGACCGCATTACCATTCCAGTATTCTTACCGGGAATCATGGAAATGGGTGTAATGGATCTTCAGAACTGTATTGATCATCCAGAAATTACTTATGCATTTCAGCAATTTGGTCAGAATCTGACGAATGCTGTGGCAGGTGTGGTTCCTATGGGTAAAGGACTTTGCCGGGCGGTTCCGGTGGAGAAGGCAATTCAAAATGAGGCCAGAAAAGTAGATAAGGAAGAGATAAGCCGTTGGGTTGATAAGTATTATCCATCATTAGCGCTTCAGCCATGCCAGTGCCGCAGAACCAGAAGATTTAATGGTGAGTTAGGTCATGATCTTGAGGATGAGTGGTGTATTTCTATGGGATACTTTGCAGAACACTGTATCCGAACCCATAAGGGAAGAAGACTCACAAAAGAAGAAGTATTTGAGATTATTGACAGGGCAGAGGAACTTGGTTATCTTCATGAATTGACTAACATTTATGGACCGGAAGAGTCATGTTTTATTTGTAACTGTGAATGGTCATCCTGTCTTGCGGTAAGAACTGCATGGTACTGTAATACGCCAAACCTTTTAGCTTCTAACTATCGTGCAGAAGTAACCAAGGCCGACTGCGTTGCTTGTGGCGGCTGTGTAGAAGTCTGTCCAATGAACGCTGTAAAACTTGGACAGAGAATTTGTGAGAAAGTACCAACTGAGATCAAACCGGCATTAGTTCCAGGAGTAGAAGGATGGAACCAAAGTGATTATCATGGACAGTTATTAACTGAAAAAGAATATGTGAATGAGGCAGGAACATCACCATGTAAGACGGCTTGTCCGGCTCATATTTCCGTACAGGGATATATCAAAATGGCAAACCAGGGTAGATACAGAGAGGCTTTGGAATTGATTAAGAAAGAAAACCCATTGCCGGCAGTTTGTGGAAACATTTGTAACCACAGATGTGAAGATGCTTGTACAAGAGGAAAGGTTGATGAGCCGGTTGCAATAGATGATATCAAGAAATTCATCGCTGAACAGGAAATTAATTCTGAAAACCGCTTTGTACCTAAAAAAGAATTTAGTAAGGGACAGAAGATAGCAGTCATTGGATCCGGGCCGGCAGGACTCTCCTGTGCATATTATCTGGCTGTTATGGGACATCAGGTTACTGTATTCGAGAAGGAAAAGAAGATTGGTGGAATGCTTACTCTTGGAATTCCTGCTTTCCGTTTGGAAAAAGATGTTATTAATGCAGAGGTTGCAGTACTCAAAGAACTGGGGGTAAAATTCGTTACTGGCGCAGAAGTTGGTGAAGGAAAATACGTTTCCATACCTGAACTTCGTGCAGATGGTTTTAAAGGCTTCTACATTGCAATCGGTGCGCAAGGCGGACGCAAGCTTGGAGTAGAGGGAGAGGACGCAAAAGGCGTAGTATCCGGTATTGATTTCTTAAAACAGGTTAATAGCGGCGAGAGAAAGGCACTTTCTGGTAAGACAGTTGTTATCGGCGGCGGAAATGTTGCGGTTGACGTGGCAAGAACAGCAGTCCGGATCTGTGATGCAGATGTTTCTATGTACAGTCTTGAGCAGATGGCAGAGATGCCTGCCACGGAGGAAGAAGTTGTAGACGCAGAGAAAGAAGGAATTACATTTGGCAATGGATGGGGACCAAAGAAGATTCTTGTTAAAAACAGAAAAGTTGTTGGAATAGAATTTAAGAAGTGCCTGTCCGTATTTGATGAAAATCATAGATTTGCGCCCAAATATGATGAGAACGATACCATGACCGTAGAATGTGATAATGTACTTGCGGCAATAGGACAATCTATTAAGTGGGGAACGCTCTTAAATGGAAGCAAAGTTAAAACAAGGCCAAATAATACTGCAATAACAGTTCCGATCACTAAGGTACAGACAGCACTTACTGCGGTGGAAGCTGGAATTGATCCAATCTATTATGAGCTGGACGAGCCATTTGAGGTTTATCAGACAGCAGAGCCTGATATTTTTGTAGGCGGAGATGTATATTCCGGACCTAAGTTTGCAATTGATGCAATTGCTGCTGGAAAAGAAGCAGCAGAGTCATTACATAGATATGTATGGGAAGGGCACAGTCTGGTGTTAGGACGTAACCGCAGAAAATTGGCAGAATTAGATAAAGATAATGCTGTATTAGACGGATATGATCAGGTTTCTCGTCAAAGACCGCTGATTAATGCTGCAAATGCTAAGAATTTCCATGATCCCAGGATAACACTTACAGAAGAGCAGATTCGTAAGGAAACGTCTCGCTGTTTGGGATGTGGCGCGGCAAATGTAGATCAGACATTATGTATCGGATGCGGTATTTGTACAACTCGCTGCAAATTCGATGCGATTAAACTTTCAAAGAAGTATGATGAGTGGGGAGTAACCTATGAACAGCTTCTTGCAGCATTAAGCTAAGATACTGAAAGGGGAAAACAGGGATGCATGAAATTGGTGTTTTATATAAGATGATTGAACAGGTTGAGGATGTGGCGAAAAAAAATAATGTTAAGCATATAAAATCCATAGAAATAGAACTTGGGGAATTGTCAGGCATGCTCCCTGTTTTCTTCGAACAATATTATCCGATTATTGCACAGAACAGAGAAATGTTTAAAGATTCAAACCTCATTATCAGGGAAGTGCCGGGCGAAGGTCTGTGCTTAGATTGCAGTACTATGTTTAATGTGATGAGATGTGAGGGGATCTGTCCGAAATGTAAAAGCAGAAATAAAAAGATTTTAAGCGGACGAGACTTTGTCTTGAAGAATATATTAGCAGAGACAAATGAAGCTGAAAATCCGTAGTAGAAAGGAAGAACTATGGCTGGAATAAAATTAATAGAAGTAAAACAAAGTATTTTCGAACAGAATAATTACACTGCGGATGAGTTGCGAGCATACCTGAAAGAAAAGGGCGTATATATGATTAATTTGATGGCATCTCCTGGCGCAGGTAAAACGACAACTTTGATGAGACTTATTGATATGTTGAAAGCTGAAATGCGTATTGGTGTTATGGAGGCAGATATTGATGCTACAGTTGATGCAGAGAAAATAGCATCTGTGGGAGCGAAATCTATCCAGTTGCATACTGGAGGGATGTGCCATATGGATGCCGACATGACGAGACAAGGGTTAGATGAATTTGGAATTGATGACCTGGATTTAGTGGTTCTGGAAAATGTAGGGAATCTTGTGTGTCCTGCAGAATTTGATACTGGGGCAGTAGAAAATGTCATGATCCTAAGCGTTCCTGAAGGTGATGATAAGCCACTGAAGTATCCTTTGATGTTTCAGGTATCTAATTTGGTGCTTATAAATAAAATTGATGCGAAGTGTATCTTTGATTTTGATAATGAAGTAGTCAGAAAGCGTATTCTTCAGAGAAATCCGAATGCAGAAATCATATTTATTTCGGCTAAGACTGGAGAAGGCTTTGAGAAACTCGCTGGCTGGGTTAAGAGAAAAGTCAAAGAGTGGAAGAACTTTTAAATGCCTGAGTTAAAATGAGGATAGAATGAAAGCGGATACTATATCAAAAGGATGTCGTCATAATCACCCGAGTACAAACATCAAATTATCAGAAATGTTTAGCATCTATCGAGAGGTAGGTGCTTTTCCTGTATTTGTTTTTAGGAAAAATTATTGTACTGTTTGTTGTCTTTGGCGGCAAAGAATTAGAAAATGTAGTTGAAGACCTGAAACATAGTGTATCTGATGCAACTATTATAGAGTATGGAAAGCTTTTGTTTCTAGAATGGGGAAACGATCAGCGATCAAACATGGTAACAGTTCAGATAACCCTTTAGTTATTTTCCTTAAAAGTGATGAATTTTTCCAGTGAACTTTAATTCCTAAATGTGGATAACTCAAAAAATATGTTACAGATTTTTTTCGCTGTAGAGGAAACATCTATCTACAGCTTTTTTTTATGTATTATCGTTCAGATTTCTTAAATACAAAAACTTGTTTTCCACATTGCAGCCCTTATTTCTCAAAATTCAGCGGTTCGTTTCCACGGTCAAAATGACGAATCCCTTTGCTTGCGTAATTCGCATTTTTCTCAAAACTTTGATATAATCTTCTTATCAAAGTTTTAGGAAGGAGGTTTTCGAATGGGCGGTAACTATGAGAAAAGCGTTTATAATCAGCTTATGGATGTTATGGCTCGCTTAGATGTTATGGAAGCGGAACATAAAAATGACCGCAAAGAAATCGCAGATCTGAATGCAGAAGTAAAAAGCCTCCGCAAAGAAAACTTTCGCCTGAAAACAGAAGTAGACACGGTTAAAGCTGAGAACACTGCGCTTCGTGAAGAAAATAACTTCCTACGTAAAGAGAACCAGCTTCTTAGGGACGATAACGAACGCATGAAGAGAATCCTGAACAATAATAGTGCAAATTCCAGCCAGCCGCCTTCCTCAGACCCGCCTGGCAAAGCCCCTAATACCTATAATAGCAGGAAACCGACAAAAAAGAAGGCAGGAGCCCAGCCCGGCCATAAAGGAACGCATATTTCCAAAGCAGCGGTGGAGAAAAAGATTCGGGAAGGGCGCATGGAACACCGGTTGGAAGAAATCGGAACCCCAGGCAATAGTTATATCACAAGATATCGTCTTGACTTGGAAGTGAAGACAGTTGCCACAGAAATCCGGATTTATGTGGATGAAAAAGGAAAATTTGAGATTCCAAAAGAATACCGGGCAGAAGTGTCTTATGGTGAAAATATCAAAGCAATCGCAGCATTTTTATACAGCGAAGGAGTCGTATCTAATGACAGGATCTGTCTCTTTATCAACTCCCTGTCCCAAGATACACTTGGCATTTCGACTGGTAGTATCTATGGGTTTTGCCGACGCTTTTCGGAGAGCTGTGCACAACTGCGTCCAATCCTCGAAGAAACCTTGTTAAACTCAGAAGTCGTATGTACAGATGCAACGACCATAACGACAAACGGGAAGCAGACCTATATTAGAAATTTGAGCACAAATGACTGTGTGCTTTATTACGGTTGTGAAAAAAAGGATCTGGAGTCATTAGGAAAGCTGCGGGTATTAAAGGAATATACGGGAACACTCATTCATGATCATGAAACGAGTATGTATCATTTCGGAACCCGCCACGGAGAATGTGATGTGCATCTGGGGCGATATCTTCAAAAGAATACAGAAGAGACCGGCCATCCATGGAGTCATCACATGGAGCAGTTTCTAAAGGGGATGGATCATGCCCGGAAAGAGAGAATCCGGAGCGGGGATACAGCCTTTACAGCTGAAGAGTTGGCGCGGTATGAAAGCCGGTATGAAGAACTTATTGATGAGGGAAGGGAAGCGAATCAGAAAACGAGAGGTCGGAAAGCAAAGAAGGAGGAAAACGCGCTGCTGAATCGATTGGAGAAATACAAGACAAACCATCTGCTATTTCTCCATGATTTCAAGATTCCCTTTAGTAACAATATGTCAGAGAAAGACCTGAGGATCTGTAAAAACCGGGAAAAGATGGCAGGTGGATTCCGTAACGGGGATGGGCGACAGATGTATTGTGACATCATCAGCTTTGTGGAAACCGTAAAGCGGAAAAAGAAAAATATTTTTGAAAGTATTAAAGCCCTTATCAGCGGCACACCAGTCATTCAATGACTGGTGTATTAACCATGTTTTTATTTAAGGGTGTCTGAACTGTTACCAAACATGCAAGATATAGCATAAATAAAATTGACATCATCTATATCTTGTGTTACTATACTGGTATAGTTGATTTTATGCATGTCCCTTGTGGGGAAGCTTTCGGATTCTTAGGAATCCCGAAAGCAGAGGACAGAAGAAAAAGGAATCTGTCTGGCATAAGCTGTTTATGTTTGTAAGGAGTGTCACCATACGCCGTTTTGGCTTGTAGTGGCACTTTTTGTTTTTTTTGCAGGATATATTTATTAGAATATCAGCCAGTTAATGTGGAATGAATGGAGAAAATCTCTGTTTCATTCCCTTTTTATTGCAGTCATCCGAAGGAAATCACTATAGAGAAATTTTATGGATAAAGTTGCAAAACTGGCCAATGAGCCGTTTATGGATAAAAAATTTATTTTAAGAAAGGTGGAAGAACACATGAATGAAACAAGAATCTATGCAGACTCATTTGAAACGACGTTTGCAAGTCCAAGGGAAATGCTGGATTTCCTGGCAGAAAGAGCAAAGGCTTCCACATGGATCCGGAAGCCTACCAGGTCTCTCAGGCTGGTTCCGATCAGCCAGAAAGCGGAGCATATGGAGGATTCCTCTGGGTCAGACTGGGAGGATATCCTAAAGGATACGGAAAAGAACACCCAGCTGGCATTAAAGGTCAGAGGAGAAACCTACCCGGTACGGGACTGTGCCATTAAGACCATTCTGGACCGTGCAGGCATCTCTGGTGCAGGATTGCGGAAACTGGAGAAATCCAACTACGCAAAGGTAGTCAATTACTGCCTGAAAGTGGCAAAAGGGGATGCGCTGATCAAGATTGCGGATGGAAAGGTATCTGCCGTACACGGCGGAGACA
>OFGX01001200.1_pt1 | contig 16226 bp, 14 predicted proteins | sample 1521831 | NCBI WGS metagenome assembly OFGX01 (sample SAMEA3504080, study PRJEB24116) | mouse gut metagenome | biome: mouse gut; feature: mouse-associated habitat; material: faeces | place: Denmark | collected 2011 | reverse complement strand
ACTGCTGGAAATTTGTCAGCAGTAAAATAAAAGAAGAGATTGGCGCAAAGTGGAGAGAGGTTACGGGAGAAGACACAAAGATTGTTATATATACACGTTCAGATATTAGGTTTGGAGAAGACATAAATGCAGATAGTGAGATTAAGGATGCAATAGAGAGCATAACGTTACCTCCAGGCTTTAGTATTTATATCATCTGTCCACCGGAATTAGGATTGAGCGAAAATGAACTGTACAATAAAGTGGAGGTAATCGCAAATGATTTTTATGCGGACTATGTTCAGGAAAGTGAGTACCGACTTGAGGTTGGAGTATACGAAACATATACAAAAGAAGATTTCCAGAAAATAGAACCTGAAAAAACAGAGCGATATAGTTGGGAAATTGAAGAATCAACGTATGGAAGTAACAAATGGTTTCCTGTAGAATTAAAGACTAGAGCATATGTAGAGGTTGACAATGGAGGAAGGTGATTGTGTGGAGGAAATATCAGAACTAGATGCCGCAAAACCAGACTGTATAAGCGAAATAGAACGGGAAAGTATTAAGCACTGTAGTCGTGTCCGGAAGATAAGATTGCTTATCAGAAGCCAGTCATAAAATAGATAGAGAAGAGATTGATTTGAGAAAAGCTAGGCGATTAGATGCTTCATATAGCAATGATAAATATACTCCCATTTCAGAATTGTGTATCCGGTAAACAGAAGCGTATATATGATATTATGGGCATCAGGCAAATATTTATGCTCAAATATCAAAACCGCAATTTTAAGAAGGAGGATTCCATAAAATGGCATTATTCTACCTTGTCAGACATGGAGAAGCAAATTACGATAATATGCTTGAAAATGGATTTTGGGGATTTGGCAGGGATTTTGCTCCTTTATCCGAAAAAGGAAGACAACAGGCAGAAATAACAGCCAAAGATGCTCGGCTTAAAAAGGCAGAACTTATCGTATCTTCTCCTTACACAAGAGCATTGCAGACAGCTCAAATTATTTCAGGAGAAACAGGGATACGAGTCGAAGTTGATATTGATTTGCATGAATGGATACCTGATGAGTACAATCAGTATGAAACTTCTGAAGAAAGCTTTGCATTTGCCAGAGAATTTACGAAATTTAAGGGTGAATATCCGCCAGGGAAAAAATGCAGATGGGAATCCCTTAGCCATATGCGAAAAAGAATGATACGCGTGGCAGATAAATATTCAGATTATGATAAGATTATTTTTGTTGGACATGGGATGGTTTTCAGGTGTTTGACCTATATTGAAAAAATGAATCCTGCTGAAATAATTGAGTGTACCTATCAGAAAGGACAGGCAGTATGTGAATATTCGTTTACATAAAGAGTTAAGCTCTGACGACAGCAGGGACACTTTTCCGATAGGATATTGAACGAACGGATGGTGGCTGCCCTGTCAGGAGCACAGGGAAAAAGAGAGACGAGGTGAAATGGATTGAAGAAAATACCCCTGGAAGAATTTTTGAGATTAAGAAAACTGGTTTACCGCAATGCCAGGCCCCTTGACTATACGAAATGGAATTTCCTCTTTGAAAACGGCAGCTGCGACGGATTCCTGCAGGTATTGGCCAGTTATCAAAATGAGGATGGAGGATTTGGGCATAACCTGGAGTGCAACAACTGGAATCCCAATTCCTCGCCCTATACGGTGTGCATTGCATTGGATGAATTGGACGCGGCAGGTAAGCGGGAAAGCGTCATAAAGAGCAGAATCATTGCGGGTATTCTCATATATGTAAGTTCCGAAGCTTATTTATTGGAAGACGGATGGGTGGGAATGCAAGGAATTCCCGGAAACAATGACTTTGCGCATATGCCGTGGTTTCATTTTGATTCCGAAAAGGCAGCCCGGGCCGATATCGGAGTGACCAAGCGGCTTGCGGACTTTATCCTCCAATACGGGGACAGGGACAGCCTCATCTACCGAAAGGCAGAGGGGCTGAAAGAGCGGTATGGGCAATGCGGGCAGGTGCTTCTCCATGGTTACCCGGATTACGATCCGATAGCGCTGAACATCGAAAACTATGACCCTGCAGTTTATCCGGCCTGGCTGCCCCTGCCGGTGTATTTTGTGAATTCTCCGGAGAGCAGCTTCTATCCGGCGTGCAGAGACACCGTGGAGCGGAATCTGGACACAATCATTGACACGCTGCTTGGCACACAAGAGTTTTCGTTCCCTTCGGACCGGGAACTGGCGGCATTTGAGCAAAGCAATCCTCATCCGGACGGGGGCCGATGGTGTGTGGCAGAACAGACCATTGGAAATTATTATTGGGGAAGTCATTTTATCATACGGGATTTGGACATACTGGGGAAGTTCGGCAGACTGGATTTTGAATTGCCTGTGATCAGGGAATGAAGGAAGGGACAGAAGACATGAACGATATATGGAGCATATTGGAAATAAAGGCCACAGACGATAAAAAAGCCATTCGAAAAGCCTTTGCGGCGCAGTCCAGGCTTCACCATCCGGAGGAAGAACCGGAATATTTTGCGGCGCTGAACCAGGCCTACAAAGCGGCCCTTGACTATGCTGCAGGAGGAGAAAATGCCGCTGTTCCCACAGACAATTCCGCTGATGACAGCAGGTCTGCTTTGGACAAAAACAGCACATTTGTACCTGTGGGATTCAATGGAAAGACAGGCAAAGAGAAGAAAGAAATTCTTCTGGAAAAGGCACAAGAAAAAGCGGAAAATCAAATACAAAACAACGGAAAAATGAATGAGACGCCGGAGGAAAATGAGGACAAAAAACAGGATGAGGGAACCCTCTCTTTACTGGACCGCCTTGACCAGGCAACGGAACAGGCTGTAAAAAGAAGCAGGGAGACAGGCGCCCTTCGGGATTTCATTGCCCTTTTTGAGACTCCAAAACAGGCAAAACAGGCGGATACCTGGAAACGGTTTTTCCTGTCAGAAGCTTTTCTGCAGGAGCAGTTTTCAGAGGAATTTGCAAAAGGCCTGCTTGCCTACTTAGCAGAACAGACCCTCTGTCCGGGGGATAATCTTCCCAGGTACCTTCTGCAGGAATTGGCGGTGGCATATGCTTTTATTCCCCATTTTGCAGGCGAAGAATACTTTGACGGCCTGAAATATCCCAAGGAATGGTACAAGGTTTCCGTGGAAAATACCTTTCCCGCCAGAAGATATGCCGCCGAAATTTTTAACAGACAGGGGCGGGACTGTGACCTGAAATCCATGACAAACCGCATTCTCCGGCAGCCCGGCAACAAGGTGCGCCACAATGCTTTTTCTGACTATCTGACAATGAAGGAGATGAACAGGGACGGACGGCTTACGGACCGGGAGAAAGAAACCTGGCAGCATGTTTTGGGGGCTTGTCAGCCTTATTATCTGTATGAGCGCAATGGAAAGAAACCGGGAACCGCGGACTACGAGTCCCGCAGTGAATCCGTAGTTAAGCTTTATGTGCAATGGCTGAAGGATGAGCAGCCCCCCAGGGAGGTGCTGTTGTTTCTCTATAAAAAACTAAACTTTAAAGACCTGGAGCGAAGCAGTACCAGGGGACTTTACAGCGCGCTGAAAGCAGAAGTCCTGCGCCTGTGTCCCCAGGCGGAAGAGACCTTGTTCGGAGAGGACGGCAAGGAGCAGCGCATTGTAAAGCTCTACAAAACCTATGCTTCCATCATCAATGCCAACCAGAACAATTACGACAAATTCATCTATGAAGAGACGCCGGAAATCAGGGATAGGATCAATGCCTTTTTTGCATTGCCCGATTGGGAGCAGCTAAAGGGAGAGAAGGCGCTGTTTGAGCGGATTTACGGCACCTCCAAAAGGATTGTGATGCCCCGGACTGCGGCGGAACCCCTGGTCAGGCACCTGACGGAAGGAGACTTTCCGGAGCCGGAACGGACGGAGCTGATTGAGAGCCTGCTGCGCTCCCTTTCCACGGAAAGAATGTGCCGGGAACTGGATTATCGCTGTGAAATAACCTTAAGCTCCAGGGACCTTGGGGACATCGGGGGCAATCCGGATTTCTGGCAGTATTTTCTCATGCGGGGCTTTGGTTTCCGCCATGGAAACGTCCGGGGAAACTGGGAAGAAGACTTTGTTTATGTGATGGACGGCCAGTGCTATCTGCCCGCCTACATCAATTATATTTATGCCCCGTCCCGGGAATGGCAGAGGTGTTTTACAGGCTTTGACCCGGAGAAGGAGGAGACAGGGGAGCCGGTGAGCCTGGTCTGTCCCATGCCAGGAAACAGGAGCCTTAGGGTGGAATTTCATTATCGTTATTGCCTGTACTTTGTGGACGGAATACAGGCGGACGGTCCTGTTCTGACCTTTTCCCAGTTGCAGGAATGTGCGGAAAACCTGAACAAGCCCCAGGAATTTTTCTTTCTTCTGGCAGTCACCGCCATTGAGGATTCCAACAGAGGCGCCGCCCGAAAGCTGATTGAAGACTGGCTGAAACGGATTCCCCTGCATGCGTTTCTCGTTCCCACAGTGGCAAGATTGTTGGCCGCCGACAATGACCGCATCCCCGGCACAGTAACGGATTCCTGGGACCTGTCCGGCGGGGAGGGGCATGGAAGCGCAAAAAACACAGAGTTTTCTGCCTTGTCAGATGGGGAAACAGGAGAAAAGATGCCCACGGAAAACACTGCACCAGAAACCGGAACACAGGACCGGGGGGCGGAAGAAGAGAGAGAAGTAGACAAGAGCACAGAAGACAAGAGTGCAGAAGATAAGAGCACACAAGGCAAGAGGGCAGAAGATAAGAGCACAGAAGATAAGGTGGAGGCTGTCTTGTACAGCGAACAGGAACGGTTTTGCTTTCGGGCGGTTGTATCGAAAAAGGGATTCAGCATTTGGAGGCAGATGGATTACGGGTGGCAGGATATCATATTCCGCAGAGGGGAATTGGGCTGGCGGAAATGGGAAGAATACACCTGGGAGGAATACAGGCTGTACTGTGAAACACAGAAGCAGATAGGGGAGAATGCATCAGAGAGCAAAGTCCCGGAGAATGATATTCCCACAGACAGTGGAGACGTCATGCCGCTTCCTATATCATGTTCTGCGCTGTCTACAGATAGCCTCCAGGGAAGGAAGGCGGCCGCCATAAATGCCCTGCAAAATCTGCGGCAGCCCAAGCCCAAGGTGCGCGCCTCATATTCCCTGGAGGGCATGGATATGGCACAGAAAGCGGCAAAAATCCTGGAAGCAACGGGCTGCATTGAAAACATGGAGGGATACTGCGTGCTTCGGTACGGAGCGAAAAAGGAAAAGCGCCACGACAGGATATTCTATGGTGTGCGCGCCCCCCTTTGGTTTTGAGCTGAAGGCCCATTCTCCGGTATATGTGAGAAGCAGAGATTTCCTGATGTCGTCTTCTGATACCAAGATAAAGGAACCCAAGATTCTGGTGGGGCGTTTCGGATGGGGCTTCAAATATTCGCCCCGTTCCGATTATGGTCCCATGTATGTCTACCAGGGGGAAAGCGGCAGATTCTATGCCTATGGCGCCATTCGCATGCACCGGGCGGACAGCCTGGAACAGTTGTTGGAAGACTTTTTCCGGCAGGAATGGGAGGGCGTCACGGAGGCGGAGACTTATGAAGGCTGTCTTACCGTGTCCCGGCTTGATCACAGACTGGAATACTGCTATACAGAGGAGGATATGCATCGGTCCATGGGCAGCCTGACGGACACTGCCGCGGATAAATTCACCCTGTTTGGCGGATATGGCATGTGGAAGGCGTTTGTCCGGTGGATGGACGAACTGCTGGATCCGGGGCTGCCCGCCTGGGTGAACATGATTGTGGTAGGTTTTGACTGGGAAAAAGGCGGTGCCCTGACATTTACCGGTGTCCACGAAGAGGAAAAAAGGACCCAAAGGGCGGAATTGCAGGAAAAAGCGGACATGGACTTTGAGGAATGGGCAGATGATGAGGATTGGGTGGATGAGGACGAACCAAAGTCAGACGAACAGGACACGAGGGAACCGGAGTTGGATGAAGAGCCTGAAGGGGAAGCAGCATTCAGTTGAAGAATTTGCAGAGTATTGGGGTTGGACTGATTTACATAGCCTGGCAAGAATTACATTAATGCTGGAACCTTTACACCGGCGTTTAATCTGCCTTGTGAATATGTTCTGTATACCGTCGGCCCGATTGTGCGGGGAGCATTAACCTTGGGGGTCGATGAAGACACAGGCAGAGGAAAAAGTGCAGGCTGATAAGCTACGATGAGGAGACCTGCAGGCTGGTGGGCGAGATTGTCAATGTTTCGGCGGATGAAAAGATTCTGGACGAAAACGGGAAGATTGACCCAGTTCCGCCTGGCGGATGCCACCGTGATTTCCAGTATTTTAAAAGAGGCGAGAAAATTTGATGATGTACCGCCATTTGTCTATAAACAGTTCTTGTATGAGAACTGCATTGACGGCATTGAATTTGCTCCTTTGCCGGAGCAGGAAACTGAGTATGGCTGGGAGAACCTGCAGGGATGGGAGCGGTAAAACAAAAGCAGTGGAAAGATTTCAGAGGAAGTATCGTGGGAGACCATGGTACTTCCTTTTTTCACTTTTCGGGAGCGGAGCGACCTCTGCCCCGCTTTGACGGCCTGAAACGCTCCATGCGGGGCTTTGACGGGACCAGTCTCCAGGTGGTGGAGATTGCCGCTGGAATCACCATGCATGTCATAGGACAAATCGTTATTTACATAAAGTATTGGGAGAAGGACTGGGGGAAGCGATGATTTGAAGAACATTATGGAAGTGAAAAGAAACGAACTGCGGGATATCGCACAGATTTCCATTGCCAAAGAAACACCAGTCAGAGAGAAACTGGAAAGCATCATATCCGGGGAAGATGACTTTACGACCCATTTAAATGACGGATATGTGGTGCGGGTGCATTTCGGTCAGGAGGACTATTCCGCAACCGATGCTCTGAAACAGTATTTAAAGCAGATAGCCGAACTGAAATATTAAAAGGACTCGACAAAACGGGAATATTATGTTAATCTAAAGTCAGGATTGAAAGCGGAATCCTGACTTTAGCGGCATAATTCCCCTAAAAGGGCTTCTTGTCAGCGAATAAAAGTCAGGAGTGATGCAAATGAGTAAGAAAAATATTTATGATACTGCGCTGTATCTGCGTCTTTCCAAAGACGATGCTGACATTGACGGCAGTAAAAAGACAGAAAGCAACAGTATCAGCAGCCAGCGTGACCTGCTTCGGGCTTATGTTCAGAGCCATGAGGATTTACGGTTATTTGACATCTATATTGATGACGGTTATTCCGGGGCAAATTTTGAAAGGCCGGAATTTCAAAGGATGATGGAAGATATCCGTGCCGGGAAAGTAAATTGTGTGCTGGTAAAAGATTTATCAAGATTTGGACGAGATTATATAGAAGCCGGGCGGTTGATTCAGAAAACCTTTCCGGCTTTTTCTGTGCGTTTCATTGCGGTGACGGACAGCTATGACAGCCTGTATGCAGACCGGGCGGAGAGCAATCTGATCGTGCCGGTAAAAAATTTCGTAAACGACGCATATTGCAGAGATATTTCCGTAAAAGTCAAGGCGCAGCAGCAGGTAAAACGTCTGGAAGGAAAATGTATCAGCGCTTTTGCCGTATATGGCTACCGGAAAGACCCGGACGATAAGAACGCTTTGATGATAGATGAATATGCGGCGGATGTGGTCAGAAAAATTTTTGCATGGAAGATAGCGGGCATGAGTATGGCTGCCATTGCGGATAAGCTGAACCAGTCCGGAGTGCTTTCTCCCATGGAATATAAAAAGTCTCTGGGAATGAAGTATTATACAGGATTTGGAGGAGACAGCCCTGGGAAATGGGCGGCTGTATCCGTAAAGCGGGTTTTGGAGAATCAGGTTTATATCGGAACCATGGTTCAGGGAAAAGAGGAAAAAGTAAGCTACAAGCTGAAAAAGCGAATCAATAAGCCCAGGGAAGAATGGATTTATGTCAAAAATACCCATGAGGCCATTATATCGGAAGTGGAATTTCGGACTGTGCAGGATTTATTGAAATATGACGGAAGGAAATCAGAGGATTCCGATTGTGCCAGCCTGTTTAGCGGCATTTTGACCTGCGGGGATTGCCGGACGCCTATGATCCGGAGAGTGAACCATTATAAGGGCAGGGAAAAGGTTTTTTACATCTGCCAGACGAAAAACAGGTCTTTGGGATGCAGCAGGCACAGCATCCGGGAAGAACAACTGAAACAGATTGTTTTTAAGGAAATCAGGGTCTGGCTGGAACTGATGGCCTCTTATTCCGGTATTCTGGAATATCTGGAAGAACTTAACATCAATTACGACCAGGTGGTAGAGTATGATTCCCAGATTGGCGCTCTCAGCATGGAATATAAAAAATACTGCGATTTAAAGAATGGTCTGCATATTGATTTGAAGGAAGGGCTGATTGACAGGAAAGAATTCGATGAGCTGTACTGCCTGTATGAAAGAAAATGCGAAGGGCTGGAAACGTCCATTAACGCGCAAAAGAAAATTATTAAAGACATGTTTCGGAATGGGGTTGCGGCAAAAACCCAGCTTGACCGGATTCGGGAAACTTTGGAGATTCACGAACTTACCAGGGAACTTTTGGTGACAACCGTTCGGAGAATCTATGTCTTTGAGGATAAAAGGCTGGAGATTGAATTCCGCTTTGCCAATGAGATGGAGAAACTGGCTCTTATGCGTAAGCTATGTCACGAGAAATCCGCAGTGCAGGAGGTGATATAGATGGCAAGGACGGCAAGAAGATATGAAGCGGTACAGTCCATGAACACAGGAAATATATGGAGTCGGGAAATGGTAGAGCATCCTGAAAAAACAGAAAGTTATTGTGTGGGGATATACAGCCGTTTATCCGTAGATCACAATGACAGGAAAGCGGAATCCATAGAGAACCAGATTGAAATCATCCGCCAGTATATTGCTGAAGAGAATAACCGCATAAAAAATGGAAGAAAACTTACTGTGCATGATATTTATATAGACCGTGGGATTTCCGGCACATCGTTTCAGCGGGAAGGCTTTGACAGGCTGATGGATGATGTGAGGAACCGTGTGGTGGATTGCATTATTGTAAAGGATTTATCCCGATTCGGCAGAGATTATGTGGAAACAGGCAATTATATCGAGAAGATACTGCCGTTTCTGGGAGTGCGGTTTATTGCCGTTGCAGATGGGTTTGATTCTATGGCAGAGGATGTGGCGGAGCGGAAGCTGACCATGAATCTAAAGAACCTGGTAAACGATATGTACGCAAAAGATATATCCAAACGGGTGACTACTGCCAGAAAACTTGCCGCCGAAAGCGGCGGTTATATCGGAAGCACACCGCCGTATGGATATCAGACAAGGAAAACGGACGGGGTTCGCAGGCTGGTGGTCCACGAGGAAAGCGCGGCGGTGGTGCGTTTTTTGTATGACGGCATCGCAAAGGGAATGACGCCGGGTCAGTTGTCATCTGTCCTGTATGAGCGGAAAATCCACAGAATCAGTGATTATAACCGCTGCGGGCATGTATTTTGCAGGGGAAATGAAATTCTGCACCAGTGGAATCCGGAGGTCATTCGTGGCCTGCTCTCCAATTCGGTATATATGGGAAAGCTGGTACAGCGTAAGCGTCAGTCTCTTCTTAAGGAGGGCGGAGAAGGAACCTGTGAAACAGACAGGGAACATTGGATTATAGTGGAGAACAGCCATGAGCCGGTAGTGAGCCAGGAACTGTTTGACCAGGTGAAACAAATACTAACCAGGAAGAAAAAAGAAGATACGGGGAACAGACCACCGGAAAATCATGAAAATATATTCCGAAATGTACTTTACTGCGGAAAATGCGGGGGCAAAATGCACGCTGTTTCTCACAAAAACAAAACAAATGGCGAAAGAAGCTATTCTTATGAATGCCGGAGAGCCTACTATATTGATGGGAGGAAATGCGAAAAGAACCATATCAGGGAAGAAACCGTGGAAAGCTATGTGGCAGAGCGCATCAAAGGTATTTTGAAAGAGCAAAAAGTTACTTCCAAAAAACTGGTATCGCTGAATAGGAAAGAGTGTGAAAAAGCGGTTGCCGTTTATAGGGAAGAGATCGCCCAGCTTCTGCAGGAACATCAAAGACTTGCCGCAAAAGCCGGAGAGATGTACCGACAGTACAAGGAAGGCAGGATTACGGATCTGGAATACGCTGCTTTCCGGGATAACAGGACAGAACATGACAGCTTCTGCGAAAAACGGATAAAAGAACTGAAGCGCAAAATCCGAAAGAGTGAAATCCAGATGGAAGAAGAAAACAAATTTTTACGCTCTCTGCAAAGCGCAAGAGGTTATAAAAAGCTGAATGTACATCTGGTGGATTCCCTGATAGAACGGATTGATGTGTTTCCGGAGGGAAGGTTGGAGATCCGGTTCCTCTTCGGGAAAGGAGACAGCTGTTATGGGAAGGAATAAGATTGGAGCCTATTACCGCCTTTCCATGGAGGATGATGACGGGAAGGAAGAGAGTAACAGCATTGCAAACCAGAGGCTTTTAATCAGGCGGTATGTTTCGGAGCATAAGGAATTGTCGGATTATGAATACAGCGAATTTTATGATGACGGTTATTCCGGAACGACCATGGAGAGGCCGGGAATCCAGGCATTATTGGAAGAAGTCAGGCAAAATGAGATAGGCTGCGTGATTGTAAAGGATTTATCCCGGTTTTCCAGAGACTATATTGAGATGGGAACGTATCTGGAGCAGATTTTTCCGTTTCTGGGGATCCGTTTTATCTCTGTTACCGACCATTATGACAGCAAAGACTATATTGGAAAAACAGCGGATATTGATATTGGATTCAAGACGCTGCTTGCGGATTTCTATTGTAAAGATATTTCTGAAAAGGTGAAAAGTTCCGTGTCGGCCAAAAGGAAGCAGGGGAAGTATGCCACGGGAAATGCGCCTTTCGGATATGGAAAGAACCCGGAAAATCCTTATGAATTGCTGATTCTTCCCGAAGAGGCGGAAGTGGTCAGGCATATTTTTGAGTTGTCTCTGGCAGGTCGGAACCTGACACAGATCTGCAAAACGCTGAATGATGAAAGTGTTTTAACTCCTCTGGAGTTTAAAAATCTGAGGAAGAGCCAGAGACGGAAGGAACTTTTACAGGAGCGGAAATACTGGCAGCCAGGGACAGTGCGGGCGATATTGACCAATAAAAATTATGTGGGAAGTATGGTCTGGCACAAATCATCACAGGCAGAGGTGGGCGGCAGCCGGAAGATATTGAAACCCAGAGAGGAATGGGAGGTGGTGGAGAACCACCATCCGGCGATTGTCCGCAGAGAGGTTTTTGACAAGGTGCAGGAAAAGTTTTTCCAAAAGGCGCCGGCCGTGCGAAATCCGATTTTGTATGCGCTGAAAGGAAAGGGGTACTGTGGTTATTGCAAACGGCGGCTGAAAGTGATGAAGCTGGCAGGCGGAAAGCTGTTTTTCTACTGCGCCAATCAGAAACTGAGCAGTGAAAATGAGTGCATGACAGGCAGTATCAGTAATGAGGTTTTGGAAACAATCGTGTTTGAACAGATAAAAAAGCAGGTGAAAGAGTTTGCCGATCTGGAATTTGTGAGGAAAACGGCATTACGGGCAGTAAAGGAAAAGCAGACCGGGCTTGTCAGAGACATGGAGATTGTGGAACAGGAAATCCAGGAACTGATTGAAAAGAAAGGACTGCTTCTGGAAGGCTATCATATCGGAGATTATACCAGGGAAGGATATCTGGAAGGACGCAGACAGCTAGAGCAGAGGATTTCTGTGTTGGAACAGAGAAGAGCCGGGATACGGGATGAGATGGCGGAGTGTGAGAAGCTGCCGGAATCAGAAAGGAAAGGGCAGGAGTTTCTGTTAAAGTATGCCGGATTTGCAGAACTGACAAAGGAGATGGCCGATGCTTTTGTAGATAGAATTGAGATTGGCCAGGATAAGGCGGTGGATATTTTTTGGAGGTTTCATGGTGGGAAAGTTGACGGACAGAGGGGCTGTCTGTCAGAAATTTAAAATTTCGGCATGAAAATGTGGCAACAATATTCCGGTTGGTGTTGGAAGATGTGGCAATCCTATGACAGCTGGGAGTGGCAAAGGTAGCAACAATGTAACAGACTCCCATGGGTTTTCGGAAAAAAGCAGTGAAAAAAGTTGAAATATTTTAAAACATCTGCTTGACAGGAACGGGAATCGTCCGGGGGAACGATCCCTTTCTGTATGGGGAGAAGGTGAAGGCATATCTGAGGGCCGGGGCGCGGGCGCTCCGGGGAGAGAATGAATACCCCAACTCCCGTGTCGGATGGGGCGGGCTCTGCGTCGCCTCCAGCCTGCCGCTTTGAGGGAAAAGCCCCCGGCTGGCTATTCCGTCTTGCAATCTACCGATTTCGATGATATAATATTCACAGAAAAACGGGAGCATCAAGGTGGAATATATCATGAAAAAAAGAGTGTGCAGGCTGCTTCTGGGTCTGCTGTGCGCCGCGGCGTTCACGGGGTGCGGCCAGGCGGAAGAAGCGGAGCCGGAGAGCATAGAGCCCCAGAGAGTCGAGCTGGTCGTCTGGGGAGCCGAGGAAGACGCGGAACTGATGGGCCGGGTCATTCAAAATTTTCAGGAGCATTATCAGGGACAGGCGGATTTCAAGATTGCATTCGAGGTGCAGGGGGAATCCCAGTGCAAGGACGTGCTGCTGGGGGGGACTGGAGGACGGCGCGGACGTGTTCACCTTCGCGGATGACCAGCTGAATGCCCTGGCCGCCGCCGGGGCGTTAGACCCCATCGAGAATGCGGACGAGATTCGGAGCAGGAACCTTTCGAGCACGGTGGAGGCGGCCACGGTGAACGGTGTGCTGTATGCGTATCCGCTGACCGCGGACAACGGATATTTCCTGTATTACAACAAACGATACATCACGGACGAACAGGCCAGGACGCTGGACGGCATACTGGAAGCCGCGGCCGCCAAGGGCAAGCTCTTTGCCATGGACTGGTCTTCGGCGTGGTATGTATATTCTTTCTTTGGGAATACAGGGCTCCAGGTGGGGCTGAACGATGACGGGATTACGAACTATTGCACATGGAACCAGACGGAGGGGAGCATCCGGGGAGTCGACGTGGCCCAGGCCATGCTCAGGATTGCGGAAAGCCCTGGATTTGCCAGCCGCACGGACGAGGAGTTTCTGCAGGGGGTAAAGGACGGTTCCGTGGTTGCGGGCGTCAGCGGCGTATGGAATGCCGTCGCGGTTAACGAGGCGTGGGGAGAGGACACCGGGGCTGCCAAGCTGCCCACTTACAGCTGCAACGGCAGCCAGGTACAGATGGCTTCTTTTTCCGGATGCAAACTGATTGGCGTGAACGCTTATTCCGAGTACCCGGAGTGGGCTGCCAGGCTGGCCGAATGGATCACTGACGAAGAGAACCAGCGCCTCCGCTTCGAAATGCGCGGGCAGGGGCCGTCCAACATGGCGGTGGCCGATTCCCCGGCGATCATGGAATCCCCTGCAATCGCCGCTCTGTTGGAGCAGTCCGAGTATTCCCAGCTTCAGCGGGTAGGCGGCAAGTTCTGGGATCCCGTCACGGAATTCGCGGAAAACATGGCGGCAGGAAATCCCTCCGGCCAAAGCTTACAGGAGCAGCTGGATGAAATGGCGGAAGCCGTCTGCGCAAGATAGAATCATATGCTGAAAGGATTTATGGATGTAAGATGAAAAGCAAGCTCACCATTCAACAACGTCTCATACTCCCCATCATTCTGCTGGGAATCGTGGCTTTGGTTTCCAATGCCCTGTCGGTCTTCGGCATCAACAATGTGAATTCCAATGCCTCGAATATCGTGGATAATGATATGGCAGGCCTGGAGATGCTACAGAATATCCGCCACACGACCGCGAATATCCATAAGATGGCGCTGTCTCATATCGTGGCGGCGGACTATGGAACCATGATTGCCGTTGTGAGGGAAATCAAGGAAGAAGAGGAGATTCTGGAAGCGTATTTGGAGGAATATAGGAAGTTCGTCACAGCGGAGGAAGCGGATATATATGCGCAGCTGTTGGAGGACTATGATTCTTTTAAGCATGCTCTGGTCTATCTGGTATGTGCCAGCGCGGACAGCAACACCCAGGATGCCTATGCCTGTGCAAATGGGGATGTGGCCAGCTTCGGCTCCGCCATGGCAGACGGCATAGATGAGCTGTACGGGGCCGTAAGCGCAAGAACAGCCGACGCGAGGCAGAATCTGTCCTTTGTCTATATCGTGTCCCTGATCATCGCGGTGGCATCTGTGGCCACATGCCTGATATTAGTGCTCGCGACCATCCGGATCATCAAAAAATATGTGATAACACCGATCAAGGGGACGGTGGATACCCTTCAGGACAGTTCGAAGAAGCTGGACGAGGTCACAGGGGAGGTGCTGAAGCACACCCGCACGTCCGGGAGGAGCGCGGGAACGCTTTCTGCCCTGGCAGGCTCTCTGTCCACGGCGATTCAAAAGGTGGCGAAGAATGCCGAGAATATCAATGGCAGCGTGGCGGGCATCAAGGAGGATGTCCATGACATGGCGGAAGAATGCGGCGCCATCACGGAGTATTCCACCGCCATGAAGGCAAGGGCGAATGAGATGGAGGCAACGGCTCAGGCCAACGCGGAAGTGATTCAAAAGAAGACAGCCGATATCCTGAAGGTGCTGGAAGAGGCCATTGAAAACAGCAAGAGCGTGGATCAGGTGACCAAACTGACCAAAGACATTGTGACGATCTCCTCCACCACGGACCTGATTGCCCTGAACGCCTCCATGGAAGCCATGCGGGCCGGAAAGGCGGGAAAGGGATTCGCAGCCGTCGCGGCAGAGATCAAGACCTTGGCCAATTCCTGCAGCGAGACTGCCGGGCGTATCCAGGAGGTCAACCAGGTCGTCACCAACGCGGTACATAATCTGTCAAAGAATTCCCAGGAGATGGCAGACTACTTGAGCGAGACGATTCTGACGGAATTCCGGGAATTCGTCCGTTCCGGGAGGCAGTACAAAGAGGATGCCGATTATGTAAAGGAGAGGATTGATGCGTTCAACAGCAGGACAGACCGTCTCAGGAATTCCATGACAGAGATAGCCGGTTCCATTGAAAGCATCACAAGAGCAATCGATGACGGAGCTGTAGGTATTGGCGGGGTGGCTGACAGCAGCAGGAGCCTGGTGGAGGATATGAGAGATATCACGGGCCGCATGGATACCAACCGGGGGATTGTGGAGGAACTGAAAAAACAGATGGAAGTATTCGCGGATTTTTAGGGCGCGGCGAGTGTGTCAGCCGTAAGCTTCTCGGGTGTGGGGAAGCTTACGGCTGCTCTGTTTTCGGAATGCTGCTGTTTATGGCCGATGTCGGTTAGCAGTTGAGTGGGGCTCGTCCAAAGGTCTGAATTAGCTGACATTTGGCACGAATAGTGACGATAATAAGACGGGCGCGTCATAAATAAAATTGGGGGTTCCTATTTTTGGAAAAGTGTATTATAATAGTAAAATAAGACATGGGTTCACCATGCGTGTCAAGGCAGCACATCAATGACTAATCTAGCTGTGCCCCCCTTTTTATTCATGATGATGGAAAACTGACAGACCGCGTTTTCTGTTATTTGTGACATATTAAAATCAGGAGGAATTTATGAGAGAAAAGTATGAATCGTTGGTACTTGTACAGTTAAGAGAGCTTGCGAAAGTCCGCGGGCTGAAAGTTACGTCTTCCATGAAAAAGGCCGATTTGGTCGAGGCAATGTTGGCCGAGGATGAGAGAGTGAAAGCCCAGGAGGCTGAGGAGTCCGCCAAAAGCCAGAAGACCGAGACGGCGGCCGATGGCCAGGAGGCACAGCAGGCTGGCGAAAGTGCGCCTGAACCTGCACGCAAACGCAATGCCGTGACCAACAAGCGGACGGCAGCGTCTCAGCAGAAGAGCACCCGCAGCCAGAGCGCGGTGCAGAACGAAAGCAATTATAAGGCGGAAAATACAGTCCAGCGGGAGAGCACCCAGAAATCGGAGGAGGCCGGAGCAGGTCAGGGGGCGCAGGCCGCATCGAATCAGGCGGCATCAGCCCAGACGTCTGGGACAGGCCAGGCCGCGCCGAATCAGGCGGCATCAGCCCAGACGTCTGGGACAGGCCAGGCCGCGCCGAATCA
>OFGX01001191.1_pt1 | contig 16340 bp, 15 predicted proteins | sample 1521831 | NCBI WGS metagenome assembly OFGX01 (sample SAMEA3504080, study PRJEB24116) | mouse gut metagenome | biome: mouse gut; feature: mouse-associated habitat; material: faeces | place: Denmark | collected 2011 | reverse complement strand
TTATTCTTTACAAGGAGGAAACAATATGACAGTATATAAAAAATATTTAAAAATATGAGTAGATTTTTTTATTTTTTAATGGTATAATGATATTATATAATAAAAGAAGGTATAATAATGTCAGAAGAAAAACAATACCAAATTGAAACTGCAAGTGAAGATTCTCATATTATTCATTTAAAGCATCAAGTAAAAATCAATTTTGATGAAAATTATAATTATTATATTAAAAATCCTATAAAAAAATTTTTAAGCAAAGTCTTTATGACCTTTGCGGTTCCTTTATTTAAAGTTATTCATTATTTAGGGTTTGGCTTAAAAATTAAAAACAAAAAAATATTAAAGGCTCTTCGCAAACAAAAAACTGCATTTATTACCATTGCAAACCATTGTTTGATTTTAGATAGCACAATGTCTGTTGCAACCACTTTTCCAAAAACCTTATATATGCCAACAGTTGAACCAACAATGAAAATACCTGTTGCACGACTTATTTTAAGAGCAGGCAATGTTATGCCTATTCCGTTTAATATAAGAGGATTAGTAAAGTTTAAAAATGACTGCAACGAAATATTAAAAAATGGTAAAGTTCTTCATTACTTCCCTGAAGGTGCTTTGTGGCCATATTATGGCAAACTACGAGAGTTTAAACCGGGTGCTTTTAGATTTGCAGTAGATGCGAATATTCCTGTACTGCCATATTGTTTTTATTTTAGAGAGCGAAGAGGACTTTGGAAATTGCTTGGCAAAAAACCACTTGTAACCTTAGAAGTCATTGAGCCTATTTATCCGGATAACTCATTATCTAAAAAAGATGCAATTAATGATTTAATGAATAAATCGCATAGCGCTATGAAACAAATAATTGACTTGCACCCTTATGATAACCCACAATATAAAGATATTGAAGAACAATTACAAAATAAAGGAAATATAAATTAATAATTTATTTAAGGTGACATTGATGGATTTAACAAAATTTGTTTGGACAAGACATCCCAAAGATTTTACAATTACTAAAGATAAAATAACTATAACAACTGCCCCTCATACAGATTTATGGCAAAGGACTTATTATAATTTCCGCAATGATAATGCACCTGTTTTGCAAATGCAAACAGATGAAAAATATTTTAGTTTTTCTGTTAAAACTGATTTTTCAGAAAGTAAACATAGATTTGACCAATGTGGAATTGTAATGTATCTAAATAGCGAAAACTGGCTAAAAGGTTCTGTAGAATATGAAAACGATGATTTTCAACATTTAGGTAGTGTTGTAACAGTAAATGGATATTCTGACTGGGCAACAACTGAAATTAATGCAAACATTAAAACTATTTACTACCGCTTTAGTCGCAGAGAAAATGACTTTTTAATAGAATGTTCCTATGATGGTGTAAAATATAGTCAAATGCGAATTTGCCATATTCCAATTGCAAATGACACAATATCTTTTGGAATTTATGCTTGCTCACCAGAAGATTCTTCTTTTACAGCAGTATTTACTGATTTTAAAATGGAAGAATGCAAATGGCAAGCACACATAGGTCAAAAACCTGATAATATTTAAAAATAAAATTTATTTAATCACGATTTTTGATAGATTTTTTGCAAAAAGATTAAAAAACAACACACTAAAAATTTTTAGTGTGTTGTTTACCTTTTTAGTGCTATTATAATTTTTAATTATTAGTAATTTTAATTTTATTAGACCATTTTGCAAACATCTATCCAATTGATATAGTTTGAGTATTGCTCTAGTTCAGGTATTGTTAATTCTATTGCACTATTGCTACTGCCGCAAGCAGGAAAAATTGTTGCAAATCTTTTTAATGATTCGTCCAAATAAATTTCAACTCCGTCATTTACTGCAAATGGGCAAACACCACCAACTGCATGTCCTACTAAATTTTCCACATCATCAAAGGCAAGCATTTTTGCTTTTGTGCCAAAATAACTTTTAAACTTACTATTACCAACTTTGCTATCACCACTTGTAACAATTAAAACTACTCTATCCCCTACCGCAAAAGATAAAGTTTTTGCTATCCTACAAGGCTCACAATTTAGTGCAGCGGCAGCAAGTTCTACCGTTTTACTAGAAACTGTAAACTCTTGTACCCTATCCTCTATGCCAAACTGCCTAAAATATTCTTTTACTTTTTCTATTGCCATAATTTCACCTCAAATTCTATTTAAATTGTTTTTCATTTATTTGTAACTAAAAAATAAAGAGTATTTTAAAACTAAAAAACTCTTTAATAATCTTATGTGTTAACTAGTAGTTAATTCAGTTAATGAATCACTATTTTTATTACTATTAACAACTATACAAAAATTTAATAGCATATTTGCCTTAAATTATTTTGCATATTCGACAGACCTTGTTTCCCTTATAACATTTACTTTAATTTGTCCAGGATATTCAAGTTCTGACTCAACTTTTGCTGCAATATCTTTTGCAAGGAAGATAGTAGACGAATCGTCAACCTGTTCTGGTTTTACGATAACACGAACTTCTCTACCTGCTTGAATTGCGTATGATTGCTCTACTCCTGCGAACGAGTTTGCGATACCTTCCAATTTTTCTAAGCGTTTTACATAATTTTCTAGCGACTCACGTCTTGCACCTGGTCTTGAACCAGATATAGCATCTGCCGCTTGAACAATGATAGCCTCTAAAGTTTGTGGCTCAACATCATTGTGGTGTGCTTCAATAGCATGAATAACAGCACGATTTTCTTTATATTTTTTAGCAAGGTCTACACCAATTTGGATATGAGTGCCTTCCACTTCGTGGTCAACAGCCTTACCAATATCGTGCAATAAACCTGCTCTTTTTGCGATTTTAATATCCGCACCAAGTTCTGCCGCCATTACTCCTGCAAGATATGATACTTCCAAACTGTGATTTAACACATTTTGGCCATAACTTGTACGGAACTTCAACCTACCCAATAGTTTAACAAGTTCTGGGTGAACACCATAAACATTAGCATCAAACATAGCATTTTCGCCAGTTTCTTTAATCTGAATGTAAAGTTCACGTTTTACTTTTTCAACCATTTCTTCAATTCTTGCTGGATGAATTCTTCCGTCATTTACCAATCTTTCAATAGTAATTCGTGCGATTTCCCTTCTTAGCGGGTCGAACCCTGATAATGTTACTACATCAGGAGTATCATCTATAATCAAATCAATACCAGTGGCATTTTCTAGTGCACGTATATTTCTGCCCACTCTACCAATTAATCTTCCTTTCATATCGTCATTTGGAAGTGATACAACAGATACAGTAAGTTCTGCTGCATGGTCAGCGGCACATTTTTGCACAGCCATTCCAATAATATTTTTGGCTTTTTTCTCTGCCTCTTCCTTGGCATTGCTTTCAATTTCTTTTGCTATAATTCCTGCTTCTTTTTTTACACCCTCTAACAATTCGTCCATTAAAGTTTGTTTTGCTTCTTCAACAGTCATATTGGCTACTTTTTCAAGTTCTTCAACCATTTTTGAATGAGATTGACTAATCTCAACTTCTAAGCCCTCGATTTCCTTTTCTCTTGCCTCAAGTGATTTTTTATACTCATCGCAAGAGTCCATTTTTTTGTCAATTAAAAGTTCTTTTTTGGTTAATAATTCTTCTCTTTGTAAAAGTCTTTGTTCAGACTTTTGGATTTCCGCACGCCTTTCTTTGGATTCTCGGTCAAACTCGTTACGCAACCTTTTTTGTTCATCCTTTGCCTCTTGTAGTGCTTCTTTTCTAAGTGTTTTAGCCTCGGCTTTACCGTCCTCAACTATTTTATCAGCAGCGGCTTTAGCAGATTTAACTTTTCTAACAAATACTGCCCAATATGTCGCATAACCAATACCTAGACCTACAACCAATGTTGCAATTGCAATACCAATTACCCCACCAATATCTATAGCACCTAAAAGCAAAGTAAAAATACTGTTGCTTAACATAGTATACCTCCTATTTAATTTTCAAGTTACAAAAAACAAATATATCGTTCGCAAAAACATATTTGCCATAATATAATAATACTTTAAATTTTTAATAATGTCAATACCTTTTGTTATATTTTAAAATCTTTTTAATATAAATAGTTATATTTTGCAATTTGAGCATTAAAATATTAAATTTATAAAAAATCTAATATTTTTTGTTATTTATTTTGTTAAATAAATTTAAAATACAACACTAAGGTAAACATCTTAAAAATATGCAATATCCTAAATAAATCTAATTATTTATTATTACTTTTTAAGGCTTCCATTACTTTGTTATAAATTTCGTCAGCAACTTCTGGATTACTATCAAGATAATCAACTGCCTTATCTTTACCTTGACCTATCTTTTGGTCATTATAACTATACCAACTGCCACCTTTTTTAACTATGCCATAGTCAGAGGCAACATCTATTAAGCAACCATTTTTAGATATTCCTTTGCCATACAAAATTTCAAAATCAGCAGTCTTGAATGGTGGTGCAAGTTTGTTTTTAACAATTTTTGCCTTAGTTTTATTACCCCTAATATCATCAGCAGATGCTTTTAATGCCTCACCTTTTCTTACATCTATTCTTACACTTGCATAAAACTTAAGTGCTTTACCACCGGCTGTTACTTCTGGTGAGCCATAAATTACACCAACCTTATCACGCAATTGGTTAATAAAAATTACTACAGTTTTAGATTTGTTAATTATTGCTGTCAATTTTCTTAATGCTTGAGACATAAGTCTTGCTTGCAAACCAACTACTGAATCACCCATATCGCCATCAATTTCTGCCTTTGGAGTAAGTGCTGCAACAGAGTCCACAACTATTACGTCCATACTACCAGACCTAACAAGAGTTTCAACAATGTCAAGTGCTTGCTCACCATTATCTGGTTGAGAGATATATAAATCTTTTAATTTTACACCCAACTTTTCTGCATAAATAGGGTCTAATGCGTGCTCAGCATCCACAAATGCACAAATACCACCAGTCTTTTGAGCACTAGCCACAACATGCAATGCAACAGTAGTTTTACCAGAAGATTCAGGTCCGTAAATTTCTACTATTCTTCCTCTTGGCATACCACCAGTTCCTAACGCAACATCCAAAGTTAAGCAACCAGTAGGGATAACTTCTATTGGTACAATGTCATGCTCGCCCAATTTCATAATACTACCTTCGCCGTATACTTCTGTAATTTTTTTAATGGCCTCGTCAATGTATTTTGCCTTATCACTATCACTTGTAGGTATATTCATTACCTTACTTTTCTTTTCTGCCATAAATTTCTCCTCAATATATTTTATCACATAAATTGTAATATTTTATTTTTTGTATTTTAATAAATTCTTTCTACACTATCAATAAGTTTAATTAATTTAAACATAGCATGATTACATGCTTTTTTTCTTACTTCGTTTCGGCTACCTTTAAACATAACCTCTTCTATCTTATAATTTGCAAGGCTACCATATCCTATATAAACAAGTCCGGATAGAGCATCATCTTCATGATTTGCGTAACCTGTTGTTGCTATACCATAAACTATCTCTTTATTTGCAAGTATACCTTTAATCATTGCATCGCAAGTTTCCTTACTTACAGAAGTATACTCCTCCAAAGTGGTTGCTGGCACATGCAGTCTTCTAACCTTAGCGCCATTATTATAAGTAACTATACCCTCATATAGCACTTTACTAGCCCCATCAATATCACATAATGTTGAACTTATTAGACCTCCAGTAATTGATTCTGCAACACCAAGCATTTCACCTTTTTTTATTAGTAATTTTACTAAACACTCATTTAAATTGATATTTTTATCAGAATAAATATAGTCTTCTAATCTTACATTGATTTTTGCAAGTATACTCTCTAGTGCAATGGAATCTACATTATTTTTAGATATAGTAATAGTTCCTTCCAAACAATTAGCAGAAAAATCTATGTTAACTTCGTCTGTCCTTAAGTCACCACATATTTTTTCAAACCTTGCATTATCCAAACCATAAGTCCTAAGCACGCATTGATAAGCATATTCCTTATTGTTCATCATCATTCTCCTTATTTGCATTTTGTTCAATTTCTTCACATTCAGTTGTAGCAACTACTTCCTCACTATCTGCATTTGCATCTAAATTTGCCACTTTTTCTTCCATAAAAACGTGTTTGTTTTTCCAAATATAATTAAATCCAGAAACAACTGTAAGAATTGTTGCTATACCAAACAAAGTCCAACCTAAAAACAAAAATACTACACCAACCCAATTGACAGCCTTATGCCAAGGCTCATTAATAAAAGGCACTAGCATTAACATAGGCAAAGCAATTAAAGTAACAATTGTTTTTGCTTTACCAAGTTTATCAGCAGCCATTACCTTGCCTTTTGATGCGGCAAGTTGTCTAAACACACCAATAATAAACTCTCTTGCCAAAATAAGTATAACGCATATTTCACCAAAATAAGGTGCTAAGACAGGATAAACTTCGCCAGCGCTTGTAATAAAATTCATTTTTAGCAAAATTATCATTCCTGCAACTACCAAAATTTTATCCGCAATAGGGTCTAAAAATTTTCCTAAATCAGTTACCAAATTGTATTTTCTTGCCAAATGTCCGTCTACAAAATCAGTACAAGATGCTATTATAAACACAATAGTCATAAGTATATAGTATTGCTCAAACACTTCTCTTAGACAAAATATCAGCACAAAAATCGGTATTAAAGCAATTCTAGCAACAGTTATTCGTGTTGGTAAATTCATACTAATTCTCCTTTTAAATCTAATCCTATCCTTTCAGTAATCTTTATATTATATATTTCACCAATATCTACTGGCTTGCTTGCCGTAAAATAAACAACTCTATCAATTTCAGGTGCATCCTCTGCCATTCGTCCAATAAAACATTGGTTATCAAAATCAACCTCTTCATACATTACAGGAACTATTTTGCCTATCAAATTGTTTGCTTTTTCTGCCATTATCTCTTCTTGCAAAGCATACAAGGCTGAAACTCTTTGTTTTTTAATTTCTTCTGGCACTTGATTTTCAAAATCATACGCAGGAGTTCCATCTTCCCTTGAATATGCAAAAAAGCCACACTTATCAAATCTATTCTTTTTAACAAACTCATATAAGGTATTAAAATCTTCCTCAGTCTCGTCAGGGAAACCTACAATAAATGTAGTTCTAATAACAATGTTTGGAACAACTTTTCTTAATTTATCTAATAAGTTTTGTAAAAGTTCTTGCCTAACATGTCTATTCATTCTCTTTAAAATTTTATCTTGAGCATGCTGCATAGGTATATCAATATATTTTACTATTTTTTCACTTTTTGCAATTTTTTCAATAAGTTGGTCGGTAACAAGTTCCGGATAACAATACAAAAGCCTAATCCAACGGCAGTCAACATTTTCTAGCCTATCCAAAAGTTCTACTAACTTTAACTCCCCATATAAATCTTTGCCATATCTTGTTATATCTTGAGCAACAATGTTTAGTTCCTTAACAGCATATTTTGCAACAATTTTTTCCGCCTCTTCTACTATCTCTTCCATAGGTCTTGAAGTAAATTTACCTCTTATTTTAGGGATAGCACAATATGTACAATTATTATTACAACCTTCTGCTATCTTAAGATAAGCATAGTGGTAAGGTGTTGTTAGTACTCTTGATTTTGTAAAATCTCTTTTGTTTATATCATTTTTAATAGCGATTTTTGAATGATTATTTACAAAATCCTTAATCAAAACTGGTAATTCTCTGTAATTTGCAGTGCCAACAAAAATATCTACCTCAGGCAATTCCTCAACTAAACTATCCATATATCTTTGACTTAAGCAACCACTAACTACTAGGCATTTACATTTACCATTTTGCTTATAGTCACTCATCTCAAGTATCGTATCAATTGATTCTTGCTTAGCATCATCTATAAAAGCACAAGTGTTGACAACAATTATATCACTATCAGCAGGGTCGCCAGTAAAAGTATATCCATCCTTTTCCAAAAAGGCCAACATATTTTCTGTATCTATTCTGTTTTTATCGCACCCAAGCGAAATTACTCCTATCTTCATAAGGTCCTACCTTTTTCAACTTACTTGTTTTTTTATAGTTTTATCCAACACTACACTATTTGAATTAAATAAAATTAATCAAGACTGCAGTCGCCGTATTTTGAACGCAAAGTAGGCATATCAATAAGTATCTCTCTTTGCTTGTTATCTTTTGATGCACCAATGTATCCTAATTCTTCCATAGTATCCACAAGACGTGCTGCCCTTGGGAAACCTATGCCAAACTTTCTTTGCAATTTAGAAATACTTACCGCACCAGTTGTTACAACATTATAAAGTGCTTTTACAAACAACTCGTCCTGCTCTCCTGAAGAGCCTTCACCAAAAGAGGTTTGTGCAGGGTTTGCACCAGCATTGTTATTTGTATTTAAAATATATTCTTCAATATCTTTATCAAAATAACATTCGTTATTATCTCTTACATAATCACAAATTGCATTAACTTCTTCACCTTCAATTAATGTACCTTGTAATCTTTCAGGGTCATTAACACCATCAGAAAAAATCATATCGCCATATCTTAATAATTTTTCTGCACCGCCTTGGTCTAAAATGGTTTTACTATCCACAAAACTTGAAACTGCAAACGCAATTCTTGCTGGCAAGTTTGCCTTAATAGTACCAGTAATAACATCAACAGATGGTCTTTGAGTTGCCAAAATCAAATGTATACCTGCCGCTCTTGCTTTTTGAGTTAAACGCACTATTCTTTCTTCGAGTTCTTTTTTCATTACCATCATAAAGTCGCCAACCTCGTCAATTATAATAACTATATATGGTAATTTTTCTTCCTTTTTAGGGTCAATTATCGCGTTATAATCTGTAATTTTTTGTACTCTTCTGTCCTTAAACATTGTATAACGCATTTCCATTTCTTCTATTGCCCAGTCTAGCAAATTCAAAGTTCTATCTTTGTCACTTACTGCCTCAGGTATAAGCAAATGCGGTATTCTGTTATACATATTAAGTTCTACTTGTTTAGGGTCAACAAGCAGCAACCTCAATTCCTCCGGAGTGTATTTATAAAGCAATGAAACTATTAAGGAATTTAGGCAAACTGATTTACCAGCACCAGTTGCACCTGCAATTAATAAGTGTGGCATAGCAGATAAATCTGCAGTAAAGTTTTCGCCATCACAGTTTTGACCTACTGCAAAAGCAAGTTTGTGCTTGCTATGAGCAAATTTTTCAGACTGAATAACAGATTTTAAGCCAACCTTACCTCTTTTTTCATTAGGTATTTCTACACCAAAAGCATTTTTACCTGGTATAGGTATTTGACACCTAACACTTTTAACTTCAAGACACATTGCTATATCGTCAACATAACTCAATACTCTTTTTACTGGTATACCTTTTGGCATAACAAGTTCTAGTCTTGAAAAAGTAGGGCCAGTTACTACTCTGTTTACTTTTGCATCAATACCAAACTCTGACAAAGTATTTTCCAAAATAGCAATTTTATCGTCAAAGTTTTCTCCTTGTGGAGGTCTGCTTTCATAATCTTTAAGTAACTCAATAGGAGGATACTTGTAAGGTGCTAATTTAACTCTTACTTTTTCCTTTTTAGTAGTCTCAACTGGTTTTTCTTTTGCAACTTCGTTATTTTCAAAAACTGGGTTAACTGGTTTTGCTATATTTGCAAATTGATTTAAAGGAGTGTTATCCGCAGTTTTAATATCTTCGTTACTCTCTTCAAATAACTTGCCAGAAACATGAGTTCCGCCTTTATCACTTCTTTCCTTGCGTTTTTGTTCCCTTTTTAATATATCTTCGCCATCAAGTCTTTCAGATGATAAATTATGTCTTCTATTGACTTCATTTTGTGCGATTTTTTCTCTTTCTTCTCTTTGTTTTTTAAGCAAGTTTTCAAAGCCATCAACTTCTTTATGAGTAGCAGTTTTATCCTCAACAGGCAAATCATTATACTTGTTTTCTGTAGGATTATTTAATCTTTCAAATTTAACAAAAATGTCTTCTTTTTCTTCTGTCTTTGGAGTTTCAGCCTTTATGTTTTCCTCTTTTTTAGCAAAAAAGTCTTTAAAATCACTTTCATTATCAAATACACTATTATTAGATTTATCAAAATTATCTTGTTTATTTAAACTATCAAAAGTATTTTCTTCCTTAATAATTTTATCAACTTTAATGTTATCAACTGCAAAATAGTCTTTTTCTATTTCAATATTATTTACTTTTTCCTCTTCAGACTTTTTATTATTTAAATTGTCATTAATTTTGCCCATACGATACTCATTGGTGTAACTTGCATAATCAGCATTATCACCCATAGAAACAACTGGTTTTTCTTCTTCACTTTCCTTTTTTACAGGTTTGCTGTTGTTACCATACAAAATATCATAAGCATTATTAAACTTACTAGTTTTATCATCTGGCTTTTCAGTTTGATAGTCTGCTGGCTCAACATCAAGCAAGTTTCTGTCCTTTAGTCTTGCAAACCTAGATGGCACACTATTTTCAGCAACAAAACTATCAAAATTAACTTTTTCGGTTGCACTAGCCTCTTCTAAAGGTAAATAAGTATCTGCAATGTCCTTATTTTTCTTTTTGTTGTCATTATCTTCTACAAGCAAATTTGTTTTTACTATTTCAAATTCACCATCATTTTGCATTTGACTAAAATCTACCATTTCAGCAGGTGTAGTATTTTTTTTGCCAGCATTAAAATAACTTAAAATATTATCATAAAATACAAAAATTCCACCAAATAACAAAGCAAAAATACTGCAAATTACAATACCTACATAGTTTGCAAGCAAAAGCGGATACAAAAATACACCTGCAAGTACACCGCCCGCAGTATTATGTTGGTTATAACAACTACCTAAATACTTGCTATATCCATCATCTGCATATTGAGAAGACGAAACGCAGTGCAAAAGTCCAATTACCATTGCAAAAAACATAATTATAGCAAGAACTCTTAAAAAACCTAGTTTTGGTCTTTTAACTTTGCACATTGTCAATATACCAAAAATTATTAATGCCAAAAAGTATGCATAAACGGCATAACCAAAAGCACCAACAAAAAAATCAGTAACTGCTTTGCCGGCTTTCCCAAACGCGCCAACAAGTATAAGCATAAACACTACACCTATACCAAGCATAATACCGCCCTCTATCCAATGGTCATTTTTACCTTTTTGTTTTTTATTATCTGACATATTACCTCACAAACTCTAAAAATCTAGTTTATACACAAAAATTACTAAACAGATTTTTAAAACATAAATAATTAAATTACTAAAGTTAAATAATATTGTATTTATTAATCAACTTTGTAACCTTGCTTTTGCGATTTACCATATTGTCTATCAAAATTTTCTTTATTCTTTTTTAGGTAAATTGCATGCAATTCTTCTGCAGTCATACCATAACTTAAACACATACTAACAAAAAAATGCAAAATATCAACAAGTTCCTCTTTTACTGCATCTTCGTTTATTGGTTTTTCATTTTTCCACCACTTAAAATTAACCTCGTCAAGCACTTCTGCAAGTTCGCTAATCATAGCAAGTGTTTGCTTTTGTATCCATTCATTTGGTTTTATATTTTCCAAATGTCTATTTTTTATTAAATCGTCTTGAAATGCTTTTTGCATCATAAATATTTCATCTAATTTGTCCATACCATACCTTCCTTTGTAAAACTTTTTATCCTACTATCCTCTTATTATATCAAGCGGACTAAAGTCTATCTCTTTTCCTACATAACTTGTAACCACTTTGTCAAAGTCAAAAATATAATTGATAATATCCATAACACTATCTTTTGTTATCAAATCAATTTGCTTTATCTTTTCGTCAAAGTCAAAAGTTTGGTCTAAAAACAAAGCCGTCCTGCCATAAACTCTCATTAAAGAAGTTGAACTCTCTTGAGATAAAGCATAGTTACCTTTTAATTGTTTTTTAACTCTTGCAAGTTCCTCATCACTTAAGCCATCTTTTTTAAGTTTTAAAATTTCCTTTCTAATACTTTGCAAAGCCTGCTTGCTTGTTTTAGGGTTTGTGCCAAGATATATGGCAAATGCACCATCTCCATAATATGCTGATGGATAAGAATACACATTGTAAGCAAGTCCACTCTTTTCCCTAACTTCCTGAAAAAGTCTTGAACTCATACCACCACCAAAAGCAGAATTTAATGCAAGTAATGACATATTATTATCCGCCCCAAACTCCAAACTAGGAAAAGCAATTGCAATATTTGCTTGCTCCAAAGGTTTTATAACAACCGCACTATCACACTTTGGTTTGTGCACAATTTTTTCTAGTTTATAACTGCTACTAAACACATTGCAGTCAAAGTATTTTGCCACAAGTTCAATTGCTTTTTCCTTTGAAATATTACCAACAACGGATATAACCATATTGTTAGCACTATATTTATCTGCAATATATTTTTTTAAATCTTGCGTTTTAAAATTTTTGATATTATCCGCATTACCCAATATTGTATAGCCAAGACTACTACCCTTAAAATATGTTGTTGCTAAGTTTTCCAAACATAAATCATCTGGAGTATCTTCACTCATTGCAATTTCTTCAAGCACAACGCCTTTCTCTTTGTCCATTTCCACTTGGTCAAAAGTAGAATTAAACAAAAAATCGCTCATTATTTCCATACAATTTTCTGCATACTCGTCTACACTCACAGTATAGTAACAAGTAGACTGCTTAGAAGTAAAAGCATTAATTTGTGCACCTAGCCCATCAATTTCACACACTATATCATAAGCACTGCGTTTTTTTGTGCCTTTAAACATCATGTGCTCTATAAAATGCGAAATACCATTGTTGCTATCATTTTCACTACAACTGCCAACTGCAAACATTACACCTATTGCAACAGAACGCACCCCTGACATTTGTTTATGAATTAGTTTTAGTCCACTATTAAAATAAGTTATATTATTATCCAAAATTAATCTCCATTTTCCCACTTAATCAAGTTTAGTATTTTTCCATCATAATTATATGATGCTAATATATTTTTATCTAAAATCAAAACACAGATAGTCCTTAATCTGTACAGAATTATACAAAATAATTATACTATTTTTTTATTGCAAAGTAAAGACTTTAAAAGAAAAATATATGTAATATATTTATTTATAATAATAAAAATAAGTAACTTTATTTGCCTTTAATCAAAAGTATTTACTTTTTAGTCTAATTTTATCCATTCATACATATAATTAGTTGAGGTATTTATGAAACATAAGGAACTAATTACAAATAGTATTATAGCATTAATATTAGTAAGTCTATCTGTGCTTACAATGTGTTTTACACCACTTGCCATAACTGCAAGTGCTACCCCAAAGCCTATTTACAAAGGCAATGGACTAAACAGCAGTGTTTCGCTTATGGTAAATGTATATTGGGGCGAAGAGTATTTGCCAGATATGCTGGACACTTTTGACAAATACAATGTAAAAACCACCTTTTTTGTAGGTGGTTCTTGGGTAAGCAAAAATGATAGTATGTTAAAAGAAATTTTAAGCAGAGGTCATGAAATTGCAAACCATGGTTATTTACATAAAGACCAAGACAAACTGGATATGGAAGGCAATTTGCGTGAAATATCTATGTGCCATAATATAGTAGAAAAAACTATAGGCTACAAAATGACTTTGTTTGCACCTCCGTCTGGAGCATTTTCTAGCGATACACTAAAAGCAGCAAATAACTTAGGGTATCAAACTATTATGTGGTCAAAAGATACAATAGACTGGAGAGATAAAAACACCGACCTTATTGTAGAAAGAGCAACCAAAAAAATATCTTATGGTGACTTAGTGCTTATGCACCCAACAAAGTGTACAGCGGAGGCTCTTCCAAAAATATTAGAGATTTATAAACAAAAAGGCATAAAAGCGGACAAAGTAAGCAATGTAATACAAGCCTAAATATTAAACTACTGAATTTTTATTCAGTAGTTTTTTTAATCTATTTCTAAATTATGTAATAAAAATATTTTATCATTCATAAAATCTTGGATAGTCATATCAAACGCACTAGCGATTTTAAAAAATGTTGTCATAGTTATAGTTTTATTTTTACCTGTTAAAATTCTATGCATTGCACCATGGGGTATAGTAGATATTTTTTCTAATCTATATTGAGTAATATGTTTTTCGTTTAAAAGTTTAATTATTCTGTAAGCAACAGCATCATTTATTGTCATATATCCTCCCTATAAATGTCTATTTAAACATTTAATTTATCAATGATTATGATAGTAGCATAACACACTTTTAATCATAATCCGTCCCCTAGTGTGAACATAAAACAAATAATATGAAAATTTTTATTATACAATTTCCTCAAAAACCTGTCAAAAATCGGCAGTAAATGACAAAAACACACATTTAAAATGTGTGTTTTTTCTTTTAGATTATTTATTAAAATAACAGTTTATTATACAAAAAGTTTATCAGTTATACCATCTTCTAAATCAGCAATACAATATATATCTTCTAAAACATCAAAGGTTTCTTCCAAATTATGTTTTGCGGATTTCCAACCTAGTCCATCAGTAAACCAAACAAACTTAAAATTATCAATTTGATTTGCTTCTAAAGTTATTGTTTTATAACTCCTTGCAGTTTCATTCAATTTAGAACCACTACTTGAATAAAAATTTGTTTCAATAGCATAAATAACATTACTTATTTTAACAACAAAATCAAATCTTTTTTCTGCTTTACCTTTGTTAGATATACTTGATAAATCTATATCCCATTTTGATTCAATTGAAGATAATTTCATCTCTTTAAAATAAGTTTCATTTTTCACAAGCCCCGCTTTAATTAAATAATCTTCAACTAGATTTTCCATTAAATGTCCACCGCGATTTTTTCGTCCATTACTATCAAGTCCAACTTCTACACCAACAACATAATCAACTAAATTATTAATTATATGATTAGAAATCAAATTAAATAATCCTGTTTTATCCATAAACATAACATATTCATCAACAGAATAGTTACGTTTATAAAAATTAAACAAAAATTCTCCATCACCATCTATAGCATAAATTTCATAACCACGTACAGCCAATAATATAGGAATACATTTTAAAATAGTAGGATAATTATCCAATAGTGCCCTAAAATCTTTTTCAATATTTTTTGAACCAATTAAAGAGTTTAATATATTTAATTCAACTTTTATATTATCTACATTTTTATATATTTTTTCAAAATTGACATAATATTCATAATCACTTATATTAGATTTAAAAGTACTAAACCAGTCATTAAAATTTCTTTTCATTAGTTTTCACCTTTCTTCAAATTTACTTACTATAATTCATTACCAAAATTTCAGTTATATCACTACGTTTTGATGCCACACAATTTATCATTCGCTTTGCAGTTACTCTTTCTATTCTATAACCATTGTATAAATTATCAAAAAAAGTATCATCCTCATTTGTATTTTTAGGGTCAGAATTTGAAAGCATTAGTAAACATTCTTTTTGACTTAACATTTTATAATACTCCGCAAGTTCTTTTTGGCAAGTATCATCAAATACTGATTTATCATAACTTACAAAAGAATTATTTTCAACGATAGGGCGATAAGGTGGGTCAAAATATATAAAAGTATTTTCAGTAACATTATTTAATACTTGCTGATATTCTCCAAAACTAATTTGCACTTTTTGCAATAATTTTGAGCATAAAATCAAATTATCTCTGTCACATATTAAAGGCTTTTTATATTTCCCTTGAGGAACATTAAATTTTCCGTTTTTATTTACTCTATATAAACCATTAAAACAAGTTCTGTTTAAAAAAATAAAATCAGCACATTTTTCAAAATCATATTTTCCATTTAAATTAATGTCGTTATACCTATCCCTTACTTTATAGTAAATTTCTTTCTCTAATCCGCTATATTCTTTTTCTAGAATTTCTAGTTTTTTTATTACCTCAAATACATCTGCTTTTATACAACGATAACAATTAATCAACTCTTTATTAATATCATTTATATATGCTTGTTTAATATCATAATTTTGCAATAAATAAAAAAGCACTGCTCCTCCACCAACAAAAGGCTCAATATATGTGTCTATTTTACCTATTTTTAATTTTTCTGGGAACAATTTGTCAAAAGTATTTAAAAGTTGTCCTTTTCCACCAGCCCATTTTAAAAATGGCTTTGCAGTACCATTACACATTTAAAACTCCTAATTAATTATTAAACACAATAAATTT
>OFGX01001190.1_pt1 | contig 16340 bp, 10 predicted proteins | sample 1521831 | NCBI WGS metagenome assembly OFGX01 (sample SAMEA3504080, study PRJEB24116) | mouse gut metagenome | biome: mouse gut; feature: mouse-associated habitat; material: faeces | place: Denmark | collected 2011 | reverse complement strand
CATATTTTCCATGTCTTAAAATTTTCCATCCTTTCAACGTTGATATATCAGCATTCTTGTCGTTAAATGGAAAAAAACATGGAAAATTCCATCATTTTAAGATTGATCTTCATTTCATCTGTTGTTTGAAACGACAGATATTGCCATTTAAAATTTTCCATTATTTTCCATTTGTTTCGGGATGAAAATTGTTAAAGTAACAATTATATTTATATATTTTCATGCAAACTAAAAAGCTGATATACATCAGCTTTAACAATGGGATTTCATCCAAATACCCTTATCAATATTTGAAAATAAAAATAAAGGACAATGAAATATGATTATCGAACTAAACAAATTAACAAGTGAAAATAAAGAATGGATTATTGATTTTGTTTGCGATGACCCCAGTACCGATGATAAATCAGAATATAAACTAATTGCTAACGATTTTATTAATTATCTAATCAACAAAAATATTAAAACCATCAATACTAACAATAGCGATGATCTTGATATCTTATCTGATAGTTTTAACGATTTCGCCACCACACAGCAAGAATTTTGGTATGACGAAGGATTATAAAGAAAGGATAATTATCATGACTATGACTGTTAATCAAGCTTATAACACGATGATTGGACAAGTTGCAAATGCCGCATATTGTATAGGCTGTTTAGGCTGTAAATCAGAATTGGATTTGAATATTAAAATTACACCTATTAAAAGCGAAATAGTAAATGATCAATTTCATCTACGTTTAAGTGTAGATGAATACGTACTTGATATTTTAGTCGGATTAAAAGTTACTATGCGATATGGCCATGGAATGGATGATAAAACTACCAACATTGATGTTCAAGTTGTTGGCTATCCATATAGAAATGAATCTAGAACTTTAAATCCTAAAGTTATACCTGTTTTTGATGATCTTATTGACACTGTTGATCCTGACGATTTTGAAAAACGTGTGATCCACAGAATGTATTGCTTTGTAACGCAATATTGTAAGCTACACGAACATCTTAGACGTTTATTTCCCCAAGACTATTAAATATGAGTAAAATCAAAATGTCAAAGTAACAATTATATTTACACATTTATAGAAAGGCAATATTATGGATATCTTAACTTTGAAAAAATTAATCGATGACCGTAATTATCGCGTATATGCTGTTGAAACCGGATGGCATGATCTAGCTGATTGCATTGATCGTACTTATGATTTAGTGATCACTAATGCACCAAATATTGTTTTACCTAGTTTGATTCATAAGTATTTAGCCTTGCCATGGACTAGTAATGATCATTCATATAATCATGACTATACCCCTGGTTTTAAAATCAATCCAATCAACATTGATTCCTTAACTGTACTGCCCAATATAAAGTACATCAACACATACCAACTGTTATATAATGAAATCAAAAAACATAATTACAATTTTAAGCATATACATGTTTTGTCATACGATATTGCATCTAATAAAATCATAGCCGATTATAATGAATTGGAATATGATACTAATGTTATTAAACGTCTAGTTGAACTAGAACAAAAAGATATTGATCAAAAACATGCACAAGACCAACAAAAAGAAGCTGACATGAAGCTTAATCAATTGATTTCTGATATTAGTAAATTATCAATTGAAAATAAACAAAAAGTTCTTGCGAAATTAATCAAATAGTTAAAAAAGATAAGTCATTAGACTTAAATTTAGACGGCTTAGATAATCAATCTCAGCAATTATAATTGTTAGCACCTTAAAGGAAGAATTTACTATGATTATTTACAACGATAAAAAACAAACTATCCAAGGCGTAGCAATTACTGATAGTCGCAAATATTTACAATTAAAATCTATTATTTCAGCTCAGCATCTTGAAGGCTTTAATCAAACAGCTACTGATATTAAGCATTTGTTAGATGAATCTAAGAAAACAAATACTGATTTTAATGACCTGTATAAGCAATTATTTGAATAAGGATTTGTATCTTTAGCGCTATAATTAAATCTATCAATCATGTTTGGAGGAATCATAATTTTGAAACTACATAAAAAATTAATGACTATAATCCTACTAGGCTTAACCGCCATATCGCTTGCTGCTTGTTCAAGTGTTGATGACTGGTCATTATCCCTGAAATCAAAAATCGGACAACTGCCTTTAATTGTGTCGACTTATGACGCAAACGGTCAAAAAATAGACCAAATTAAGGCTAAATCCGTACATATTCATACTGACAGAGAAATGTCGAAAACTGACAGCAGCGGCAATGAAAAATCCAGCGTTATTGATGTAGACTATGGTAAGCACCGTATGACACATGTTGGTTCAACTTTAATTGCTTACGAAGGTCTTACAAACTACGAAGACAAATTCACTAAGCACGTTAATATTGCAGTCAAATTTGCCCTATTAACTATCATCAGAAAAAACACAACCAAAATAAGTATTAAAAAAGGAACATCAATTTCGATGTTCCTTTTTTTTTTGCCTGTTTTTATTGTATTACTGATATCAACTGCCACCGTGTCAATTTACCTCGGAATAAATTCCGGGGCTTGTATCTCAAACTGCATTGAACAGTTAGTAGTAATGATGAATGAACGCGATAGCCGTTTTAAAATGATTTAATTGCTCTTAGACAAATCATTTAGAAATCATAACTATTATTTTCCTTTATTCTTTTTGAACGAACTACCAAGCAATTTTAATAATCCTGTAATTCCTATCAAAATACCAGAAAGTACAACATAGTTACTGTTTTTCGTTCCAGTTTGAGGTAGTTGATCGTTATCAGTCTTTTTATCCTGAATATTATTCGGTTTTTGAATAGTATGTTTACTACTTTTTTCTGAAATATTTTCAGAAATTTTAGCAGTCTTGGCGTCAACTTTAACCACTTTAATCCTATCAGTTGTTTTATTTTCTGGAATTTTATCAAGGGATATACTGTCATGCATTTTTGATGAGCCTATTGCTGCTGATGTGTTATCAGTAATAATAGAAAATTCATGCTGTCTACTCTTATCTGGATCTAACGCCGGTAAGTCATGACTATCAGGAGTGACTGTATCATACTGTCTACTCTTATCTGGATCTAACGCAGGTAAGTTGCGACTGTCATTTTGTTTATCCTTATCTGGATCTAGTGTAGGCAACTCATGACTATTAGAAGTTCCTGTATCATGCTGTTTACCCTTATCTGGATCTAATGCTGGTAATTCGTGACTATCAGAAGTGACAGTATCATGTTGTTTTTCCTTATCCGAATCCAACACCGGTAATTCATGATTATTAGATGTTCCAGTATCATGTTGTTTTTCCTTATCTGGATCTAACTCAGGTAAGGAAGAAGTTTCTGTATCATGTTGATTGCCCTTATCTGACTCTAACTCAGGTAAGTTATGATTGTCAGGAGGAACGGCATCATGCTGTTTACCATTATCTAGATCTAGTGTAGGCAAGTCATGACGGTCAGGAGTACCAGCATCATGCTGTTTATCCTTATCTGGATCTGTTGATACGTCAGATGTTCCTACATCATGTTGGTTACCCTTATCTGGATCTGTTGGTAAGTCGTGATTGTCAGATGTTCCTACATCATGTTGGTTACCCTTATCTGGATCTGTTGGTAAGTCGTGATTGTCAGATGTTCCTACATCATGTTGGTTACCCTTATCTGGATCTGTTGGTAAGTCGTGATTGTCAGATGTTCCTACATCATGTTGGTTACCCTTATCTGGATCTGTTGGTAAGTCATGATTGTCAGATGTTCCTACATCATGTTGGTTACCCTTATCTGGATCTGTTGGTAAGTCATGATTGTCAGGAGTGACAGTATCATGTTGTTTACCCTTATCTGGATCTGTTGGTAAGTCGTGATTATCAGGAGTGACAGTATCATGTTGTTTACCCTTATCTGGATCTGTTGGTAAGTCATGATTGTCAGGAGTGACAGTATCATGTTGGTTACCCTTATCTGGATCTGTTGGTAAGTCATGATTGTCAGGAGTGACAGTATCATGTTGTTTACCCTTATCTGGATCTGTTGGTAAGTCATGATTGTCATGTTGTTTATCCTTATCTGTACCTAGTGGTAAGTCATGATTATCAGAAGTTTCTGTATCATGCTGTTTACCCTTATCCGGATCTAACGCAGGTAAGTCATGACTATCAGGAGTGACAGTATCATGTTGGTTACCCTTATCTGGATCTGTTGGTAAGTCATGATTGTCAGGAGTGACAGTATCATGTTGTTTACCCTTATCTGGATCTGTTGGTAAGTTATGATTGTCATGTTGTTTATCCTTATCTGGATCTAGTGGTAAGTCATGATTATCAGAAGTGACAGTATCATGCTGTTTACCCTTATCCGGATCTAACGCAGGTAAGTCATGACTATCAGGAGTACCTGTGTCATGTTGGTTACCCTTATCTGGATCTGTTGGTAAGTCATGATTGTCAGGAGTGACAGTATCATGTTGTTTACCCTTATCTGGATCTGTTGGTAAGTTATGATTGTCATGTTGTTTATCCTTATCTGGATCTAGTGGTAAGTCATGATTATCAGAAGTGACAGTATCATGCTGTTTACCCTTATCCGGATCTAACGCAGGTAAGTCATGACTATCAGGAGTACCTGTGTCATGTTGGTTACCCTTATCTGGATCTGTTGGTAAGTCATGATTGTCAGGAGTGACAGTATCATGTTGGTTACCCTTATCTGGATCTGTTGGTAAGTCATGATTGTCAGGAGTGACAGTATCATGTTGGTTACCCTTATCTGGATCTGTTGGTAAGTCGTGATTATCAGATGTTCCTACATCATGTTGGTTACCCTTATCTGGATCTGTTGGTAAGTCATGATTGTCAGGAGTGACAGTATCATGTTGTTTACCCTTATCTGGATCTGTTGGTAAGTTATGATTGTCATGTTGTTTATCCTTATCTGGATCTAGTGGTAAGTCATGATTATCAGAAGTTTCTGTATCAGGGATTGGTAAGTTATGACTATCAGGAATTCCTGTATCATGTTGTTTACCATCATCTGTATCATGTTGTTTATCCTTATCTTGATCTAACACAGGTACGTCATAACTATCAGGATTACCAGCATCAGGTTGGTTACCTTTATCTGGATCTGTTGGTAAGTCATGATTATCCGATGTTCCTGTATCCTGTTGATTGCCATTATCTGGATCAGGGGTTGGTGAGTCAGGATTATCAGAAGTTCCTATATCATGCTGTTTATCCTTATCTGGATCTAAATCAGGAATTGGTAAGTCATGGCTGTCCGATGTTGCTGTGTCAGGCTGCTTAGCAGTATATACAACAAAGGTATCTTTTGTTGGATCAACAGGAGTCACATTAGCTATTAATGCAACGTATCCGAGAATTGATGGAACTAATTGAGGGATTACTTTAGTTGGATCTGAAGGATCATTTACGTAATCCAAAGCAGGGACATTAGCTAACGGCTTATTATAAGTATCTACTGGAACAATACGTCCAACGCGATGATACGTAATTTCTTGTTTAACATTATTTAAAGTATGATCTATAGAAACCTTATCAAAACTTGCTTTGTCCGCAACATAGCCTACTACTACGGGCACATTTGCAGGATCAATTGACACTGATTGATCACCGTTTTCAGTCATCCAAGGATCACTTTCAAAGTGTTTAAATGTGAAACTCTTGTCTAATACAACTTGATCATTTGTTTTGTCGTCAAAACGTAAAATCCGTTGGACATTAACGTCCTTAGTCTCATAGCGACGGTTCAAATATACAACAATATTAGGCATATCTAATCTGTCACTAGTTAAGTCAGATGGTAATGATATTTCATTAGTATTTTCTAAAATAGTGCCATCTTCTGTTTGAATATGATCCAAAGTGTACCAATTATCAAAGTCATTCATATTGATTAGTACTGGATCAGATACAGATTGTACCATCCAATCTCCAGCGTTAATAATATGACCATCCATACGACTAACTTCATTAGTTTGCTGTCTATTAACATTCTGTGTAACTGTTTTAATAGTCTTATTATCAGTTTTATCTACAAATGTAACAGTTCGTGACTGTTCAACGCTAATAGTTGCATAAAGAGGTGCTAAACCAACAAGCAAATTAAATTCTGGAGAATAATTTCCACTAACAAAACTAATTACATTATTGGTGACATCTACAGCAACTAGTTTAGGTGATGCTACGCCATTATCATAAACAGGGTTGCCTAATAAAGTTTTATAAGGATTATTAACACTTACAGTAAAAATTTCATATGTACGACCTTTTTCAAAACTACTCAATGCATTACGTGCGGAATTATCGTATATAAGTGAATCTCCAGCTAAAGATCTTAGTGTATTTTCATCCGTTGCACGATCAACACTTGTCATTTTTCCTAAATAAGTACTCTTAGGATCTAGACCGTCATCGGTTATAGTTATGCCATTTGGTAGAGATGAATCAGTTTTTACCACGAATTTAAGATCAGAAATCTGTTCATTATCTCCAACATGCAATCTTGCATCTAAGCCATGAACACGAATAGGTCGTAAAGTATTATGACGTACCAATTGAATACCAAAGTGCAAACCAGTAGATTGTTCATCTAAGCTATTAATTTTCGTACTTCCTTCATAAACATCACTAGTAACTTTTGGTACTAATTTATCGGTGTGCGCAAAAGTATTATTATTAATTTGGTCATAAATCACATAATAAGGAATTTCTGGAATAGAAGTCATCATCTTTCCATCCCAGCCTTTACCATTATTTTGTTTAGCAAGCCAATCATTAAGTATGTTAATAGCTTGCTTCTTTCCATCCTCATCTATGGCGAAGTATGGATGATTAGTATCAGAATTAACTACCAAGTGTATAACATTCAATTTGTTATTAATCTTAGTCAATTCGTCATTTATGACATAGCCAGCACTTGCGGTCTTACTAGTAACAAGAGGAATACTTTTCAGAAACGCATCCCACTTAGGATCAAATTTATAGTTAATAAGCTTATGGCTACTTGTGTCATATGTAAACTGAATATGAATTGGAATGTTTGTTCCTAAAAATGGATTGTCTAATCTATGTTGAGGAACATTATCACCTTTATCACCTCGGAAAACACCAATAACTTGAATTGGCAAATAAAATTGCTTAGTTACTTCATGTGAGGCTTCATTTTGTTTAATAGTCTTCATAACTTTAACAGTAGCAGTATTTGTTTCAGCTAAGCTACTTGGTAAATCACTTGAAACAATGACATAATTTTGTGGCAAGTTTAAGATGCTTTGATCGACTTTTTGACCAACGTTACCATTATACGTTTGCGAGTTAATTCTTTTGCCTGTTTCGCTATCAACAAAATTAATATCTAATTTAGCTGGAATTGAATTATACGTAACTACGAATTTTGCAGCATAACAACCACGCGCCGTTTGACCGGGATCATAATTCAGCATTAGATTTGTAGCATCAAAAATTTCGTGATTTGTAGCACCGGGAATTTCATCTAATCGACCAGATTCTTCAGGATTTTCTTCTATTGAACTTTTAGTAGTAAATGTGATTGTTGGTTTATAAATCGATCCATCTGATGCAATAATATCAGGTACATCAACAGCAGGTAATGATTGAACATCATGTACCCAACCATTCACCATAAAGTAGCCTCTATTATCTCGATAGCCAATGTTACCATTTTTATCCACTTTCATAGCATAATGAATTACTTTATGGATATCAGCAGGTTTCAGATTATCCGGAATATTACCCTGATATATTATGTCGTAAGTTTCATTATAAAGTTGATTAGCTACATCGGAATCGTTATTGGTGAATTTAATAAATTTAGTACTGGATGGAACGCCTTGCATGTTATTCCGTAAAGCCCATTCCATCCTATTTCCCTCGCCTACATTAATATTTATGTCACTATTAAGGCTACTATCTGTCATATAACCATCAGAATTTGGAATTGATAATGATGCGGTAAAGCCAGAATACGATGTCGTATTTTCCAATGTCTCACGTCCATCAATCTTTGCAGAAAATGGAAACCAAAAATTAAATGAATCAAAACCATCAACGGGATTATATGAATCAACAGGTTCACCAATATTAGTAACCAACGTTCCTGATTGAGTCATTGAACCGGCAACATATTGCCATTTACCAATTGTTTTTTCATTAGTAGCATTATCAATTGTATAATCACGATGAAATTTCATAGTAATATTTGTATCAGGTGCAACAATTTTATTGCCTACTTTATAATGAACTGCGTATGTAAAGTTTACATTATTACGAGCATCATTAATAGTTGCCACTGAATCAGTAGCTTTGTGCACATCAACAGTTTGTTGTACATTATTTTGCACAGATGAAGTATTTGCTTCTGCATTGTTTTCATTAGAAACAGCTTCTACATTGCTTTTATTAGAAACAGGTGCTTTATTTGCGTCCGCATTTTGTGCATCAACTGACGCAATCTTAGTTTCTTGATCCTTATTAGCCGCAACTACGTTAGATTGCATATCAGCACTATCTTTATTGGCTACTGCTTCCTTAACTACGTTAGTATTTGCAGCACTACCTTTATTTGCACTATCATCAATATTTGTAGTAGCTGATTTATTAGCATTTACGTTCTGCTTACCAACTTCATCATTATTTGCAATAGGCTTATTTTCAGCCGCATCAGCGTTATTATTTTCCGCCTTATTTACATCTGAATTAGAATCAACTTGCTTATTTTGTACTTGAGCATTTTGTACATCACCCGGCTTTACAGTATCTGCGTGAGCAATATTTCCTCCCGCCATATAAAAACTAGTACCAATCAGCACACTGACTGCTCCAATTGTAAGTTTTCTAATTGAAAAATGTTGTCGTGAATCAAAATTTTGTTTTCGCATTTAAATCTAAATATCCTTTCATAGTAAACAAAAATTATGAATTTTATTATAGCACTAAAGACTAATGCTTTATGAACAATTACTTAATAATTAAACGTTAATGATCGTTAAGTTTCGCTCCCCTACTAAATTATCAAATTTATCAGATTTATCCTAATAATCTCCTGCATTACGTTTAACCAATGGAACTAAAATTACGATGCAGATAAGAGCTAATGGCAAAATCATAGTTATTTCTGACGCAAAGATTTTTACAAATGTAGCCATTTCATCTTCGTTTTTAGTTCGATCTTTATTTGACGCTAGGGCGTCACTTTGAGATTCAATTCGACTAGCCATTTTATTGACCATGATGTCAATCCCGGTACTATATTTACCTTCTTTAAATAAGCTCTTCATTCGATCATCCATTAACGTATTAATATAGTTATCTGGCAAAATCGACTCTAATCCGTAGCCAGTTTGCATACGTATTTTATGTGGATGCAAAATAATAATTAAGACAACACCGTTGTCATATTTCTTATTACCGAAATGATATTTGTCAAATAGCTGCTGACCGTAATCATCAATGTTACCTGTTCCGGTACCGTCAAGACGATTTCTAGTAACAACAGCAATTTGCGAATGTCCTTTAAGCTTGCTCATTCGCCCGTCATTGATACTTTTGATGTCTCTTTGTACTTCTGGTGAAATAATATTAGCTTGATCTAAAACGTCGGTATTATCTGCCAAAGCAGGCTTAGTAAAACAAGCTAGAAACGTAATAAAGAAACCAATTGAAATTAGTAATTTTTTCATGGATCGTTCCTTTGAATTTAGGTATTTATTTCACATCGCTCAAAATAACGCTGAAGATCTTCTTTCGTCTGCTTCTATCATACAGCATTACTTGTACATATTTTGTTTGTCCATTTTCAAACTCCGCATCCCCTACATATATAAATTCATCGCGGGGATGTTTATATATATAATGATCGCTAGCTCTTTCAAAGTCATCTAAATCTAAATGGATATCTCTATTGTTAAAGATTGCCCATGGATTAATAAGTGTCTTATTACTCTGATTTATCAGTCGCCATACTTGCTTTTCTCGTGCATCCGCATTAGCTAAATACCCGCGATCTGGACGGTCACCATTATTTACATGACTATAGCACCATACTGTCACTTCGTCTTCATTTAAACAATATCGATATGGTACTAAATGTGTCCGATGCAACATATAATACCATTGTCCATTTATCTTATATTTTTCTTGATTTCGTCTGCCTTTACCTGGTACATTCCCATTGTCTCGTGCTGCGCTTGATCTTTTTAATCCCCGTCTAACTAACGCAGTATGATTCTTCAAGGTCTTCGCATTTAAACAAATAGCTACTTGCTTAACATCCGCATTTTCATAAATATAGCAGCTATTAATTGCTTGCTCGTCTAAATCTTTCTGACCTAATTCATGCGTCAAGTGCTGGATCATTACTGGATTATAGATTTTTTTGCTGGGTTTTAAATACCACCAAATGACAAACAACAGGATTATCACAAATATCCAAATCATCTAATTACCTCTATAAAAAGTCGCTTAATGCACTATTTGTTTTTACCGTTTCATGCAACTTGTCCGTCTTATCGATTATATCTTGCGTTAGCTTTTCTTTTCGCTCTAATTGCCTTATTGCGTTCTTACTTTCTTCTAGCACCTTGTCCTTTGTTATTGGTTCTTTAATATCCGGCATCTTATTAGTTTTATTCACCTTGCTTTTCTTGATCGCAAAACCATACTTATTTAGTTGCTTTTTGGACGTTTTAGGCGTTTCCTTACGTTTTGCTCTCTTTGCTCTCGGTGCTATTCCATACTCGATCGCCTTAGCTATCTCTGGTACCGTTTTTTGCGTCTTATTAAACAGCCCTTGCTGTGAATAATCTGCCATCATGACGCACGTAGTAATACTATCAAAACTAGGATATCCATTAGCATTGAGCATTAAACAAAATTGCAATATCCGTATAACGATATTCTTTAGCGTTGTCTCATTCTCTTTGCTATTTCGTCTGATAAAATCTGCTGCTTCACTATCTGTGATTGAAACGTTAAACATTGCATCATCATCTGATATTCCACTAAAACTAGTGCCAAATTGCGCTTCTATTAACCCTAGCATCACATATAGATTCATCCCTGATATTTCTTGTTTTTCATTCAGCCCCCGAAGCAATCGGGTGAACGCTTGTCGATATGGAAATGAATTTTCTTTCATTCGCTCTATTCGTGTGTAGCTTGACGGTAAATTTAACCGCATCATAATCCCTTTTGCCATGATTTGTCCTTTCTATTCTTTCTGCTTATTTGTGCAACATATTAATATTTACTAATCGCATATACCATCCCGTTAACCTAATATTGATCTATATTTATCGTGATTATTATAGCAAACTAGATCGATGCTGCATATATGGTGCATATTAACGATAATATGCATTACCTGAATATAAATTTTATATTTTCATCTGCTATTTATCTGTATAATTACATTCATAAATTATATGCTCAATTGTTGATAAGTAAATGTGGTCTATAATGATTTGATGTACGTTGTCAAGTTTGCCGTCGTTGAAACAACGCTAATTTGATAATCGACTTCCCCTGCATTGTCAAGTGTTGCGATAGGTGGATAAAACTAAAAAGTCGAATAAATATAGTTTCTTAATCAATGAACAAATATGAATTGATCGGAAACGAACAACAGGCAAAGTAATGAACATTGCGTATGGTATGGATAAGACTAGTGAACAACGTATGAATACGTTTAATGACTAAATAAGTAACAAGATGCCGTTTAGTGTTATATGGGAAGAGCATAAGAATAAAAACGATGCTAAACTGTTCGAAAACACTGTTAAACCGCCATCATCAGATGATTGTAATATCCTACTAAAATATATATTGACAAGACCAGAATATCAATAGATAATAAATATATGGCAACCTGGGATTATGGCTTTGGTAATTAGACGACCTCTGCTTATAAGTAAGTCCTGTCTGTATCTGAGCAAATTGATGTTCTAGTTATATATTTTTATACTAGCCATCAAGCCCTAGAATTCATTCTGGGGTGGTTGACTAAATATCTCACTTATCAATCTAATCACTTTGTAAATATTGGTGGTAAAAAAAAACGACAATGAAAATTCATTGTCGTTTTTTTTTACTTCCATTCAGGCTTAAAACCTACATATTTAATAGTTTTTCCATCCTTATCAAATGTTTGATTTTCAAGCTTGCCATGTACCGTTGATTTATTGCCAGATTTAGTAGTGAATTCAAATTCAATATCATGGCCGGCTAGCAATTCTTCAATTTCTTTAGGTTCAAATTTATGATCCTTAAATGAACCCTTAAACGTTACGGTTTTACCCCGCCAAATGCCACGTGTATAACCAGGCTTCAACGGAAATTGAGCATTAAAGCCGACATATTTATACATCTTGCCATCTTTAGTAAACGTTTGATGTTCAAGTTTACCTTCTAAATGATAAGTATTTCCATCTTTATGAATTTCAACAGGAATAACTTCATCATTAGATAATTTTGCCAATTCATCTTGTGTAAACTTATGATCTCGATAGCTATCTTTAATTGTTACTTCTTGTCCTTGCCAGGTAATTCTCACATGACCAGGCTTTAATGGAAACTGAGCCTTAATACCGACATACTTAAATGACTTACCATTCTTTTCAAATGTCTGTTCAGCTAAGTGTCCTGTTAATTTATATGTTTGACCATCTTTATGAGTTTCAAACGCAATATCTTCGCCATTCAGCAATTTATTAATGTCATCATCTGTACATTTATAATCCATATATGAGGCTTTAAACGTGATTTGTTTACCATTCCAATTGCCACGTGCATATCCAACAGGAATCGCATCAAATCCGACATAAGAATTTCCATTATATGTTAAGTTATTTAACTTACCCGTAACTTTTCTAGTACCATTCTTAGTTTTAATTTCAATTTCAATAGTTTCATTATCTAATAGTTTTTGCACTTCATCATCATTAAAACGATAATCGCTATAGATTCTATTTACAGTAACATCTTTGCCTTGCCAAACGCCAGTAAACGTTTCATGCTTTTCTAATCCTGAGTTTTCCAAATCAATATCCATCTTTCTAATAACATCAATATCCTTAGCCATCACATTGTCAAAATCCGCATATGCAGTCTCATAATCGCCTGTCTTTTTAACAACTTTAAGCAATTTATGCAAGTAATGCGTACCGTCTACTGATCCCACAATAGTTCCTTGTGCCATTGCATACCCTGTCCAACCTAATGGAGACAAGTTTAATTGCTTAGTTTCATTGATTGGCGTTTTATTCTGCTTTCCGCACATTTCAGATACGGTATGCGCTCTTGTAGCACCTGTTCCCACATCATTTTTATCAAGCTGTTTGTATAGCCACTCAGCTGTTGGCTTTGCTGGCTTAGTTGATTTAATAGGATGTGCGTATAATTGTGCCATATTTCGCAAATCTGGAAGCTTAGACGGCTTTTCTTTCTCATCAGGATCAATCACACCTTGCTTAGTAATAACTCGCACAGAGCCTGTGAATGGCTTTGGAGTATCTATAGTTTCATAGGTATATCTAATCCATTCCGTATCTTCTAAATACATTTGAACAAAACGAGTAGAAACAACGCGCCAAAGATTATCCGCATTCTTACCAAACTCAGATACTAATTGTTCCATACTAGTAGGAAGAGTGGCCCCGTACCGAAGAGCACCGTGACTACCGCCTGTCTTAACAAATTCAGGACGAGGATTGCGATGCGTAAATGCAGCTTTCGGCAATTCCAACAAATCAAGAACAGTGTCTAATTGTTTTGTAGCTACTTCAAATTGTTCAGGACTAACAAATCGATCTTCACTACGTGGATAAGATAATATATGCGCTTCATACATTTTTTGAAACAGCGCCAATACACTTTTTTGCGTCATGCCGAATTTAGCCATCTGACCACAAACATCAGATAAAGTATATGGCTTTGGTGGCTTAGTATGACCATTCTTATGTCCCGTTTCTTTGACACGTGACTGCTTTGGTAAATCAGGTGCTTGCCAGTCGTCTTTAGTTTTAAACTTTGGCATATCATTTCTAGATAAGACCAAATCGCCAAGCTTATAACGAGATTCATAAACAACACTCGGTTTATAAGCTTTTATTTTTTTCTCTTGATCACCGATTGTACGCAAAATAACGCTCTTAAGTCTGCCCATTGGCACTACTTGACTAACGCGTTTAGTTTTCTTGCCGATTTTAACAGTCTTAATCGGTAATCGATATCCAGAATCAAGCACTCGAAGAGTAGCAACACGCGTCAATTGCTGCGTCATGAAATCCATATTCGTACGTGCATTAGCTATTCGATAAGCGGGATCGTCTGTGGTTACAACCTTTAACGCTGAATGCTTTAATGCACGTCTAATGCTAGCTGGCGTTTCATCGTCATGATATTCTCGATACGTTTTACCATTATATCCAATATAATTAAGCGTTTCACGAACTAATAAATCGCCCTCTCCACTTTCATCAATATCTGACGCAATAACCGGAATATATCCTTGATTAATATAGTCTTGAATTTCACTAATTATTGAATTAACATCCGAACTCTTAGGTACTCGTTTTGAAAAGTCGAACCAATTATGATTCCATGGTACATTCTTAACATTTGTAAATTTACCAACTAATTCCTTATCTTCTGCCTTAGCTGTTTGCTCAGGAACAGGAAGCTCTAAGATATGACCGAATTGATGCACTAAATGATACTGATATCCATCATATTCGCCATCTTTTCCCCCTAAAGCCTTGCTAAACAATCGATATTGGCTAGGCTTTTCGTTAATGATTAATAATTTCTCCAAATAATCATGTCCTTTCTCTTATTTCTACTAATTTTAACGCAATCCAATCATCTAATTCCAGCTAGTATCAGCATTAAAACAGCAAATTAAATAACAGCTACAAATCGAAGATGACTTTCAGGCATCTACGGTTCATTTACAACATGTACGTTGATACTATGCGGTTCTTGACTGTAAATGTCACTAAATTTGGTAATTTCTATTGTTTTTAAGTTTCTCATAAACATGTAAGAGTTCTAGAGCCACAAGGGATCTGGGCGTGTTATTTAATCCCGGATACAATCCAATTTTCACATCCAGCCCCCCCCTATTACCCTCCCCTATATTAATATTATTATTTTTCACAAACTTACTTAAAAAATAAAATATATAACTTCATTTGATTGCGTGGATTAAAATCACTCTCATAATCAATATTGCTACTGATAACACTGCTAAACACCCTAATGTATCTATAATCCTCTTACTGTTGCTTAACGGGGGTGCAGGGGGTGGAAAAAGTCGATTTTAATCTTTTGACTGTTTTTTAATGTGGCATAATCCCATGTGGCTCTAAGGCTGGATCACTATTCACAATTTTCCAATGTTAAATGTGGATATTGTGGGATGACTTTTTCCCTCTTCTGCTTAATATTACTTTAATAATTGTTCTCATTGTTTGGTATATATGGATTTTGACACACAGAAATATGTTTAAAAATATTTATTCGAGGCGCTTAAATCCACCAAAAAGTTCAAAATAGATGCCAAAAATCAGTAAAAAACCGTCAAATTTCATTGAAATTCCATCGTTATTATCACGATAATTCAACAATATTTCACAAAGTTTTTGTAATTTTATTGAATATATTTGTAATTATCGGAAAGACTGGATTTTTTGTATCAGTTGGTATACTTAACTTAACGAGGGTGTAATCAACAGTGTTTAACAAAAATCCGTAAAAATGTGCTGTTATATAACGCCGTTTTATTACGATAATTCACAAGAGTAAATTTTGTCATATTTTATCTTTCACGATTTACACGTCTGAAACATTGATATATTTATATTTCTAGCAATCATACACACGTGCAATCCACCGTTTTTTAACATTTAAAATCCATAAAGTTTGTGAAATTTTTAAAAATTTAAGTCGAAAAACACACTCGAAATTATGAATTTGTTAATTTTTTAATCCAAATTGGATTTTTGGCTAAGATCAATGTCACATTTCTTCGGTATTTTGTATTAACATTATTAATACAAAACATTATTATTTAACTATAGTGATTGATGAGGCGCATATGATTATGAATAAAAGAAAAATAAAAGCTATGAATAAAAGGAAATTAAAAACAACAGCAATTCAAATTCGTGTCACGCCGGAGGAAAAAGAAGTGTTACGAAAAAAGGCGGAAGCTGCGCATTTGACAGTTTCTGCATATGTTTTATTGAATAAATTGCCGTTGAAAACACGGGATTTTAATCCTGTGATGAAAACG
>OFGX01001178.1_pt1 | contig 16426 bp, 15 predicted proteins | sample 1521831 | NCBI WGS metagenome assembly OFGX01 (sample SAMEA3504080, study PRJEB24116) | mouse gut metagenome | biome: mouse gut; feature: mouse-associated habitat; material: faeces | place: Denmark | collected 2011 | reverse complement strand
CGATTGCGGCAGTTATGGTTAGATGGACTTATCAGGGAAAGATCGTGAAACTCCAGGCTGCCCAAGTGGGATAAAGGGACCGGAGGGCAGCGTAGCAGACCATCCTCCGCAGGTATGGTTATGGATTATGATATTTCAGTAAAGAAAGGTGGATAAAAATGGAAAAGACAAGAAAACTTGGACAGACAGATATGGAAATTACAGCAATCGGGTACGGATGTATGGGACAGACCCATGCCTACGGGGTTGTGGAGGCAGAGGAAGACATGGTAGCGCTTATGCGGTACGCCCATGAGGTGGGATATACCTTTTTTGACACTGCGCCGATCTATGGAGAGGCAAATGAGCAGTATCTGGGCAAAGCGGTGGCGCCTTTCCGCAAAGAAGTGGTGGTTGCCACAAAGTTTGGTATTGTGGACGATTCTTTCTTTAGTGGAAATGCAGACGCCTTAAACAGCAGCCGTGATTCCATCAGGCAGCAGGTGGACGCTTCCCTGAAACGGCTTGGGACAGATTATATCGATCTGTATTACCAGCACCGCATCGATCCGAAGACAGCGCCGGAGGAAGTGGCGGAAACCATGGCGGAGCTGATAAAAGCGGGAAAGATCCGGGCATGGGGCGTTTCCTTTGCGCCGGAAGAATATATCCGGAGGGCTCATGCGGTATGCAAAATATCCGCCATCGAAAATATGTATTCCTTTGTGGCGAGGCAGGATGAGGGAACGTATTTCCCGCTCTGTGAAGAACTGGGGATCACCTATGTGTCGGCCTGCCCTCTTGCAAAAGGATACCTCAGTAACCGCTACTGCGCCGGGACAAAATACCGGGAAGGCGACTGGCGGGCAAGGATGAACCTGTTCCGGAAAGAGGGAATGGATGCAAACCTGGGCCTGATGGATCTGATCACGGAATTTGCTGAAAGGAAACAGGCAACCCCGGCACAGATCGCTCTTGCGTGGGAGATCACAAAGAAACCGTATCTGGTGCCGATTCCGGGTACAACGAAAAAAGACCGGGTAAAGGAAAACTTTGATGCGGTAAATGTGGAGCTGTCACGGGCGGAAATGCAGGAGATTGAAGAAGCCCTGTCCCACATGGATATTGTGGGCATGTGACACGGTTAAGGAAGGAGGACAGATTCATTTGGGAAGAAAAGGAACAGAAACATTTTTTCAAAATATGTGGACGGCGCGCAGAATATCCGCTTTGTTGATTTCCTTTGTACTGTGCATTTTCCTGTGTGCCTGCCATGCTAAGAGCGGTCAGACGGAGGGAGAGGGCAAAGGCGCAGGAGAAGGGATACAGGAAAATAACCAGGGAAACAGTCCGCAGGAGGAATCCGGCGGAAAACAACAGGAGCCATCCGGAAACGGAATATCAGAGGCATCGGTATTTGATTTGGAGAATGGAACAGTGATGCTGAACAGCGGTTATAAGATGCCGATCCTGGGTATAGGGACATTCCGCCTGTCCGGGAGCGAAGCGGAAAATTCTGTGTACTGGGCGCTGCGGGACGGATACCGCCTCATCGATACTGCGAGGATTTACGGAAATGAGGCAGACGTGGGACGGGGCATTCAAAGGGCGATTGATGAAGGGATTGTGACAAGGGAGGAAGTCTTTGTTACCACAAAAATGTGGACGGATGATTTTGATAACGGGGCAGAGGCAATCGAAGCTTCTCTTAAAAAATTAGGGTTGGATTACATTGACTTGATGATTCTGCATCATTCCCAGCCCAGCAATGACGTGGATGCTTACCATGCGATGGAGCAGGCGGTCAGTGAAGGGAAACTGCGTTCCATAGGACTTTCCAATTATTATACGCCGGAGGATTTTGACCGGCTGGTAAACGCCGCATCCACAGTACCCGCGCTGCTTCAGAATGAAACGCATCCTTACCATCAGAGCGTGGAGATGAAGGAGCACCTGCAGCAGTATGGAACGGTTATGGAATCTTGGTTTCCTCTGGGAGGGCGCGGCAACACGCAGACATTGTTTAACGATGAGACCATTTCCGGTATCGCGCAGGCTCACGGAAAGACTTCCGCGCAGGTCATTCTGCGGTGGCACTTACAGGCGGGGAATATTGCAATCCCTGGATCCAGCAATGAAGACCATATTCAGGAGAACTTTGAGATCTTTGATTTTGAACTGACAGATGATGAGATGCAGGAAATGACCGCATTAGATCGGAATGAGAGATTTGCCGATTACTAAGAACAAAAGAAGAAATTCCATATAATACACACGAGGGCACAAAGAAGAGCCGGAGTGTTCTTGAAAATGAATGGAAAGGAGAATGGCTATAAAGATGGACAGAGCATATGTGATCTGCCACATGGCGGTCTCGCTGGATGGAAAGATAGACGGGGATTTTCATGAGGCGGAAAAAAGCGAAAAAGCAGGGGCGTATTATTATGATGTGATTTTTGACCTTGGTTCGTCGATGGCAGGGGGACGTGTGACCACCCGGATGTATTCACCACAGCCGGAAGTGAATTATGGGAAGTATCAGGATGCAGAAGTGCCAGAGGGCGATTATATCGTAAAAAATGAAGAAGGATATTATTGTCTGGTTTATGACAGGGAAGGCAGGTGCACCTGGGAAGCTCCTACAAGTACGATGAACGGTGTTCCCATGCAGATCGTGGAGGTAGTCACAAAGGCTGTACGGAAAGAATATCTGGCGCATCCATTAATGGTGGTTTTCTGAAAGAAGATATGATTGATGAATTTTCTGTTGTAGTTTTGCCTTATGTGGATGGAAACAGACAGCATAAGGCTCTTGTAGACACGGATGGGGCATTTTGCGACAGGGCATTTTATTTTGCGGAAGCAAAGCCGCTGGAGGGCGGTGCGGTCCACATGAGATATATAAAAGAACAATAAGGAGGCGGGATTGTGGATAAAACAATGGACAGAGAAGCGTTTGAGAGACAGGACAGATTTGGGATTGGTGCGCCAAATGATGCGTTTGCACAGTATTTTACGGGCAGCTCTTTTCTAAAGCCGCTGACAGAACCGGGGGCGAGTACGGTTTTTCTTGCAAATGTCAGTTTTGAGCCGTCATGCCGTAATTACTGGCATATCCATCATGCAGAAAAAGGAGGTGGACAGCTCTTGATCTGTACGGCTGGAGAGGGCTGGTATCAGGAAGAAGGGAAAGAGGCCATAAGCCTGACACCGGGAACCATCATAACGATACCGGCAAATGTGAAGCACTGGCATGGGGCGAAGAAGGACAGTTGGTTCTCCCACATTGCAGTGGAAGTGCCGGGAGAAAATACATCCACGGAATGGTGTGGCGCTGTAGATGACGAAACATATTTCAGCTTATAGGAGGATGAACAGATGGCGCAGGGGAAATTAGGATTTGGTTTTATGCGGCTTCCGGTAATTGACGGGGCGCAGGAAAATATTGATATGGAACAACTGAAGCAAATGGTGGATGAGTTCCTGGGGAACGGATTCACCTATTTTGATACGAGCTATGCCTACCACAATGGAAAAAGTGAGGAGGCTTTAAGGAAAAGTGTGGTGGAACGGTATCCGAGAGAGCAGTTTACCATCGCCACAAAGCTTCCGACATTTCTTATACAGACAGAGGATCAGGTGGAGGATATATTCGCGGGACAGCTTAAAAATCTGGGGACAGACTATGTGGATTATTACCTGCTTCACATCCTGAACACGAAATTCTACAATGGGCTGGACAGCAGGGGCGGTGTCGTTAAGAACTGCCATCTGTTTGAGCATGCACAGAAATGGAAAGAGGAAGGGAAGATCAGGCATCTTGGATTTTCCTTCCACGATTCGCCGGAGGTACTGGACCAGATCCTGACAGAACATCCGGAAGTGGAGTTTGTCCAGATCATCGTCAATTATTTTGACTGGGAAAGCTATTTTATCGCTTCCAGAAGGTGTTATGAGGTGATCCGCAGGCACGGGAAAAAAGTAGTCATCATGGAGCCGGTCAAGGGAGGCGTCCTGGCACAGATACCGAAAGAATCGGAAAAGAAACTCCGCTCCATAAAGCCGGAAATGTCGCCTGCGGTATGGGCACTGCGGTTTGCGGGCAGCATGGAGGATGTGACAGCGGTGCTGTCCGGTATGTCCACACTGGAGCAGGTACAGGATAATGTAAAGAATATGAAGGATTTCCGGCCGCTTGGCGAGGACGATATGAATATGTTGCTTCAGATGGCAAAGGAACAGAAAGCGACGGGGCCGGAAGGAACCGGAGACTTTGCGGAATATGAAGCCTTGACCTATCACGGCATTTCTGTGGCGGCAATCCTTGATACTTATAACTCTGCCATGGTGCAGCCGAACCCGCTGTTTTCCGGAGAGATGAACTATTTAGCGAATAAGCTGCTTGCAAATGGAGTGACGGATATCAAACAGGAATTTCCAAAAGAGACGGTTCTGTCCCATGGAAACGATATCACGGCACAGGTGGAGGAAGCATGGAATTTCCTTGTGGAGCATGCGTTTGTGATGTGATGATTTGGCGGAATGGCTAAAATCCAGCAGTAAGTCTATGCGAAGGGCTTGCTGCTGTTTTCAGGTACAATATCTCCGGATAAAATCTTGGAAGGTGGTCAGGATGAACAAAAATATGTTATTAAAATGGGTGGAACCAAGGCAGGTGCTTCCAAAAGAACGGCAGAGATTTGAAAACCGCGGACTGTTTGCCCTGATTCTGCCGATTCTTGTAGAACAGCTCCTTACCATGCTGGTAGGGATTGCGGATACCCTGATGGTTAGTTATGCAGGGGAAGCGGCTGTTTCTGGAGTGTCTCTGGTCAATCAGTTAAATAATGTATTTATTTTTGTGTTCGGTGCGGTAGCCTCCGGCGGGGCTGTGGTGGCAAGCCAGTATATCGGCAGGGAGGATCAGGAAAACGGAATAGCGGCGGCAAGCCAGTTGCTGATGGTTACAATCCTGATATCGGTGGTTTTGACAGGGATATCCGTTTTGTTCCGGTCACAGCTTTTGTCACTTTTATTTGGCAGGGTAGAACCGGATGTGATGAAAGCCTCCCTTTCCTACCTGATCATATCAGCCCTGTCCTTTCCGGCGCTGGCAATCTATAACAGTGATGCGGCGTTGTTCCGCAGTATGGGGAAGACAAAGGCCATTATGAATATTTCTATTGCTATGAATGCAATGAATGTCATCGGCAATGCGATCGGAATCTTTGCCCTCCATGCGGGGGTGGCGGGAGTGGCAGTGCCGTCTCTGATTTCAAGAATTTTCGCCGCTGCAGTGATGCTTGTGCTTTCTTTTCGGAAAAAGAATGCGCTGTATGTACAGATGGAAAAAGTGTTCGCATGGGATGGAAGAATGCTGAGACGGATTCTGAGCATTGCCGTGCCAAACGGAGTGGAGAATGGTCTGTTCCAGCTTTCCAAGGTTGCCCTTTCCAGTATCGTTGCCCTCTTTGGGACAGTGCAGATTGCGGCAAATGGTGTGGCACAGAGCTTCTGGTCTATGGCCTCCCTGTTCTGTATCGCTTTTGGGTATGCTTTTGTGACCGTGATTGGTCAGTGTATGGGGGCAGGGGACACCCTGGCGGCCGACTATTACAATGAAAAGCTGCTGCGCATGACTTATATCGGTTCGGCAGCATGGAATTTACTGATTATGCTCTTGATGCCCTTTGTACTGATGCTGTACAGCCTGTCGGAGGATACCAGAAATCTGGTGATTCTGCTGGTGGTTATCCACAGCGTGTTCAACGTGGCATTGTGCCCGGTGGCGTTTTCACTTTCTAATGGACTGCGGGCTGCCGGTGACATTCGCTTCACCATGTGTGCCTCCATTTTTGCAACCGTGGTATGCAGGGTGATTTTCTCCATTGTGTTTGGTATATGGATGAATCTTGGCGTAATTGGGATCTGTCTGGCAATGGTAGGGGACTGGCTGGTGAAGGCAGTGCTGGTTCTGATCCGTTACCGCAGCCATAAGTGGGCAGGATTTCATGTGATTGATTAGAGAAGTGGGAGGGGAAGAAAGAGACGGTGTGGAAAATGAGAGAAAACAGCATGGAAGTAATACACACGATTCAATTATGTAAAACGTGTGGAGTATGCAGTAAGAGCTGTCCGGCGCAGATTAATATTCCTGAGGCGTTGAGAATTTATGAGAAGTACCTGTCAGGGGATCTGAGGATACTAGAAAAACTGGACGAAATGGAATCGCCCGGAAAGCCAGTGGACTGTATTGAATGTGGGGCATGTTCTGACCATTGCCTAAACGGTATAGACGTAAAAGAACTGGTACGGGAACTGGCAATGATGCAGTCATGCCGGAGACTGATACTGCCATGGCATGGCAGGAGGAAGGAGATGGGAAGATGAAAAGGATCGGGATGTTTTTAATAAGTGCAGGGTTGTTGCTACTGTTTTTTCTGGCTGGATGTTCACAGATGGGACAGACAGATTCAGAAGCAAAAGAAGAACCAATGGAACCGGAACCTGCAATTCTGTTGTATCAGGGGCAGGCAAGCATCCGTATTGTTACGGATGAGGGAAAGGTTATTTATATTGATCCTTATGCGGGGGATTCCTATGATCTTCCGGCAGATCTGATACTGGTAACACATTCCCATTTTGACCATAGCCAGACGGAAAAAGTGGAATACCGGAATGAGGATTGTCGGATCATTACGCAGAAAGAAGCTGTTTTAAATGGAAAACATCAGAATTTTAATCTGGGGTATGTTATGGTAGAGGCTGTGGAAGCAGGATATAATCCGCTGCACGATGTAAATGAATGCGTGGGTTATGTGCTGACTTTTTCTAATGGGAAGTCTGTTTATGTTACTGGTGATACATCCACAACAAAACAGATGCCGCGTTTAAGAGAAAAAGAGATTGATTTTGCTTTCTTTTGCTGTGACGGCGTGTATAATATGGGATTAGAGGAAGCGGCAGAATGTGCAGAGATGGTTGGGGCAAAACATAATATCCCATATCATATGACAGCTACAACTGACGGAAGGCATTTTGACAGGGAGCTTGCAGAACAGTTTGAGGCAAAGAACCGCCTGATCGTAGAGGACGGGGAAGAGATTTTGGTTGAGTGACGCAGGAACCATGGAAGCGAATGGACAGGAATTGATCACAGGAGGTAAGAAGATGTCAGATTATTTTGGAAAAGAAGTTCCGAAGCTTGGATTTGGGCTGATGCGCCTGCCGAAGAAAGGGCTGCGGACAGATGTTAAGCAGGTGGAACATATGGTAGACCTTTTTATGGAAGCCGGTTTTACTTATTTTGACACAGCGTTTGTATATCTTGGTTCCGAAGCAGCGATTAAAAAGACGCTGGTTGACAGATACCCCAGGGAATCCTTTACACTGGCTACAAAGCTGAATGCGTTACTCATGGCGCCAACGGAAAAAGCAGCAAAAAAACAATTTTATACAAGCCTTCATCGGACAGGCGCCGGATATTTTGATTATTATCTTTTACATGCTATGATGGACGGCAGCTATAAAAGATATGATAAATTTCATCTTTGGGATTTTGTAAAGGAACAGAAAGAGAAAGGACTGATCAAACATATCGGTTTTTCTTTTCATGCAGGTCCCAGACTTTTGGATCAGATCCTCAGAGAACATCCGGAAGTGGATTTTGTACAGTTGCAGATTAACTATGCAGACTGGGAGAATCCATCGGTAACTGCAAGGGCAAACTATGAAACAGCGAGGAAGCACGGAAAATCTATTGTTGTGATGGAACCGGTGAAAGGCGGAAACCTGGCAGATCCGCCGGCGAAGGTAAAGAAACTGTTCGATGAATATCATCCGGATATGTCTTACGCATCCTGGGCAATCCGTTTTGCGGCATCATTGGATGGAATCATTACGGTATTATCAGGAATGTCCAATACGGCGCAGATGGAGGATAACCTTTCGTATATGAGGGAGTTTCAGCCATTGAATGAGGAAGAACAAAAGATTATTCAGGAAGCACAGCGGATAATTGGAAAATCCTCTACTATTCCATGCACAGCATGCCATTACTGTACGGAAGGCTGCCCCAAGAAAATACCGATACCGGAAATCTTCACAGCCATGAATAAGCAGCTTGGAAACGGACAGATGAAAGAAGCCATTTCAGATTACCAGAAGGCTACATATATCGGCGGCCGGGCATCGGAATGTATCGATTGCAGGCAGTGCGAAAAAGTCTGTCCGCAGCATCTTCCGGTTACAGATTATTTGAAAAAATGTGCGCAGAAACTGGAGAAATAGATGAGATCATAAAGGGCAGTAATCATATTTTGTAAAAAGGGGCAGTTTTTATAGAAATTGCCCCTTTTCTGTATTCTGATAAGCGTTTTGCGCCAGTTCAATAAAAATTCTGGTACTTTCTTTCCGGTCATTTTTGTGATAACCAAATACACAGCGTATTCTTTCCGGACAGTCAAAAGGAATCCATGCAAATTCTCCATTATGATCGTTTGTAAATCCCGGGGCGATGCAGATCCCCTTCTGGGCCGCAATATAGGAAAGGGTTGTGTTCAGATTGTAAGAATGGAGGACTTCAACCTTCCCGCGTCTGATGAGCCGTTGATGAACAAGGGATAATTCTGAAGGAGTGTCCCCGCCGATGAGAAGGGTTCTTCCGTCTAACATTTCCTCTGTAATAAGTTCCGATCTGGAAATCGGATCTTCATGTCTGGCAATCAGATAAAAATGACTGTCGAAAAGAGAAGCCATTTTTACGTTAGGAAACCGTTTTAATTCAGAATCCCTTGCAAAAAGAATATCATGTTCTCCACGCAAAAATAAATCTATCCTGCTGTTGTCATAGATAAAAGCAAGATTCAGTGATGTAGCGGGCATGATCTCTGAAAACTGCCGCATGATCTGGGGGAGAAAATATAAGCAGGAACGGAGAGGGACGCATAGATTCAGCGCATCTGTATAGTGCGAGCTCATGCTCTGGCCCTGCTCGATGGCTGTCTGCAGTTCTTTTTTTATGTGCTGCAGACGGAGGCAGAACTGTTTTCCCGCAGGGGTAAGCAGTACACTTTTCCCAGTCCGTTCAAAAACAGGAAAACCGATTTCGGCTTCCAGGCTCTGGACCTGATAAGTAAGTGACGGCTGGCTGATATAAAGATTTTCCGCAGCCCTGCCAAAGTGCAGGGTATTTGACAATTCTAATACACAGTCAATCTGTTTGGTATTCATCTGTATTTCCTCCTACTTGATCCAATGCCCCATAATCTTTTGAAAAGTCAGTGAAATTAAATTCATTATAACATATCCAAAAACTATCCGGGAGAAAACTGTAAAAGAAATTCCAAAAAAGATTATTGGTATTAGTGCACAAATTCAAAGCTGGTAAATTGTTACTATTGTATACTAATGATAAAAAAATTAAATTGATAATAGTATATTTCGATTAGATTTTATGATTAACCAGTTTTATAATAGAGATAAGAAAAAGAGCGGGAGAAAGATATCGGCCGGATCTTCCAGACCGCGCAAAAATGAGTAGGAGGAAATGAAAAATGTTAGACATGCTTGTAAAGTGGCTGACACCAATATTTGAAGGCATGGGCGTCAGTCCGACGGATGTACAGACATATGTAGAGATGCTTGGCGGATACATTTATGCCATTGTAGGACTTTTTCTATTAGCTGTTGCTGTTATGATTGCGGCGCACTGGTTTGTCAGGAAGGGCACGCGTCATGTAGTGCGCTGGGGCGCCGGCGTTTCTTGGATTTTGATCGTAACAGTGCTTGCAAATATCATCTGTTTCGGTCCGATGTACAACAACCTTGCGCCGATTCTGAATACGAGAGCTTCTGTTTCAGAGGAATCCATAGAAAAATCTTTAGAAACAATTGAGGAAGTAGGCGCTGAGGGCATGGCACTGGTGAAAAATGAAAATAACGCGCTGCCTTTTGCAAAGGATTCTAATCTGAATGTTTTCGGATGGGCGTCTACCAATCCCATTTATGGCGGGACAGGCTCCGGTTCTTCCGACAGCGCTTCTGCAGTAGACATCCTTACTTCCCTGTCTGACGCAGGATTTAAGGTAAATCAGGATATTATTGATATGTACACGGAATATAAGCCTTCCAGAGAGTCCGCAGGCGCTACCAATGTCTCCTACACAGACTGGTCGCTTCCGGAGCCCCCGGTGGAGAACTATACAGATGAGTTGATGGACGGGGCAAAGGAATTTTCCGACAAAGCGATGATCGTCATCTCCAGATCCGGCGGGGAAGGGCAGGATTCACCGATGGATATGAAAGCTGTCATTGACGGTACATACGATGTGCGGGAAGAAATCGCTGACGGAAATGAGATGTATACCTATTTTGGATGCAGCTACACAAACAACAGCGAAACGTATGATGATTTTGATGAAGGGGAAAGTTATCTGGAGCTGTCTAATACGGAAGAGGCAATGATCGAGAAGGTATGCTCAGAATTTGAGGATGTTGTAGTTGTTATCAATGCAAACAATGCCATGGAACTTGGCTGGGTCAATGACTATGAACAGATTGGTGCGGTGATCCTCGCGCCCGGTACAGGAGCAAGCGGCATGGCTGCTCTCGGAGATATTTTAAACGGTACAGTAAATCCGTCTGGCAGAACCGTGGACACCTATGTGTATGACCTGACAAAAACGCCTTATTATAACAACATTGGTAATTTTACTTATAACAATGTAACAGATCTGCAGGCGGCGCTGACAGAAAAAGATCCTGCATATCAGGGAGTCGTTTCCTTTGTAAATTATGCAGAGGGTATTTATGTGGGATATAAATTTTATGAGACGGCGGCAGAAGAAAAACTGATTGATTATGACGAGCATGTATTGTTCCCGTTCGGATACGGCTTAAGTTATACGCAGTTTACCCAGGAAATGCAGAATTTTACGGATAATGGAGATACTGTTTCCTTTGATGTGGCAGTAACCAATACCGGAGACACGGCAGGAAAGGATGTGGTGGAAGTTTACTACAACCCGCCGTATAACAATGGAGGAATTGAGAAGGCTTCTGTAAACCTGATTGAATTTGGAAAAACAAATATATTGGAGCCTGGCGCTTCCGAAACAATTTCCTTTGAGATTGCAAAAGAAGATATGGCTTCCTATGATTCAAAAGCAGTTAAGACGGAAAATGGAGGATACGTATTAGAAGCAGGTGGTTATACGGTTTCCATCCGGTCCGATGCACATACTGTATTGGATGAAGAAACATTTACGGTTGGGGAAGATATTGATTACAGCAAGGAAGGACGGAAATCGGATGGAATTGTGGCAGAAAACCAGTTTCAGGATTATTCTGCAGGAAATGTAACCTATCTGTCCCGTGCAGATGGATTTGCAAACTATGAAGAGGCGACAAAAGCGCCGTCAGAGGATATGTATGTTATGGATGATGAGACTCTTGAAGAAGTGACGGCAAAATCCGTGGCGTACTATGATTCCAAACAGTACGATAATCCGGAGGATGAAATGCCGGTTACAGGTGCAGATAATGGACGGACGCTGTCAGAATATGTAGGCGTCGATTATGACGATGCATCATGGGATGAGCTTTTAGACCAGCTTACAGTAGAGGAAATGATCAATACGGTAAATCTTGGCGGATTCCAGACAGTGGCGGTAGATTCTGTCGGAAAAGTTCTCACGATGGATTCTGACGGGACATCGGGACTCAATGACTGGTACATCGGCGTATATGGCACCGCTTACCCGACAGAGGTGCTGATCGCACAGACATGGAATAAGGAGCTTGCTTACCGTGTAGGTGAAGCGGAAGGCGCGGAGTATGCGGACTGCAGGATTTTTGGCACATATTCACCGGCAATGAATACGCACCGGAGCGCGTTCTGCGGACGTAATTTTGAATACTACGCAGAGGACGGTGTTCTTGGAGGATATATCGCATCGAATATTGTAAACGGGCTGCAGACAAAGGGTGTATATGCATTTATCAAACACTTTGTATTAAACGACCAGGAGACAAACCGCTGTGCATTGCTTCTGACTTATTCTGATGAGCAGCCGATCCGTGAGATTTATCTGAAGCCGTTTGAGATAAGTGTCAAGAATTTCGAAGGTGAGTCCCTTGCGGTGATGTCTTCGTTTAATTACATCGGAGATATTGCTGCAGGCGCCAACCCGAATCTTTTGAACACGGTTCTTCGGGAGGAATGGGGATTTAAAGGCATGGTACTCTCTGACTGGAATGGTTCCTATGGCTATCAGAATACGGATGATTTTGTACGGAATGGAAATGACGCCATGCTTGGATTTATGCAGCATGAGTCGAATCAGATTACCAATACAGAATCTGCCACATTGGTATCGGCTATGCGCAAGGCCTGCAAGAATATCTTCTATACGGTTGTAAACAGCGGAAATTACACGATTCCGGATCCGAATGCAGGAAAGATGGATACTATGACAAAGATGTTTATCGGCATAGATACAGGAGTTGCAATCGTAACCCTCGGAGCGATGGCAATCGTATTGATCCGGTGGAATAAAAAAAGAAAAGCGGCAGGAGAAGCCACGGAAGAATAAGAAACAGTATATAGCCTTCTGTGCATACAGAGGGCTATATCTGTATAAAAATAAGCGGAAAACTGACTGTAAAAGGTTTTCGCAAAAATAAGGAGAAGATGAGATGAAATATGAGAAATTGATTTCCCAGATGTCTCTGGAGGAGAAGTGTTACCTCTTCTCCGGAAAGGATTTCTGGCAGTCAAGAAGTATAAAGAGGCTTGGTATCCCCAACATGACCATGTCTGACGGGCCTCATGGTATCCGCAAGCAGGAAGAGGCGGGAGACCAGCTCGGCTTAAACGGCTCCCTTCCGGCGACCTGTTTTCCAACTGCCGCAACCATGGCGAATTCTTGGGATCCGAAGCTTGGGGAAGAAATGGGGAAATATCTTGGCGAGGAAGCGGCCTGCCAGGACGTGGATGTGCTTTTAGGACCTGGAATCAACATCAAGCGTTCCCCTTTATGCGGGCGGAATTTTGAATACTTCAGCGAAGATCCATATCTTGCGGGAAAGATGGCGGCAGGCTATATCCGGGGTATTCAGAGCTTTGGTGTATCCGCGTGTCCGAAGCACTTTGCGGCGAACTCCCAGGAGCTGCGGCGTATGGCGTCGGATTCTGTGATGGACGAGCGGACGCTTCGGGAAATCTATCTGACGGCCTTTGAGATCGCGGTAAAGGAATCTGACCCGCACTCTATCATGACCTCCTACAACCGGGTCAATGGAGTTTACGCAAATGAAAATAAACATCTACTCAGAGAAATCCTGAAAGAGGAATGGGGGTTTGACGGATATGTAGTCTCCGACTGGGGCGCGAGCAACGACCATGTGGCAGGCGTCGCGGCCGGTTCCCATATGGAAATGCCCACAACCGGAGGGGATTCGGATATGGAGCTTCTGGAAGCGGTAAAGGCAGGGAAAATCAGTGAAGAGTGGATTGACCAGATGGCAGACGAGCTTTTGGACGTAATGTTGTCCACAACAAAAGCCGTTGCGAAAAAACGGGGACAAAAATTCGATACCGAAGCCCATCATGCAATGGCGATGAAAGCTTCGGAACAGTCAGTAGTACTGCTTAAGAATGAAGATAACATCCTTCCTTTAAAGAAGGGTACAAAGGTTGCGCTCATCGGCGATTTTGCCGATACGCCAAGGTATCAGGGGGCAGGTTCCTCTGTTGTGAACCCAACGAAGGTTGACAGTACAAAGGACGTGATCGAAAACTTTGACCTTGATTGTGTTGGGTTTGCAAAGGGATATAACCGGGTGGGACCGGCGGTCTGGAAGAGGAGGCGTGCAGACTGGCTGAAAAAGCAGAGGCTGTGCTTCTTTGTATCGGACTGGATGAGATCTCAGAATCCGAAGGACTGGACCGTCAGCATATGAAGCTGCCAGAGAGCCAGGTACAGCTGCTTAAGAAGCTATCAGAGGTAAACGAGAATATCGTGGTGATTTTTTCTGCCGGTTCTGCGGTGGAGATGCCGTGGCTTTCCTGCTGTAAAGCGCTGGTGCACGGATATTTATGCGGGCAGGCAGGGGCGGGCGCGCTCTTAAAGGTGGTGACAGGGGAAGTGAACCCTTCCGGAAAGCTGGCGGAAACCTACCCGGTGAAATATGAAGATGTGCCCTCAGCGCCGTATTTTCCAAGTAAGGAACGTACGGCAGAATATCGGGAAGGCTTGTATATAGGCTACCGCTATTATGAGACGGCAGATGTTCCGGTATTGTTCCCCTTTGGATACGGCCTTTCCTATACGACATTTGCATACAGTGACCTGTCGGTAACTCCCGAAAAAGCGGAGTTTACCCTGACAAATACCGAAGCAGTGGACGGAGCAGAAGTGGCGCAGCTTTATGTAAGCGCAAAATGCCGCGGCGTTTACCGGCCGGCCAAAGAGCTTAAGGGTTTCCAGAAGGTATTCTTAAAGGCGGGGGAGAGCAAACATGTCGTCATAGAGTTAGATGATAAGGCGTTCCGTTACTTCAATGTGAAAACAGGCAGGTTTGAAGTGGAGGGCGGAGAGTATGAAATTTTAGTTGGAGCTTCCGTTGCTGACATCAGGCTGTCAGAAACGATTTCGGTAAAGGGAACGGATGCCGAACTGCCTTATGAGCCGGAAAAGATGGAACATTATTATAAAGGTACGATAAAAGCGATTTCTTACAGGGAGTTTGAGGCGCTTTTAGGGCATAAGATTCCGGATGGCCATTGGAGCGGCATGCTGGAAATGAATGATGCGATCTGCCAGATGTATTATGCAAAAAGCGGACTTGCCCGGTTTGCATACCGAATCCTGACGAATATGCTTAAGAAAGCAGAAGCGAAAGGAAAGCCGGATCTGAATCTTTTATTTATCTATAATATGCCGTTCCGCGGGATCGCGAAAATGACCGGAGGCATGGTGACGATGGAGATGGCGGAGGGAATCCTGACAGCCGTAAACGGCCATTTCTTTAAAGGGCTTGGGAAGATCATCAGCGGTTTCTTCCGGTCCGGCGCAAAAAAGAAAAAAGCAGATCAGATGAATTAATGGAGGTGGGACCGTGAAAGAGAATGCATTTACAAAATGGTGGGGAGGATTTGCAGATAAACATCCCGGTGCAGCCAAGTGGATAAGAGAAGGAGGGCTGTTCTTTTTATTCAGCAATCTGGTAACCGTGTGGCAGTATATTTTAATTCAGTTCCTGCCGGGAGCCTTTTCAGCTTATAAAAATGTGGAGTGGATGTGGCCGGGAGTACAGATGGAGCTGTTTGGAGCCTCCTTTACCTTTAATGTCCTGGGTTACAGTGTGGCGGACGGCGGTCTGGCATATTTCATCGGCTATCTGATCGCAACCTTTACGGCACAATGTATTAACTTCCCGCTGCAGAGGAATATCACCTTCCGCAGCCACGGAAAGATCCCGCCGCAGATTGTCGGCTATTTCTTCGGCTGGATAGGAGTGACGCTGGTGGTAAATTCCATCAACAGTATCTGGGTCGGTGTGGCAGGAACATTAGGAGTGCCGGATTTTATCTATAACATTATCACAACAGTCCTGACAGGTGGCGTGTCCATGGTGATCTTCTTTGTTGTGAATAAGATTATCTTCCCGGAGGGAGAGGCAAGGAAAGAAGCTTAGAAATTGAAAAAACTGAGTTTTGCGGTCCGTAACAGGTAATGTACATAAAAAGGAGAAGAAGAATGAAGTATACAGCAGTTATTTTTGACCTTGACGGTGTGATCTGTTTTACAGATAAGTATCATTATATGGCATGGAAGGCTCTGGCAGATGAAGAAGGAATCTATTTTGACGAGCAGATCAATAACCGTCTGCGCGGTGTCAGCCGTATGGAAAGCCTGGAGATTATTCTGGAAAGGGCATTTAAGACCTATACAGAGGAAGAAAAAATAGCAATGGCGACAAAGAAAAATGATATCTATAAAGAACTTTTGGTACAGATGTCGCCGGCAGACCTTCTGGAGGATGTAGCGAAAACACTGAAAGGGTTAAAAGAAGGCGGCGTGAAGATTGCCATAGGCTTTTCCAGCAAAAATGCACGTACAATCCTGAATCAGATCGGCCTTGGGGATACGTTTGACAAGATCAGCGATGGGAATAACATCAGCAATTCCAAACCGGATCCGGAGGTATTCTTAAAAGCGGCAGAAATGCTGGGGTTAGATCCCAAAAACTGTCTCGTGGTTGAGGATGCAGAAGCTGGAATCGCGGCAGCAAAGGCAGGCGGCTTTGACTGTGCAGGTATTGGGGAAGCGGCGGAGGATGCGGATACTACTTACCCTATTCAGAAGATCAGCGAGCTGTTAGATATCGTATTGTAACAGAGACAAAGCTGGATTAGACAATAGTATAATGAACAGGCAGGACA